>Ga0208810_1000010_pt1 | contig 63053 bp, 89 predicted proteins | sample Colrivmet1560A02_FD_187679 | JGI IMG/M metagenome (GOLD analysis project Ga0208810, IMG submission 187679) | Estuarine microbial communities from the Columbia River estuary - metaG 1560A-02 (SPAdes) (version 2) | ecosystem: Environmental > Aquatic > Marine > Intertidal zone > Estuary | place... | reverse complement strand
GTATCACAAACGGGCCGCAAGGTAGAAAAGGGTGCCTGCACGGACCGAGATAATGTGTGCACTTCTGGTAAAGTGATTCGCTAAAAGACTTATTATTAATTTAAAGTCATGACTCTTCACCCTGGAGCAGAGTCATGTACGTCTAATCAGGCCTTTTCCTTATCTGGGCTAATCGCGCCACCAGGATTCTGGGTACCGGTAGAACACTATGCACTTAGGAGTGGAGGGACTCGGAGTCCCCTTAATCGCGCTTTAAGCGTCCAAATGCTCGTACGACTCCGATGCCTAGCTAGACTAGGAGTCCCTAAGCGACAAGTCGCTACCTTCTAGCTCTCCTATACCTTCTAGCTCTCCTATCTCTATATAGCTCTTATTGCGCCTAGTGCCTATAACGAGCACTCTTGGTGCTTATAGCTCTTAGGAGCCTTAGGTGTCTACTCAGTCCCTCTTATAGAGTCTTTAATAGGTTATTAGTTTATTGGGCCCGAAGGGACTGGTGTCCCTTGACTGCTAGTGACCTATGATCGCATGTGAGTGGTAGTGGCATAGTGACTCAGTAGTGCCCTAGGTGGCATATAGTGCCCTAGGTGGCATATAGTGCTCCTGGAGTGTCACCTGGAGTGACTTCTGGAAGTGTCCTGGGAGTGCACTCCGGTAAGTGTTACCGGTAAGTGCTCCTGGAGTGATTATTCATCATCTCCACCGTTCTCATAGCACCTTTCACACATTCCGTTAATTGCCATACCGGATCCAGTTGCATCGCAGTTACGACCACAAATTCGGCATTTAATTGCACCGTACAATTGTCCTGCTGGAGTTCTTAGGGCTCGAGATAACAGGATCAGGTTTTTTATAATCTTCATACTTTAATTTTTAAGCGTTTTAATTATCCTACTAGGATTTCTTCGATGGCATCTGCATACCAGACATCTTCGTATAGTTTTTTTAATTCTTTTTCTCGGATTAACACCTTACTGAAATCATTGGTCTGTAAGTCATTTATAATATTGACTCCGTCGAAATATCTTACTGTGTATCTCATGATTAAAATTATTTATTGTTAGAGATAAAGGCTTTATCGGCCCAAGTTTTAGCTCCGGCTAACTTATAGTTATTTTGACTATATAGGTTAGTATTAGACCAGTTTTGGTTAATATCTCCTACTTCCATATCTAAGAATAACTGTTCGTCCATCAGAACGATTTTGTTTCCTTTACGGGCAAAAACAGTTAACCAATTATCTGAACCTTCTGCTTTAAACTGGATTGTCTGTAATGCACCTTTTTTAAAGCTTCGGAATACGTTAATGGCTCTTTTCCAAGATGGACCAGATTCCCATTTACATTTAATACCTAAGTCATCTACGGTAGTCATAAAACCGGCTTGAACTTTAACGATTGCTTGATACTCTCCTTTACGATCTTGGATAAAATCTACTTGGCTAATTCTTTCTGAGTTAAAAATTGTCTTTGTCATGTGGATGTTGTTTTAAAGTGTTATTGTTAATTTGTTATATGTAAATATAATCAATTTATTTCAATCGGTAAAACTTTTATGCACTTATTTTCAAAAAAGTTATTAACATTTTGGACACACAGAAAAGGGCCCTTGTGGGGCCCTCTTCCTTCGGATACTGGAAAGGCTACTTACGCGTTAACGTAGGTAGAGTTCGCTTTGCGGTTACGAAGTAAATCATAAGTCGCATTTAAGATTCTTTCGTTGAATTCTTTACCGCTAAGTACATCACTTACGTGTGTAGTGCTATAACCAGTACGGTAAGCCATGTTTGCAACATCACCAGTTCTTTGGCGTCTGTTAACGATAGCTAATTTTTGTGCATAGCTCAATTTCTTGTATGAGCTTGGACGGTTTGTTGAGTTGAACGTGTAATTCATTTGTATGTTATTTAATGTATATCTTATATGGGCCCTGCCCGTTTGTTTCAAAAAATAATTTGAAAATAGTTGCACAAATATTTTTTTATGTCATGAAAAATGATTATATTTACTTATGAAAAATAACAAAATGACATAACGGGCCCATGGCCACCAGGGTTAACCACCCGACAAGGGTTCGCTTTTTCCACCGGAGCGCAGAGGGTAGACTCCGACCTGTTTTATATACAGGAATTCCCCGTATGTAGTGCGTCAATATAAAAGTAATCAATTTCCACGACATGGTAAAATAAAGTTTTGAACACTATGTTAATAACTTTTTTGAAAATAAATCACTAAATCGTTTCCGGTTTGAAAAATTATGTTTATATTTACATATAACAAATTAACAATAACAATCCACATTATGACGAGAGATTATTCAGAAAAAATCAGTTACTACCGCTTCCTAGTTAATAAATCTATCGAGAACCTGGACTCAAAGAAGTTACAGTTCTATAGTACTAAACTTAGTTATTTCTTAGACCGTCAGAAGGAACTTGACCGTAAGAAATTTCTTTTTGAAACTATGGGCATCCAGTCGTAAACAAAATCAAAGTAATCTATATAAATATAACAGTTTAACAAATCAAACTCCAAAAAAACATGGCAACAATTACAACACTTTCAAACAACGTTATCTCAAAACGTAAACAAGAGACCTTACAAGCACAAGCTATCCGTAAGACAGTATCATTCAGAGATGTAAAGTTAATCGATGACAAAACAATCGAATATAACGGATCTCGTATCGGAATCACCAATGGTTGTTTCAAGTCTTTATTGAAACTAATCGGAATGTCTAATCAGTTTGCTGCAAATTTCGAAAACTTATTTAATGCTGAAGCCAAAGCAACTTTCATTAACCGTATTAAAGACGCTATGTCTTCTAATGCTGGTAAATTAAGCGAAGTTACCTTGGTCCTTTCACCTTATAATAAGACAGTAATCGGAATCACAAAGAAACCAACCGATCTTATTTCTAACGAGCAATTCTTAGGAGTAGCTGAAAGAATTATCGATCAACAAGGATTCGATGTTACTAACTGGTCGGTAGATCCTACTAGCGGTATTATTCAAATCAACGCTTTTAATCCTAAGACTACTTTCGGTATTCAAGGTTTAAGCGATGAGGTTTTCACTGGAGGAGTTACTTTTAAGAACTCACCACTACAAGGTTTCCAAGTCCTACCTTATGTTAATCGTCTATGGTGTACCAATGGTATGACCACTGCATTAGCTGAAGAAGCTTACACTCTTAATTCATTAGACTCTACCACTATGGAGAAGTTCTTTGAAAATATGAACGAGTTACGTAAGAACAATTACGCACCTAAAGCATTCGGAGACAAAGTTAGAATGGCAATTAACACTCCTGCATCTCTTAAAGAAATGAGAGGAGCTCACAACATCATCTCTGGACATGCTGGAGACAATGCAGATCGTTGGATCCCATTACAAGAAAACTTATCTAAGTACAAAGCTGCTGGATTCGATGATCTTACTGCAGACCAAATGTCAGCTGCTAAATCAAACCAATCTGTTTGGTCGGTTATTAATGGTCTTACACACTTTGCTACTCACGCTCCTAACTTAATTACGAGCAACATGCAAGAATCAGATTCTACTAAGATGATGGTTCAAGCGGGTAACATCTTCGGTAAAACACGTTTCGATCACCAAAACGACATGCCAAATCCATTTGGTAACAATGTCTTACAGAACACTACTCAAATCGGTTCACTATTAAACTAATCCTTGTTTAATTTGTTAAAGGGAGTCTTCGGACTCCCTTTTTTTATGTGAAATGTTAATAACTTTTTGAAAATAAAGTGAAAAAAGTTTTACCGTTTAAAATATTTTGTTTATATTTACATATAACAAATTAAAACTTACACATTATGCAAAAGTATTCACCTATTTACCACACCATCTACTGTTTAGTAGCGTTTAAAGTAGCTTTCATGACTATGCAAGGTACCCTACAGAACTACGTTAAATTCGCGGATCCATTAAACGAAATGTTTTTCTGTGTTGGAGCCCTAATGATTGGTTTCTTGTACCTATATGCTGCTAGTACCGATATCTACGAAGTTATTAAAGGTAATAAGAACAAGTAAAATTGTTAATAACTTTTTGAACAAAATGTTTTTCCCGATTGAAAAATTTTGTTTATATTTACATATAACATTTAAACATCCACAAAAATGACAAGAAAACAATTCACAGTCCACCAAACAGAAGAGAACAACTTCTTCTTAGAAAACATCGAAAACCCTAATGACACGGTCCTAGTTAATAAAGACCATGCAAAATACAACTGGACGACACAGAACCAAGGTCGTATCGTAAACATCACCGATGCCGGTCGTTGGAATAGCCAAAAGGATTACGATAACATCTATGCGGTACCAATGGCAACCAACCGCAAGTCTCCGGTTACCATCAGTCAACCATCAGTTGAGGTTAAGTTGACAATGTTAGACGACCTAGATATTAACCCAGACTTATTCGTACCACTTCCTACTGGAACTGTCTTCGACAAATTCGTTTCCGAAGAAGGTGGTTTCCTACCTGGTTCTAATATCATGGCAGCTGGAGCTCCCGGTATCGGTAAAACAACGGTTCTTCTAGACCTGATCTCTAACTTAAACCAAGCCGGTAAGAAAGTTCTTTTTATCTCGGCCGAAATGAACCGCATCGACATGGCCAGATATTTAAAGAGATTCCCGAAATGGGGTAATTTGCCGATCCTGTTCCTATCCGATTACGAAGAATGTCCGAAAGAGGCCGTTGAGAAAATCTTAAATCAAGGTTGGGACGTAGTCTTAACTGACTCCTACACCGAAGTAAATGACACGGTAAAAGAAGAATGCGGACTTACTCGCGGTAAAGTTGAAAAATGGTTCCTCAACCTGATGTCGACCCATAACGACGCGAATAATGACGCGAAGAAACACACCTGCTTTATTACGATCCTGCAGCTGTCGAAAGGCGGTAACTTCGTCGGGTCGAATAAACTAAAACACATGACCACGTCGATGATGAGCCTACAGTGGGACGGATCCGAAAACTCAGGATCCCGCTACATGGAGTTCTCGAAGAACCGCGTCGGCCAAGTAAATAAGAAACTCTATTTTAACCTAACGAACGGAGTAGGATTCGACGGCGACAGATACGCCAGAGACCTATATAACGACGAGATCGTAGCTTCCGAAGTTGCACAGATCGGTAAGGAATCAGACGCTTGGGACCGAATCTTTGGTTTAGCGACTCTAGCTACCGAAGCGGAAATAGAACAGGACTCAGTAGAGATCTAAGACTAGCCAGACCGGTATACCGGTTACAAAGGATCTGTTCGTGGATGTTCGGGTCCTTTTGGCATGTCCGGGGCTCGTTAGTTAATCCGACCGGTAGTAAATTCGCGGTTACTCCCCCCCCCAGTACTTAGAGATTTCAGCGGAGTGAAGGTAGGCGCTAGAGACCGCGGGTGTGTATGTGTGAGTTGAGGTTTAAGGACCCTTCGGGGTCTGACTTCAGGGCTTGAACACTATATATCTAGTTCTCTACGTACACGCGCGCGTAGGGTAGATATCGGTTTGGACCAGCAGGAGACTAGGAGTACCTGGATATGGAGAGGGACTAGGGTAACCGCTACGGGACTAGAGGGCACGGGTATCTGTCTATCTTTATTGTCTTATTGCTGATCCCCCTTATTCTTATCTAGGTTTTCTTTTAGATCCTTATTAAGATTTTTTATTTTATTGTATATTGGTGGGCCGTGAGTTCTGGCTCTCCGGACTTCGGGCATAAAAAAAGAGGACGGTTAGGTCCTCCTTTAACTAGGGTTTGGTTGTCGCAACGGGTGTTTAGCCTAGGATAATTCCTGTGGCATTGAATTGATTAGTGTGGCTGGTATGGACCAAGAGTATTTCTTTTCCTGGGTTCCTGCTAATTAGTTCTTGTACTGAGCAATTGAAATTCTGAACTTCATTGATCTGTTGTGATGTTGGTTCGGTTGGGGATGGTGCAATTGTACCATCGACTGCTATTAATTGTGCTTGATGTGCCATTGTTATAATTTGTTTTTAATATTCAAATGGTGGTGTTCCATAGTCTGCATGTTTTACTGCGTACCATGTACTCTTTGGTCCTAGGATATACCACCAACCTCGGTCTGAATCGACTAGTTGGTACTCTCCTTTTAAGGATACGTTTTGAAATTTGTTAAAATGTTTGGTAACTGGAGTTCCGTCTGGCCAGGTTTTGTCTGTTTGCTGTGCCTTGAACTGATCACCATTAAATTGACCTAAGAAAACCTTAGCGTCATGTCCATCTTGGATCTCGTCTTTGGCAAATTGATTAACTGCGGTTTCGACTGCCTCCATGAAAAATTGTTCGAATACTTTAACTTGTTTCATAATCTTGTTTGTTTAATTACAATCGCTGCAATTGGATCGACTGGAGTCCATTCTGTTGGATAGACTGTTGGTGTTTCAATTGGTTCCTCTCCTTCTACTAGGACGGGTGGAGTCACGATTGGTGGTTCGTATAGGTAAATATCATGGTTTGGATGTTGCGCCTCTAGAGCTTCTAATGTTCCTGTCCACTGTTCAACATGGTATACCATATCTTTGATTTCTAGAATTCTGTCGTAAATTAGCGTTGTTGCCATGATTATACCTTTTAGTATTTATCTATGATTCCTAGTTCCTCTTCGAATTGTAGAATATCTTCATATGTTGTATCTAATAGTTCCTCTTCGACTTTAGCACGGTTTGATTTTTTACCAGTTACTACGATCTCGATTTGGTGTTTGCCTGTTGCGGTTGCCTGGTCGTAATGAGCCATAATATTCTTATAATGAACATCGGTACTGGCCATTTCCTTAATTTCAATTACTTCCTTACGGATTTCTTGTGGTAGTTCTGACCAAGGCAATTTAACTAGGTCTTCGGTTGGTTGCTCGACTCCAAGTCGACTTTGAATTAGTTTCTTACGTTTGAATTCGTCAGCACGGTTCCATAATTCATTACCCCATCTTTTCATGTCCTTCGACTCAGTTACGAAATCTTCGTATAGTTTAATATGCTTCATGTTATTTAAGCTCTTTAATGAATCTTTTTACGAAACTTTTATTAGCTCCTACTCCAGTACCTGCAATAATATCTCTAACGTCGTATTTCTCTTTAGAATCTCTGTGCTGTTTAACATAATCAGCTAACTTTTTACCATCTATCTTATTATCATCAATGAAATTTTGTGCAGCATCTTGGCCACATCTTGTAATTTGATGAACGTATGCCGCATCTACTGATATAGCTTCATTTATGAAATCTTCAAATAATTTAATGTGTTTCATTAGTCTAGGTATCCTCCTTGGTTGAATACTTTATAGCCCATTGGCTTTTGGTATTTGGCCTTATATTTAAGTTTTGTTTTCTTTAGGATCTTAACTGCTTCTTTTTCACCACTGATGATTCTAAGGTTTAACCAGTTTTCATCCTCTTTGTATGTGCCAGGTTCATCGCCCTTTGGTGGATTGCCACTTCCCGATCTATATAAACCAGCATTATATAGAGCTGCAACAGCCTTATTATAGTCCTCACGACTATCGAAAGTATAATCGTTATCGATCTGTGCTTCATTTATGAAATCTTCAAATAATTTAATATGTTTCATGTTCTTAATTATATTTGTATATTTATTAAGCGTGTTTGGCTAAATGTGTTTTAATTGAAACATCTGCAAGTTCTCTGCCTAGTTGATTAATTAAATCTATGTTGTTAACATCGTCATCGAAGAACGTAATATCAGTGTAGCCTTTTTCAACAAACCATTTCATCGCTTCTTTTTTCTTTTCTGCGATTGAGCCGGATAGTTTCATTTTAGGGTCATTAATTGCCCATATAAATTCTCGCTTAACATCAAATCCAACATGGTCTTTTAACCAAGTATAAATCATGTCTTGATCGTCTCTTGCTGTAATTACTCCAATCGCATTTCCCCTCTTGTAATTCTTTTCTAAAATATCTAAGTATTTTTGAATTAGTTTTCCAGCTTTCATGATGTCTAAGTTCTTAAAATCATCAAAATTTAGGATATGTCTCTTGCTACTTTGGTAAGTATTGAACTCTTCTGGAGATAATTCGAAGCAATTTCCATTCTTCGAATCGCAAACTTTAATCTTCGCCTGTGTGATGACTAATGTGTCATCTAAGTCGAAAATTAGAATTTTTGTCTTGGAATATGCTTCTTTTATCATTTTTATAGTAAATGTGTGATTTTTATAGAAAAGGTGGTCACAGAGAACCACTTGGCTTAATTATCTTTATCTTTATGATTGATTATATAGTCAAAAATATCAACCAACCAGTGTCATCTAATCATTGATGTCTTGTTTAATTTCTTTGTCTAATGCGTCAATTTTCTTCTTATCTTGTTGTATCATTTTGCTTAGAGTACGCTTAATGTCTGAATCGGCAAACCTCATAAGAGCTTCGGTCGATTTAAATCTTGCTTCTAATTTTACTTTAGAAACATATTTTGCAAGTGTTTCATTTTCTTCGCCAATAGCATCCATCATTGTAATAATGTCTTCTTCTTGAGCTTCTAACAATTCAATTTTTACATCATGTGTACTTGAACTCTTACTTGATTTTGGAGCAGTAGGAGCGTTATAATCGTATTCATCATACTTGCTTTCTAGCTCATCTTCAAACTGTTCAACCTCATCGCCCTCAATTTGTAACTTGCCAATTTCAATTCTAACAGAAACTAATCGGTCTGCTAATTTATTTAATTGACGCTTTTTAAGAGGATTCATGACAAGACCTTTAATAAAATCAAAGAAACCTTCTCCAACAAATTCTTCAATCTCTTCACGAGTTTGATAATCCTTTAAGGATTCATAAATATTGTCGACCAATTCTTTACGGTCAAAATGTTCTTCAAATTGCTTAACTCTTTTCATTTAGAATGTTGGGATTCCTCCTATTTTTTTAGATCTTTGTCTCCATACATCCAGTACATCTTCTCGTTCATCCTGTGTCAAACCTTGGGTATCTAAGTATCGATCTATAGTATTTATCATAGATTCTTTGCGTTTCCTGCTTTCAAAGCGAAGACCTTGGATATTAGCATCAACTTCTTTAGGTAAAATCAAATACTCCGCTCTTCCGAGTACTCCGCTATTAATTAATAATCTAAGTGCTGAATCATCTTCGATTGGCTTTCCAGCCTTGTAGTTTTCAATTGAAATACCATCTTGTGTGATATGTTCTATCTCATGTCGAACAACATCACATAAATAATAATAAATCTCTTCCCAGTAGTCTGGAAGCCACGTTGGATCAACTGCAAAACTTACTTGAATAAATGGTGTCATTGAATCATCGTCATCATCGAAATCTCGGGCATCACTACCAGTAGAATCTAAAACTGAGAAACCTTCTCCTTTAAATATAATATCGCAATGTATGTCAAATTCTAAGAAATCTTCAATCTGATCAAAATATTGTGATAGTGTCTTTCCGTTATCGAAATCCTTTTTCCATAAAGAAAGCGCAGAAGCTACGATATCTGACGATAATTTGTCATATCGGCTTCTGCGCCTGTTTTTCTTGTATATAGATTTATTTACATTATTCATCTATACTTATATTAAGAATTCTTCTTTAGTTTCTCTATTTCTAAATATAATTCTTTAATTGCTTGTAATAGTATCGGAATCAATCCATCATATTGAATTGACTTATAATCTCCAGCTTTTACTAAGTGTGGTAAAACTTTTTCAAGTTCTTGTGCAATGAATCCATAACCAGTCTGTCCTGATTTACTAGGAGACATCCTTAGCATTTCTTCACTCCAGTTATATGTAACACCATTGATTTGCATGATTGTCGCTAAGGCGTTGGTAATCACTTCGATGTTAGTTTTTAATCTAGCATCTGAAGAAATAGTTACATCAGCAAATGTAGGAGAATCAATTGTTCTAACATACTGATCCATTGCAGTCGCATACACGTTTGATGTTCCAGAACCACCTGGAGGGCCTGGAGGGCCGGCAACAGTTGAGTTCGAACCAGCACTTCCTTGAATTCCTTGAAATCCTTGAGTTCCTGTTGCGTTTGTTCCAGCAGTTCCTTGAATTCCTTGAAATCCTTGAGTTCCTGTTGCGTTTGTTCCAGCAGTTCCTTGTATTCCAGTTGGTCCTTGACGACCTTGAGGACCAGCAACTGCTGAATCTGCACCATTAGGACCTTGTCGACCCTGAGGACCAGCAACGGTTGATGCAGCACCTAAAGTTCCTTGAAGACCGGTTGGTCCTTGATTACCTTGAGCTCCAACTGTTCCTTGTATTCCAGTTGGTCCTTGATTACCTTGAGCCCCAACTGTTCCTTGTATTCCAGTTGGTCCTTGACGACCTTGAGCTCCTAAAGTTCCTTGATCTCCAGTCGGTCCTTGACGACCTTGAGCACCAACAGTACCTTGATCTCCAGTCGGTCCTTGACGACCTTGAGCACCAACAGTACCTTGAATACCGGTCGGACCTTGATTACCTTGAGCTCCAACTGTTCCTTGAATACCAGTCGGTCCTTGATTTCCTTGAGCACCTAAAGTTCCTTGAAGACCAGTTGGTCCTTGATTTCCTTGTTGACCAGTTGGTCCTTGATTTCCTTGTTGACCTAAGGTTCCTTGAAGACCAGTTGGTCCTTGATTTCCTTGTGGTCCATTCGGTCCTTGTCTACCTTGGGCGCCTGTTCCTCCGGTAAATCCTTGAGGACCAGTTAAATTATATTGTTGTTGCCATAATTCGTTATCCCAGTACCATATAATACCGTTTGCTGCATAAAATTGTTGTCCGTAGTAAGCACCAATAAATTCTCCGTTAGGATTTATTATTGCAGGATCTGCTAGCAGACTTAGTCCATCGGTACCAACTGTTCCTTGAATACCAGTTGGTCCTTGTCGACCTTGATTACCTTGAGCTCCGACTGTTCCTTGAATACCAGTTGGTCCTTGATTACCTTGAGCTCCAACCGTTCCTTGTATTCCAGTTGGTCCTTGATTACCTTGAGCTCCAACTGTTCCTTGTATTCCAGTTGGTCCTTGATTACCTTGAGCTCCAACTGTTCCTTGTATTCCAGTTGGTCCTTGATTTCCTTGAGCACCATTTAAACCTTGAGGACCTTGACGTCCTTGCGCTCCAGTATTTCCTTGTGGACCACCAGCTAATAGATTGGTACCAACACCAGCAGCAGTTGCTGAAAGGTCAATATAAGCTCCTCTTGCTGTTCCACCTGATTCAAAAAATCTTAATCTATCTTGCCAAACATCAACAGTTATACCACCAGAAAGTGTTGTATTAGTTACTGCTTTATTTAAAAATATTTCACCGCCTTCATCACCAGATTGAAATAACATTTTTAATGCACTTCCATCGAATTGAAGTAGCGATTCACCGTTAAATGGAGTAGCACCGTTACCAGTAGCAGTTACTACATAATTATCAGTATTATTTGTTATAGAAGTTGCTGCTGAAGCACCTTGATTACCTTGGAATCCAGTAGGTCCTTGGTTACCTTGAGCTCCAAATGTTCCTTGTATACCAGTCGGTCCTTGATTACCTTGGAAACCTTGAGTACCTACAGTTCCTTGAATACCAGTTGGTCCTTGATTACCTTGAGCACCAAATGTTCCTTGAATACCAGTTGGTCCTTGTCGACCTTGATTACCTTGAGCTCCATTATTTCCAGTAAATCCTTGAGAACCTTGTGCAGCTAGTAATTGCCATGAAGTTTGTTCTCCATCACCTGGATTAAGATCGTATGTATTGTCAACAACACAAATCCATGCACTTCCGGAATAACTAATTACATCATTTGCATAATAAGTATTAAGTGCGTATTCTCCTCTCCAGTTTAAAGATAGACCTTGGAATCCTTGATTACCTAATGTTCCTTGAATACCAGTTGGTCCTTGATTTCCTTGTGGTCCTTGTCGACCTTGAAAACCTTGAGTACCTACTGTTCCTTGAATACCATTTGGTCCTTGATTTCCTTGTTGTCCAAAGGTTCCTTGAATACCGGTTGGACCTTGATTTCCTTGTTGACCTATGGTTCCTTGAAGACCAGTTGGACCTTGATTTCCCTGTTGTCCAAATGTTCCTTGGATACCAGTCGGTCCTTGGTTACCTTGGAATCCAGTCGGTCCTTGGTTACCTTGTTGACCTAAAGTTCCTTGAATACCGGTAGGGCCTTGATTACCTTGAACTCCTGTTGGTCCTTGTCGACCTTGAGCACCTGTAGTTCCTTGAATACCAGCAGCTCCTTGAACCGACATATCAGTTATATAAGTCCATACTTCACCATCATAATAATATAAAGCACCGTAATCTGAATTAGATTGTGGTAAAGTTCCAGCAACTAAACCAAATAAACCACTTGGTATGTTATCTGCTAAAAGTTCTTCTACTGAATTGTAAATTTGGTATATGTTAAAACCTTGACCGATATTTCCTTGAATACCAGTTGGTCCTTGGTTACCTTGTTGACCTAAAGTTCCTTGAATACCAGTTGGACCTTGATTTCCTTGTTGTCCTACGGTACCTTGAAGACCGGTTGGTCCTTGATTTCCTTGTTGTCCTAAGGTTCCTTGGATACCAGTTGGACCTTGATTTCCTTGTTGTCCTAGGGTACCTTGAAGACCGGTTGGTCCTTGATTTCCTTGTTGTCCAAATGTTCCTTGTATACCAGTTGGTCCTTGATTTCCTTGTTGTCCAAATGTTCCTTGTATACCAGTTGGTCCTTGGTTACCTTGAAGTCCAGTTGGTCCTTGGTTTCCTTGAGCACCAGCAGTTCCTTGTGCTCCAGTTCCAGTAGGACCTTGGTTACCTTGAGTTCCAGTAGTTCCTTGAATTCCAGTTGGACCTTGTATATTTCCTACTAAAATAAATTCCATACCATCAAATTCAAATACATCTCCTGTATCTGCATTTAACCAGTGATCTCCAAAATTATATTCTTCGCCATAAGGATGTGGCCATGGCATTGGAGCGCCAAATTCAGCGTGCCATTTACTTGTTAATCCTTGATCACCTTGAGCACCAAATGTTCCTTGTAGACCAGTTGGACCCTGATTTCCTTGTTGTCCTAGGGTACCTTGAAGACCGGTTGGTCCTTGGTTTCCTTGTTGTCCAAATGTTCCTTGAATACCTTGAGCACCAGTAGTTCCTTGTGGGCCTGTAGATCCAGTATATCCTTGTGGACCTGATTTCTGAAAAGAAACCGATACTTCATAATTTTCTACGTTATTTCCAACAATTCCAGCTCCACCAATACCTTGTAATTGGTAAACTGAACCATTAGTATGTCCTGGAGTATCACTATCATATCTACTTGTTATTTTATAAGTTCCAAATCCAGATCCATCTACTGCCATTAATTGAATATAATCGCCGGCTCCATGATTAAGTCTTATTGACTCGATGTCTATTGCTGTAGTAAAAGTAGAATCTGTATATAAATTACCACTTAAATAAAGTGCATATGTTGCAGTGGGTGTAAAATATTCATTATTACTAAAACCATTAACCCACATCCATGATCCTAGTTCATCTATCTGTCCACCATATAAATTTGCATAGAATATTCCACCTCCAACAGATCCATTAGTTCCAGCAGTTCCTTGATCACCTGTTGGACCTTGATTTCCTTGTTGTCCTTCAATACCTTGGGGACCAGTATCACCTTGATTTCCTTGATTACCTTGTTGGCCAGTCGGACCTTGACGTCCTTGCGCTCCAGTATTTCCTTGTGGACCAGTTGCTCCTTGGTCTCCATTAATTCCATTAATTCCATCGTTTCCTTGAGCACCATAAGTTCCCTGTTCTCCTTGTGGACCTGTAGTACCTTGGTCTCCTTGTTGTCCCTCAGTACCTTGTTGTCCTTCAATACCTTGTAGACCGGTCGGACCTTGATTTCCTTGAGAACCTACAGCACCTTGAACTCCTGTTGGTCCTTGTCGACCTTGAGAGCCTAAACCACCTTGAGTTCCTTGAATACCAGCAGCTCCTTGAACTGACATATCTGTTATATAAGTCCATGTTCCAGCAGTATATAAATATAGACTACCGTAATTCGGATCGTCTTGTGGTAATGTACCCGCAACCAAACCAAATAAACCATCTGGTATTGTGTTTGATAAAAGTTCTTCTACTGAATTGTAAATTTGATGTATGCTAAAACCTTGTCCGGTAGTTCCTTGGGAACCAGTGGTTCCAATACCGGTTGGGCCTTGTCGACCTTGGGTTCCTTGAGAACCTGCAGTTCCTTGAATACCGTCTGGGCCTTGATTACCTTGGGTACCTTGTGCTCCTGTTCCAGTTGCACCTTGACTTCCTTGTTGTCCAGCAACTGTTGAATTATTTCCTTGAAAACCTTGAAAACCTCTGTCTCCTTGTGCTCCAGTAGCTCCAGTAGCTCCTGTTATATTACCATCAGCACCCTCAAGCATCGTCCATATTCCATCACCGTTGTAGGTAAGAACATAGGATGTAAAAGGTACATCCATCATTGAATAACCAACGGATGCCGTTATAGACTGGCCATTAATAATAACAGTAGATGTTTCATTAACGTGTCTGAATATTTGTGGACCTCCGCTTGTAATATAACCATCCCTGTCTGTGATTGTGAATTTCATTCCAGGAACTAATTTAATAGTTCCAGTTTGATTAACTTTTGGTAAAACAATTCCAAAGGTGAAATCGCCAGCACTAGAACCTAAAACAAATTCTGAACTTTGTAAGCTTAGAACATAAAAAGGATTTCCATCAGTTGGATTTATAGTTGCAATATTTTTGAAAACTGCCATTTAAAATAGACTTATTTTTGGTATTTAATCTATGTATCTATTTTAAATTAGAAAAGTATTTTGTTATGGTTGAAATTCTTCGAAACCTCCACCACCAGTATTAGAACAAAAACTGCTATTAAATTGCTGACCTGCAAAAATATATTCAGGATTATTAGTAGGTTGAGCAGGACCAAATAATTGATATGAGTATTCAGAATGTGTGTCATTGTACCACACATCGTAAGGAAGGCTTAATAACTGTAGAATACCTCCACTTTCTATCATATTACAGCTCCTATCATACTTGTTATAATAATAAAATATACCAGATTGACATGTTCCAGAATCAACAATTACACCATTATTATATCCGGTTGTTGCTGTTGAATCTCCAACTTGTACCCAATTTGTTCCATCTGAATAATATCCAGGATTCACTAACATACCGGAATATCCTAGATATACACTATCACCATAACTAGGATATGTGTATTGTCTTTTTCCTGCTACACCGTATGCTGTATTAGAAATTAATTCTGTTCCATTGGGATATGCTGAAATCACACCATTTACACCAAGACTACCAGTTACTAGATAATTTTTATATCCGGTGAATCCATCAATCGTTGTTTCAACACCATCAAAATAATGATAACTATAATTTGAATCACATGCGTTTTCATAAGTATCAGGAGACCAGTGCAAAGCAGTAACTGTTCCAGGAACTGAACATCCAATATATGAACTTATTTCCCATACAGTATCTGGAGATCCAGCACGTAAATTTATGTGAATAAGCTCTTCTCCAGCTGTAATAAACGTCCAACCTTGAATCGCGTCAGTCGGTACTAAATCTGGATATGCACCACCGTTGTAAGTAGAACCATTTTGAGCTAATATTGTATCAGTTTCTCCTACATTAACATCCCCTTGCCACCATGAGTTACTAAGACTTCCTGATGTAGGATATGAGTTTGGACTATAATATTTACGAGCATATAGGGCTCTAAGTTGAAACCTTGCTGGTCCAGGACCTACATCGAAGGAATAAGATTGTACTTCAGAAGGTTCTAAATACAAAGTTGACTGTCCATTACAGTCAGTTATAACATCTGAAAGATTTTGAACAGCATAAGAACTAATACGATAATCGGTATTAGGTTGAACTATAAAATTGTAGGATAAACTAACTGCGTTTGCACTGTATGCAGGTGGCCTATAGCCGGTTGTTTGTATGCTGGTTAAAACTTCATTAACCCATATTTCTAATACTCCATATCCACCAGCAGCCCAACCCCATTCGTTTACTCCTTCTTGAGCATTTAATCCAAAATTTGCCTGCACTGATACATTATTACCAACTTTAACATATTGATTCATTTGTGGAGAATACTGAGGACCTCCAAAAAATAAACCATCTAAATTACTACCCGGATCTAATCTTAAGGGTGCACCATTTACATATCCAAATAAATCAACATTTAGGTATGGATTTGCAATTTGATCCGTTTGAAATAGGACAGATTGAGATCCGATCGGATTAATATTAGTGAAATTTGCTAAAAAATTTGAAGCGTCAAACGGATTTTGTACCGGAGCGAACAAAAGAGTATCTGGTAAAAATGTACCGGTTGGCGCACTGCCTTTATAAACATAGGCTCCTGCAAAAACTTCGGAATTAGTTAAACAATAATTAGTTGCTGGAATTGAACCTTTCGCAAGAAGAATACGTTCATTAACCATTGCCTGTAATTCATTGCCTGTAACTCCATATCCATTAATTCTTGACATATTTCTGAGGTGTTTCTAGTTCTTTTATTCTTGCCTCTAACTCTTGAATCGATTTAATTAAAATACCAACAGTCGAGTTAGTGTCCATTGAGTTTTGATCTTTTGTAGATAACTCAATAGGAGTATCTTCAGCGACAAAACCAATATGCTTATTTTCTAAATCATTCTTATAATTAAATTCAACAACATTTACCGATTTTAATAAATCAGTAGCTGAATATGTATAATCTTTTATATTGGTCTTAAGAGTTCGACTTGAACTTTGGTAAAAACCGCTTGCTGTAATTACATTTGTACTAGTATTTCCAGTCATTCCAGATGATGAGGTAACACCACCATCACCATCAGATACTTGTATGTAATAAGTTCCACTAGTTGATAGTGTATTTCCTGTCGGACCTTGTCTTCCTTGTGGACCTGCTGTTGTAGAATCTAATCCACTAGGACCTTGTCTTCCTTGCGGACCTGCAACCGTTGAAGCATCTCCTGTCGGACCTTGTCTTCCTTGCGGACCTGCAACCGTTGAAGCATCTCCTGTCGGACCTTGTCTTCCTTGAGGACCAGCTGTTGTAGAATCTAATCCATTTGAGCCTTGTCTTCCTTGTGGTCCTTGATTTCCTTGTGGTCCTTGGTTTCCTTGAAAACCTCTATCTCCTTGTGGTCCTTGATTTCCTTGAAAACCTCTATCTCCTTGTGGTCCTTGATTTCCTTGTGGTCCTTGATTTCCTTGTGGACCTTGGTTTCCTTGTGGTCCTTGTCTTCCTTGCGGACCTTGGTTTCCTTGTGGTCCCTGAGTTCCATTTCCAGTTGGACCTTGTGCTCCTGAACCTCCTTGTAATAGAGTGAAAGTTCCACTACCTTCATAGATTAAAATATAAGAAGCGTAAGGTACCTTTAATGCTCCATTATATCCACTTTGAGCATTACTTCCATTTACATAAACAGCTACTTCACCAGCAACATCGTTTGCGTTTGTTCTGATCGAAGGTCCGTTTCCAGTAATATTTCCATATTCATCTGATATAATAAATGACATTCCCTCAAGCAGTTTAATAGTACCAGTTCCTCCTTGAGTTCTTGGTAAAACTATGCTAAATCCCGAAGCACCAACTTGAGAATCTCCTATCACGAATTCAGAATGTTGAAGTTCTAAAGTATATGAAGGAGATCCTGTGTAAGATATTGTTTTTCTATTCTTAAATGTAGACATTAATAAGGCATTATTGTTGGTATTTCAAACGTTATAATATTTGGCACCATTGAATCTGGAGGTAATTGTAACCAATTTCCCTCCGGTGCTTTACCACCTGAAACGCAGTTTGAACCAACATAATATGTATCTGTAGAACCAGTTTGATCCATCCAGAGTGTTGCGTGTAATCCAGTTAATGAATGCATATAAACAGAATCTAAAAGAAGACTTCTATTACTTGTTGAAATTCCAGGATTAGTTAATATAAATCCACCACCACTTTCAACAATCATTGCTGTTTGATGTAACATGATTCTATGTAAATCAGCGTTTTGTGTTTCTTTAATAATCCAAGAATATAATTGAGCATCTCCAGATCCAACAGCTGGTAGGGTTGTTATATCTCCTCCGAAGTCATTTAGTTTTAATGTAGAAGATTTACAACGTACTGTTCCTTGAATTAATTTAATAACTGATGCAGAAGCTCCAGTTGCTTCATCTGGGGTTAATGCGCTTTGTTCTAAATAACAATTGTCGATTTTTAAACTAGCATTTACAACTTCAACAACAGTTCCATCATAACCCGTATCCGAAGAGTCAACATAAACATATATACTTTCAAGTGAAATTAAAGTTTCTGATCCATCTTCACCTTGTATTAAACCTCTAGCTCCAACATATATTTGACTGTGTGCTCTTCCACCTCCGGTTATTTTAAAGTCGCATCCGCTTCCAGCATTAAAAATACAAACACCACTACTAGCCTGCGCAACTATTTTCACATTTGGTGATAGATTAAGTGATACAGTTCCTCTAATATCTATAGCCTGATGACCTACGTTTAAATTATGTACTCCAGGATTTACGTAAATCTCATATCTTGTAATAGATTCGGTTATACAATAATTAAATGCAGCTTCGATAGTAGCCCATGGATTTGTTGGATCTCCTAAAACTGCAGTTGCATCATTACCATTCAGATCAACATATAATATTTGATCGTATATTATTGAGAATCCAGCTCCAGTTGGACCTTGTCGACCTTGAGTTCCTTGAGTTCCAGTTCCAGTTGGACCTTGATTTCCTTGAGTACCGGCTCCAGTAATACCTTGGAATCCTGTAGGACCTTGGTTACCTTGCATTCCATTATTTCCTTGAGGACCATTTCCTCCTTGACGTCCTTGTGTTCCTTGAGGACCTTCTCCTCCGGTAACACCTTGATTACCGATCGGACCTTGATTTCCTTGTGGACCCTGTGTTCCAGTTCCAACAGGACCTTGATTTCCTTGAGTACCATTAGTACCTTGGATTCCGGTTGGACCTTGATTTCCTTGAGTACCTTGTGTTCCTGCTCCGGTTGGACCTTGGTTACCTTGATTTCCAGCAGGTCCTTGTAAGTTTCCATCAAGTGGTACAAATGATGTACCATTCCATTCGAATATAGTGCCGTTCGTTGTGTTTAACCAATGGTCTCCAGTATTCCATACGTATGGTTCTGGATATGTTGGTTCTGGATCATTTCCTTCAATATGCCAAATTAATGCAATTCCAGTTGCTCCTTGTACTCCATCGATTCCTTGTGCTCCAAATGTTCCTTGTAGACCAGTTGGACCTTGGTTACCTTGGAATCCTTGGGTTCCATTTGTTCCAGAAGTTCCTTGGAATCCTTTTTCTCCTTGTGCTCCAACAGTTCCTTGTAGACCAGTTGGACCCTGATTTCCTTGAGTACCATTAGTACCTTGTCGACCTTGAGTTCCTTGTGGACCAGCAGGACCTTGTATACCTGCTGTTCCAGCAACTGACATATCGGTTATGTATAACCATGAAGAACCATTATAAAAATAAAGAGCTCCGTAATCTGGATGATCTTGCGGAAGCGGTGCTCCAACAATACCAAATTTACCAGCTGATATCGTTGATGATAATAGAGATTCAAGATCAGGGAATATAGTTTCTATTTCAAATCCCATCCCAGTGTCTCCTTGAGTACCTACTACACCTTGAGATCCAACAGGACCTTGACGACCTTGAGAACCAATAATTCCTTGTGTTCCAGTATCTCCTTGAGCTCCGTAAGTTCCTTGAATTCCAGTTGGACCTTGATTACCTTGAGAACCTACAGTTCCTTGAGAACCTACAGTTCCTTGAGCTCCTTCTGATCCGGCTGCGGCAATTAAAATCCAATAATCTTCTTCACCATCAATATAACCACCAAAAGGTCCATAACCCTGAGGTGCGTATCGTATACAATACCAAGTTTCACCACCATGAGTTACGACAGAACCTATATTATAAACAGTACCACCGTCCCATGGACCTAAAAAGTTCCATACCGCATCTATTCCTGCTGCTCCTTGTTCACCTATAACTCCTTGGAATCCAGTAGGACCTTGGTTACCTTGGAAACCTATAAGACCTTGGAATCCAGTAGGACCTTGGCTACCTTGTTGTCCAGTAGGACCTTGATTTCCTTGAGCTCCTGTATTTCCTTGGAATCCAGTATCTCCTTTAATTCCTTGTTGTCCAACAGGACCTTGATTTCCTTGAGCACCTGTAGTTCCTTGTGTTCCAACAGTTCCTTGTGTTCCAACAGTTCCTTGAAGACCTGTCGGACCTTGATTTCCTTGATTTCCATTTGTTCCGGCTGTTCCTTGTGAACCTTGAGCTCCAGCAAGTGCAATACTTAGAGTAGCAAAACTCTCATCATTTAGTATACCATAAGTACTAACTAATGTTACATTAAATATTACATAACTTCCATCTTGAGTTTCGTTCGTAGCTGTACCATCTATACATGAAGTTATTTGATACGTAACATATGTTCCAGGATTAGCTTGATCTGTTAAGGTTAAATAACCACTTTGAATATTTAAAAATAAGTCATGAAGAGTAGTGTTTAACCCGTATGGATTATCGTCTACTTTAATTTGTGTTGCTGAAGTAAATGGATCTGCATTAAAACTTAGGTAATCATTTCCAGGATCTTGATCCTCTAAATTAGTTGTATTTATTCTATATGTCCAAGCTAGTGCACCGTTAGTTCCATCTGTTCCATCTGTTCCATCTGTTCCTTCTATACCTTGAGTTCCTTGAAGTCCAGTTGGTCCTTGGTTACCTTGAAGTCCAGTTGGTCCTTGGTTACCTTGAGTTCCAGCTGAACCTTGAATTCCAGTCGGTCCTTGGTTACCTTGATTTCCTTGTGTTCCATTTGCACCATTTAATACAAATGAGAATGAGTATGTGTTTCCTTCAATTAATGTTCCTTGTCCTGATATAAAACTAGCAGTTACTACACCAACATTTTCATTTCCTTCTCCATTTGTTACGGCATATAAACCAATAATGTTACCAGTATTAACATCAGTTATTTGAAGAAGTGGTGGTAATTGTTCAGGATTACCATACGATGCAACATTAACTAATATTTCTAACCATCCACCATGATTACCATTAAGTGAATTTATATTCCATGCGAATTGCGTTATTAAAGAAACATCAATACCCATCGGGTTGTTGCCATTAACGGTAAAATATGTCGGAAGAGCATTATCGGCGTCGCCACCGGTTAAAATCCATCTACCCGATACAGCTCCATCAAAACCGGTACCATTTTCACCATTTGTTCCTTGATTTCCTTGAGAACCTGTAGTACCTTGGTTACCTTGAGCTCCATTAGTACCATTAGTACCTTGTCTTCCTTGAGTTCCTTGAGGACCTGTAGGACCTTGAACTCCGGCAGCTCCTTCAACTGACATGTCAGTTATATAAGTCCAGCTTGCTCCATCATATAAATATAGAGCACCATAATCTGGATCTGTTTGTTCCAATGAACCAGCAACTAAACCAAATTTACCAGCTTCGATTGTCCCACTTAGTAATTCAGCAGTGCTATTAAAAATTTGTGCGATTTCAAATGCCGTTCCAGTATCTCCTTGAGAACCTATAGGACCTTGATTTCCTTGAGTACCAGTAGTTCCTTGAGTACCAGTAGTTCCTTGAGTTCCAGTAGTTCCTTGAGTTCCAGTAGTTCCTTGAGTTCCAGTAGTTCCTTGAGAACCAGTTGGGCCTTGGTTACCTTGAGCTCCAGTATTTCCTTGTGATCCTCCAGCTCCATCTACCGTCCATTTATCAGCAAAGAAATTTGAAAATATTGGTTGTCCAGTATTCATATTACCGGACATTGTAATGTCTCCAACTCCTCCAGATCCTGGATTATATAAAGGTGGCGTATTAGTATTATAAGTTGCACCATATATAACAACGCATCCAGCAGCTGCCAATGTTGTAAAATCTACAAAGACATTATCAAATGAATATTGATTGATCCTACTAGGTTGTGTAGAGCTAATAAGTGTTAAATCAAACGCGTTGTTTTCAAAAGATCTAATAAATCTATTAGTATTATCTACGCCTCCGTTGTCGGTTACGTTTATAACAAATGATCCTTCTTGTTCGAAAAATGTTGCAAATCCAGTATTAACTGGTTGTGTCGGTGTCGTTGTGTCGTGAGTGAATGTGTAAGTCATAGAAGCTAGTGAACTAGTTCCTGCTACACCTTGATTTCCAGTTGGACCTTGGTTACCTTGAGCTCCAAATGTTCCTTGAAGACCGGTTGGTCCTTGATTTCCTTGAGCACCAGTTATTCCTTGAGCACCAGTCGTTCCTTGAACTCCAATACTTCCTTGAGCACCGGTAGATCCTTGAGGACCAGCGATATTTCCTACAGGAAGCCATGATGCACCATCGTATTCATAAATTTCACCATTAGATACATCTAAATACTGATCACCTTCGAAAAAAGGTCCAAGAAATGAACCTGGAGGAATGCCTGGTCGGCTGTACCATCTAGTACTAGCTCCAATTGATCCTTGTTGTCCAATAACTCCTTGAGCTCCAATAAATCCTTGAGGTCCAGTAACACCCTGTGAACCAGTAGAACCTTGTGCTCCAGTAGAACCTTGTGCTCCAGTAACTCCTTGAGATCCTGTTAGACCTTGAGGTCCAGTAACTCCTTGTGCTCCAGTAACTCCTTGTAATCCTTGAGGACCAGTTGGACCACCTAAAGTAAGATTCTCAACTGACCAGTAGTAATTACCCGATCCGTCTTGTCTAAAGACTAGTGTTTTTCCTATATCAGCATGAGCCATTTCATAAACGTCAGTCCCGTTATTTCCTCTAATGGCATAATTTTTAATCATTTCGCCAGATAGGGCTAAGTTATAGTCCATTTCCTCATGGGTCAACGGACGATCAAAGTCTGTTGGAATAATAGGAACATAAAAACCGTTCGCATCGCGATTTTTACCGTGATCGAAAACGTATTCTGTTATTTTCTTTAAGTTAGTCATTAAACTATTTAGTATGTTTTGTAAATTTTATATAATTCAAGTATTTCAGCGATTTCTGCAGAGAACATTTGTTGAATATATCCGCAGTCAATATAATCTTTCTGTGCTAAAATATACTCATCAAGATAGAGCTTATCGTAAATGGCTTTAATTGCATTTAATTTTATGGTGTAGTCATTGAATTCATTAAATTGAGCTGGATTAACTGAACCATCGTCTTTCAATATCCATCCTGTTCCTTCGCGATATTCAATTAATCGGTTACCTCCGTTAATTAAGTTAATATTAAAACTACGTAACTCATATAAACTTTGATCGATACAATCTTTTTCAACTCTAACTTGAGTCGTGATTGGTGCAATATTTTCTAAATACGCTCCAAGTTCTGGCATTGACATTTTAGCAAGAGTTTTTGTACCTCCTCTGAATTTATTAGTTTTCACTAATAACACCGAATCGACAGTACCTTCCGTCGATTGAAAATTATCTAAATAAATGTAAGCTAGTACTAATGTTATTCTATCTACTATCATATATTAACGTTGCATTTTTGTTAGATAATAAATTATAAGAGATCCTATACCAGATGCCAATCCCCACATGATTTTGGTAACTCCAGATTTGAATTTCATAAGTTCTTTATGTTCTCTGATGAAGTCTAAATATTCGTCTTCGTTCTCTTCTGTTCTATGTCTGAATGCAGTATTCTTATTCACAGCAACAACGATTCCATCGTTTGGATTAAGTAATTGTTTCTTAAGTTCGCGGACTTCGGCCTTCATTTCATTTTGATTATCTATCAATTGTTTAATTGATGCTTCAAGTTGAATATACGAAGGATCTTCCATCTTACGACGGAATGAATCGAATGCTCGGTATAAGCCTTCGACTAGTTCTTTTGGTGACTGGTTGTCTGAATTTTCTGGATACACGATTAGTCCTATCTATTTTTATCAATTTATATATTCTTGATAAAAACAGATAATATTCTAATTCGAAGTTTTTAAAAAATGATTATTATTAAGTGCGTGAATTTACTTCTGTTCCGCCCATAGATCCATCTAATGCATTATCTGCAGATTGAGCATAATGCGCAACATATTCTTCTCTACTCATACCATTTTTAAGTGCTTGGTATGTAATTTCATCACGATCAAAATTAGGATCTAGAGTTGTAGTAATTGAAGAAGGAGCATTAGATTTTCCCATTTTTTGGGTTGTCCATAATCCATAATTAAGTACGTATGGATTGCCTGCATTTGGATCTAATATGATTTCTTCAGGTTCTAAACCTTCTTGTAATTTGTGAAATCCTTGATTAGCTTGATTGATATAATTTTCAGAATTAGTAATGTGGTTTTGAATCCAACCAGGTAGGTCGATTTCCATAGTACCAACTTTAACTTGTAATTCAGTCGCAGCGTCAATAATTGCTCTTAAACTGGCTTGAGCCATTGCAACTTCATGATCGTTTCCTTCTTTAATATGTGACATAATATCTAGTTTATTTTACTATTGTATATATCTTCTTAAAAAAGTTCTTTCAGGCCATGTTCTTTGATTGCCTGTTTGATTGCCGCAATGTAATTTGGATTCTCAGCATAACTAGCATCTAAATATGCATAATAATCAGCTTCAGAATTGATCGAACCTAAATATCTACTTTGATAAAATGCGTAATCATACACAGATTCTCTCCATGTTGAGTAATACGCATGATTGTTTTGAGTTCCTTGAGCAGTGGTTACCCTTTGCTTGGCCTCTTTCATACCAAATAGATTGTGGTTTTCCCTAAAGATGTGGCTTTTCCAATGTCCAGTTTCTACAATTGACTGCGCCATTGGAATCCATGGATATTTGACATTTAAGTCTTTCATCATTTGAACCATCTTATCCTTTGAAAAAACATCATGTTCTTTGATTTCGATGATTCTCTCGATGTCTGACATGCCATTCAGGGCAGTCATTTGGCCATTGCGATAGGAAATATATGTAGAAATTGTGAATACCGCAGTAATGATACAAAACACTTTCAGATAACTCTTAAATGAAAGTTTTTCATGGGTTAATTGGTTTTTGTTAAACTTGTATAGCATATCTTCTCTCTTTTAATTAGTTGATATGTAAATATAAACAAAATATTTGACATAAAAAAATTTATTTTCACTTTTGTTGAAAATAAATTACTTTTTTTGCTTTTCTTCCTTACGCTTTAAGTAAAAGTAGCATGTAAAAAAACAGGCTGAGATAGAATAGAACACGATATCTGCTATCCAATACGATCCGCTTAGATCCATTATCAATTTGAATAGGGCATCGTAACCGAAAGGCAGAAAGAACATTGCTAACATTAGCGATAAATCCTTGAAGAATGACGGGTGGTTCTTCTGTTGTTGTATTTGTTTCAATTTTTTTACTATCACTGTCCATTTTATTTACTTTGATTATCTACATTCAACCAGTAGACAATCTATATATCATAAAAAAAGCAACCATCACTGATTGCTTTTAGTTTTTTCATGCTGGACCGCCTACTCCGAAATAGACCCAACTTAATTCGTCATCTTCGTCATCAGTAAAACCATGAACGAGATTGTCAATATTCGCAATAAGCGAACTTTGTAAGGCCTCGACAGTTATGGCAACTGATTGTTCCAGACTAGCTAATGTGTGTTCATTTTCAGAAGGGGACAAGACTTCTGATAAATAATCCATTGCTTTGATAATATATTTGAACTGCAGAACGGAATTGTTCTAATCTATATATTACAATATTATCTTTTGTTTATAACTTTTTTGTAAAAAATTAACAAATTTAGTAAATATTTGTTACTTAGCGATCTTGTCGTTAATAAAACTAGTTAAATCAGCAACGGTACCACGAAATGCTCTAACATTTAACATTCTGGTATCTTCACCTGGATTTCCAGCTAAAGTATCAGAATCTTTAGTGTGTGTAATATCAATAGACTCATTACTACCAGCTGGCCATAATAGTACGGTTCCAGGATCGGCAAATTGACCGTACCAACCTCTTTTAGCTAAGAAGTTTGCAAAGTCTTTGTTGATTCCTTGTGGGAATTTAGATCCACCATGGTAATAGTTAAACATTTCTGTTTTACCATCTGGCATAACCTTACCTTCGCTACCACCTATCCAAATACCACCTTCTTCTCCATCAAATTCTTCTGAATCCTTTGTAAAATTTAGAGCGTATTTAGTTTGTAAGATTTTTACTAACTCTTCTCTTGTAAGATTTTTAGCTTCGTTAACTAATGATTCATTAAAATCTGGTTTAATAACAATCCAGAATGGTCCTCTACTTGTACCAACAATTCTCTTTTGATCTGCTTCAAATGATGAAGTTTTTATATTTTGAATTATGGCATCAGGATTGTTTTCAATCCATTTTGTTTTTGAATTTAGATTTTGAAATTCAATAACAGGATTACCGTCAACAGTAACATCCATTACCTTATATTGTTTTCTAGCCTCATTAACTACAGATTCTGTAACTTTTTTCTTAAGATACTTATTAGCATCTCTAACAATAAAGTCTTCTGAGCTTCCGTCTTCTCGACCAACTACATCGCCATTTGATTTAACGTTTGTAATTTCTACAGTTTTAACTCCGTCTACATGGTTCCATTCCCATTTATCGCCTACTTTAAATTTAGCCTCATTGAGTTTATTTTTGTATCTTGCTGCGGCATCATGTAAGTTTGCTATTCCTTCATTCCAAACTACCATGCCAGTTCCGTCTTCAATATGAAGTTTAGCCTTAGGAAACTCTTTTTTCAGAGCTTCGTATTTTGCAGGAATCAGGTCTTGAATTCTAATGTCGATTGATTGTCCAACAACCTTACGGTCTTGAATTGCTACAATTGACCAAGGACCAGTTTCGCTAGCTCTAACGCCTTGCATCATTTTCTTCCATGATGTAGTGGCTTCATTGACAAATTCCTCGTATAGTTTAATATGTTTCATAATTAATATCTTTTTGATTATAAATCAATAGCTGTCTTTGCTAATTTTTTTAGATCTGTATATTTGATACCATATTTTTGTAATACATCAGTATCAGCATATTCATCAAAGAAACTGATCAATCCATCAACATCACCACTTCCAGTAAGAGTATAATACTCATCTTGTAATTCCATGTCATCTGGCATCCAGTCTTCCATATCGCCTAATGCCATTTTAAATTTGTCTTCGTTTACAAATTGTTCATATAGTTTTATGTGTTTCATATTTAGTATATTCTTTTTAATTTTAATGGTTTTTTGTGGAATACACCCATAATTTCGTTTGCAGCAAAGGATTCAAATCCAATTTCTTTAATAGCATCAAGGATTCCATTCTCTCTTGTGATCCAGGCTTCTAATGCATCAAACATGTCTTCTTTTTCGGCCTTTGTAGTTTTATCATTAACGCCTCTAGAAGGTAAATTGCTATTACAAACTCCATCCCATTGTGTCATTAAACTATCGAAATACTGTTGGTGATATTGAATATATGCTGCTTGGAATTCTGGATCCATAATGATTGCAACTTTATCTTCTTTGGTTTTAGCATTTGTTGCCGGAAATCTTTTACCAACATCATATCTTTTACTAGTTATCCAGCTGTGAATATCTTTAGCTTTGATTTTATCATCATCTAAAGTCTTATACTGCACAGCTTCACTAATAAACTGTTCGAATAGTTTTACGTGTTTCATGTGTACTTATTGTTTTTCGTTAGCTCTACAGTATTCAACTGCGTCTTTAACTGTTTTTAATTCTTGGTCATGACCGCTTAAATCATAAATTGAAAGAATAGTTTTACCATCATCGTTTAAGTAGAATGAAAACTCTTCCATTTCTCCTTCATGTCGATCAGCCTGTGATTCTAAACCGCTTTTGAAATGTACAATATGTGGAAACTCTTCAGATTTATCAAATCCCCAAATTACTGATTCTACATTTTTGGCTTTAGCCAATTCTTTGAACAATTTTACCAGAATTTCTGGTTTTGCTTCTTCGTTTACGAAATCTTCGTATAGTTTAATGTGTTTCATCAAATTTAATGTTTAATTCTTTTACTATATATTAGAGTTATCAAGGTAAGTTAGTACAGCATCCCAGTTTTCAAAAGCGGGTTGGCCAAATTGAATCCATTCTCCTTTAAATTCAGCAGCACCGTTGTTTGGACGATCATCGATTAAATAGTCTCCCATCAACAAATCTTTTCTGTGAGTTAATATTAGTCTCTTATGAGCTAATTTGCCTAAGTGTTTTTGTACCCATCTACGTTTAGAACCTAGAGACGTTGGGTTACTCCATGGAGCGGTACTAAGGAAATATACATCGTACATATCATATAGCTTCTTGAATGCCTCGATAGCACCAGGAATCGGTTCTGGATCTTCAAATAGTTCTTTGTCAACGCTTGTTAATCGACCAAGGTGCTTAACCGCATCAGGTCCATGTCTCTTAATCGCATGGCTTTCTAAGTCAACCATTACTCCGTCTAAATCAATGTACAATATCTTTTTCATCTTATCTAATTATTATATGTAAATATAAACAAAATATTTGACATAAAAAAATCCGAGTTGAAGTATTTTCACTCGGATTAAATAAAGTTATTAACAATTACTCTCCTTTGAGCCATTTACGGCCAATCGAGTTCTGGATTGGTTTCTTAAGTAGTTTACTAAGAACCTTTTCAATATCTGAGAAGCTAACATCACCATCGACTGAATTGTCAACAATAACCATGTTTTGAGAACCAAATTCTCTTTGGAATGCTCCAATATTATCTTGAACGGCATGCCAAATATCGCTTACTAATTCTTCGGGAAGTGTTCTTGTTCTTCTGGCATTTCTAGCCTGCGCAACTTCTAATGAAGTATTAATGAATACCATATAAGTATCGTATCCAAAATCTTCTAGTTCGTCTTTCTTTACTTTAATCTTACTGAAATCATCTCCAGTCCCATCAATTACCATTCCAAGTCGTCCTTCTTTATAGAAATCTTTCTTCATGATTGTAATCTTCTTAGCACGTTCTCTTGGAGAATCTGGACCTTGTGTTAGTTTTGCAAATTCAATAGGATCTAATTCAGCTAAATTCTTTGGGTCAATTCCCATACCCTTTAACATATGCTCAAATGCAATATCTGAGTTAATTAATTTTAAACCAGTTCGATAACTAATATTATTGATTGCATCGTGAGGAAAACCGAAGATTTCACTAGCAACGTGAGATTTACCAGAACCTGGTCCTCCTGCCATGAAAAAAGCTTTGAGGGTATTCAAATCATGAATACCCTCGCTTATAAATTCTTCGAATAACTTTACTGGTTTCAAATTATTTCTTTAGATTTTTAATGATCTGATCAACAGTAGAGTCGATTTGACCATAGACTGGTTTTTCAGAAATTGCTGCATTAATAACATCACCATCTAAGGTAATCATATAAGAACCACCAGCATATTCTTCACCGTCAATATCTAAATCAAATGAATCTTCTTCTAGAGATTTAAGATTTACAGTGCATTTAACACCGTCATTTTTACTAATTGCTTTAGCGTAAGTTTCAGCTACTTTTTTAGTTTCAGCTTTAGAAAGACCAGCAGGTTTAATTGCTTCATCAACTCCTAAATCTCTTTTAGCAGCTTTAACAGCAACTCTAACAATATTATCAACTCCTTCGTAATCTGTACCATTTAGTGCTTTTGTAAGGGCTCTAATATCATCTTTACCATCAAAATTAAATTTAATTAATGCACCTGTAGATACACCAAAGAATTGACTTAATTTATCGATAACTTCTGATTTTACATCTTTTGCTTCAGTAACTACTGACTCGTCCGTGTTTGCTTTTGCACCATCATAAACTGATTGCAACCATGCTTCTAATTCTTTAGCAGAACCAGCGTCCATGTTTTTATATTCTTTCTTAAATTCTTTTACAAATGATTTAAAATCTTTAGCTTCTTGTGCAAGAAGATCAATATCTGACATTGCTGATTCTTTTGTTAATTCATTTGGTGAATGCTTATGCATTTCTCCGCTTGGTAATTCTACATTGTAGTATTTTTCATCATCAGCACCTGATTCTTTGTCTAAAGACTTAATAACACCATAACCACCATGTGACATTTTTACTTTATCACCGACTTTAAAATGAGATTCAGTAATGTAATTCTGAGATTTTAAGTAAGCCATTAAATCTTCTTTATCTTTTAAATCACTTAATAGTATTTTAAAACCTTTACCAGATTTCTTCATGTCCCATGTGTTACTATCAAATTGATTTGACATCCATTTAATTATTCTTGTATGGTCGATATCAGATAATTTCGGTACGCTTATTGTAGTTGGTTCATTAACTTTAGATTCATTATGGTGAGTGGCCGGCCACTCACCTAGTTCAATAGCTCCTAACATATGATGATGTTTTGCAATAGTGTCTTCTACTTTATTTAAATCTTTTAAAATAGCCTTTAAACCTTTAATCCATTTTTGATCTTTAATATCCCATTTAAGCATATCGATAACTTGATCTGTGAGTTTCGTTAACTCAGATCCTATTTCATCAAAAATAAAAACGTATTCTTCTTCATTAACTCTAGATTCATATACTTTTAAAGTATCTTGGTTATATTCATTTTTCCAACCGCTCTTCTTTAATAACTTCTTTAATTCAGTTTCGAATTTATCATATCCATCTACTTCTGTATCAAAAGTAAATAATTCATGTTTATTTGATCCGCTTCCAGTATGACCTCTTTCGATTCCTTCTCTGCCATTATCAACACAATCATCCCATAAAAAGAAAATATCATCTGGATCGTAAGATGTTGCTTCAGTAACAACTGACTCAGCAGCCATACTGTACTTATCAGTAAAATCATCAACATCAAAACCATAATGGTCAACTAGATCCATGATTTCTGTTGGAAAATCCATTTCGTCATTTCTCATTGATTTTTTAAGACCAGTTACTTTATCATAGTTAGTATAAACAAAATCAGCTAAGCTATAGCAAGATGGTTTATCACCAATCATTTTAGTTAATTTATCTAGAGGTAACGCTTTTGCTTCAGTAACTTTAGATTCGTTAGAATCATCATCATCATACTCTTCTTCTTGGTACCATGATTGGTTTGGATCGTTATCTGGTTGAACTGTAAAATCGTGTCTCTTATAGTTAAAACGTTTAGGATCTTCTACTAAAGCTGGGAAAAGTGTTTTTCCTTTAGTTTTAGTTTTACCAAATGCAATATCGATACCGTCTTGACGATCAGCATTTTCAACTCCATTCATTTGAGCTAGTAACTCATAGTAATCTTTACCACCGAATTCTCCGTAACCGTCGTATTTCTTCTCTTCCCATTTTTGACCTTTATCATCAAACATGTAAACAGTAATTGTGTTTTCTCTTTCAGAACCAATTTGTCTTCCAGTATCTTGAGCCATCCATGAGAATTGACCTTCAGTAACTAGTGCTTCGTTTCGAGTTGAAACTCTTCCAGAACCAGCATACTCGTTTTCGTAAATCTTTTTTAGGTCTTCCCACATTGCTTTGTATTTTGCAGGAATTTTATCAACCATAAACAATTTAGAATTGCTTCTCTTGTCAGATGTTGGTTTGTAATTTGATCCACTGTAGTATTCCATGAATTCAAGACCTTCTTTTGGTCCTTTAACGTAGATACCATAAGTAATTAGCGAATCCTTGTCTAGGTGACCTTCTAGAATATCGCATTCTGGATTGTGGTCAATGTGAGAATTGAAAAATAAATCGTAAAATTTATACGCTTCACCAACAAACTCTTCGTAAAGTTTGATTTTTTTCATTATATTATTATGTTTAATTTATTCTATTTATCCTAATCTAATTCGTCAAATCGATCTTTTCCTAATTGGTCTAACTGCTGTTTGATTTCGTGAACTCTCCATTCATAATCGAAGACCTCATCGGCATTACATTTTCCCATTCGCATCGATTTTTTTGCAGCTGATAATTCTCTCTTGGCTCTCATTAATTCTTTCTCTAAGGCTTCTTGGACTACGTGATTCCGGCTTAATATTACCTCATCAGAATCTTTTTTTGGTTTTGATTTAGTTACTTGAATTCCAAAGTCACTAAATAGGTGCTGGGCAATCTCAAACTGTGTCATGATTGTAATTTTTATTTAGACGTTTCCGTCTTCTAATAATCTATTTATTCAAAAATCTTGTCTAAATGGCTTAAAACTTCGGCACTAGTGACGTCATTCGAGAATCTATCTGCTTCAAAATCAGCCTTCAGTTCTCCAATTGTCACTACCCTCTTGCCTGCTAACCAGGCTAGCCAACCCATATCAGTACCACTACCAATATAATAGTTTGCCCAATGTAGATGATTCCAAATTCCTAATACTCCTCCAGGGATTACTTCAACACCCTCTAGGTCGTTTAAAATTAGACCATCTGATGCGGCATAGTAGACTTTCCATCCTTTTGCTAGATGCCAATTAATTACTTCTTGCCATGCTCCTGGCTCCTTCCAATCGTTTTCTACCTCATCAGCATCTGGTGCAATTATAATATAGTCTCCAGGAACAGGTTTATTTACCGGTCTCATGCTTAAAAAGGTTCTCTTCTCTACGGCTTCAATACCTAACTGATCTCCCGCAATTTGACGGGTTAATCTTGCGTCTTCAGCACTATATTTACCTAATCGGTGGGTAATATCAACATCTGGGTACCATGCCTGATCTTCATAGAGTGGGAACATGTTATTTTTCCGTTGGTAATATTCCCAGTTAATTGTAGCTGACCATGGAGCTTTTATCCAGACTCTTCCAGGATTCTTAGCCTCGCACCATTGGCTGATGACATCGATCCAAGCCACTGTGTCTCTAAAGACATCCGATTCGATAATAATTCCAACGTCCTTGCCTTCAACCTCAAATGACCATCCATCGGTTGATCCATCAGGCCACTTCATGTTCAACTCCCAGTCCGCCATCCATGAGTTAATAGTAACATTCATACCTGGATAACATTCACTAGATTGTAGCTGAACACCATCACGAATCCAATCGATCTGAATCGCGGTTGTACCGTGATTAGTAACTATTGGACCATTGATCCATTCAACACTACAGCTATTGGGCGTCTGCTCTACAGCGTTTCTATTAGGTTCAACTTGTAGGAGTTCAGAATATAGGTTATATAACTGTTGCACGAAACGGGCTCCATCCTGTCCCTTTACAGGTTTAGGTTTTGCACATTTACAATGCAACCTTTCAAGTAGATTGGTAATATCAAGCTCTAGAATTCCGGTTAATCGGGTAAATGTGGCGTTATACATGTTTCGGTACGACCGAAGTGGGTAGGCCATCACTCTGGTTCCATTGGCAAAGGCTTCTCTAAAGACTACAGGGTCAGATTCTTGGATGGATGTGTGCAGCATCATGTCAGCCACTCGAAGCCACTTCCAAACATTTACTTGCTCTCCACAGATTTTGACGTTTGCCGGCAGGGCGGTGGTTAAAGGGGACCAATAGTCTTCCCATTCAGGATCCATGGATCCCACAAGGTGAAACTGGTATTTCCCAGGAGTCCTTTCCTCAAGGAGCCTAGCCATGTCGACCAGATATTTTTGATTCTTGGCTGGGCAGAGGGGCCCTATGTTGACGATATGTTTAATTTCTTCATCCGGCATTTTAAAATCTCCTAAAATCTCCTGACGACTCATAGACTCAGAAATCTCTAGAGCTTCAACAGGAAATTGAATTAATTCCTTCGGCGCCTTCATCTGAGAAAATTGATTGTCTATTTGGTCCAAAGAGACTAGAGCATAGGCATCTGGTTCCCACTGTTTAGCGCAATTCGCGTCAAACGTCGAAGACTGACAGGATTCAACTATCCTCCAAGTTCTTTGATTACTATAAATCCATTCTTGAATATCCGTTGGGAAATCCACAAAGTTCTCAGGCGACTCTTCGAAATGAATAATATCTGGTCCAATTTCTTGAAGCACCGTTCTAATATTCCAACGATTATCAATATAAGTATCAGGCAGCTCATCTGAGGTACCTAGGCTCCAGAAATGGTTTCCATTTAACTCATTGATAACTAATTCTCTGTGGTCTTGGTATTGACCTGGTTTATGATTCCATTCAATTACGTTAATATCATATTGATTTATCCTTTTGAGTTCTTGAATCTTTCTGATTAAAAAAGTTACGGAATCCCTATTAGATAGGTCTTCAGCTATAAAAGTTATTTTAGTAAGTTTCTCCATGTTGTATTAATATTTCTTTAATTTCGTCCTTGGTCTGCTGTATTAAATTATACACCGACTTTTCTCTAATCGTTCTAAATTTAGATTTATACAGATAGTTATTATATTGTCCTTTTACGGAAAGTTCACAAAAAACTGTAAATATAGGTTTCTTTTTTAACAGGGTAGTCATGGACTTGATATGCCATGCCTGACCCTTGGCCTCTCCAACAAAACCATACTCTACGCCAACATAGGCTGACAATTCTAAATTTTTATTATCAAGCTCTAAAAAATCATATTTTCTTTTAACTCCATTAGTTATTAGATACATCTCGTAACCTACAAAGGCACTGTTGTTTAAACAATGCCTAAGGGTTTCAATTTCTAGTTTTTTAGAGAGATATGGTTGGGGTAGAGTTACATTTTTCTCTAGTATCATATTACCAAGTTGTTCTGTCAGGTTTAATTCCTTCTGGTTTAATATTATTCATCATAGGTTGCTTATTAATTAAACCAGGAGATGGTACATTAACTACATCGTCAGAGTATTTAATCTCTTTCTCCCAAGCTGAATCGGTTTCAGACTTTTCAATACTCTCAATAACTTCTTCAAAGTCATCTTCTAAACCTTCTAGACCATCCATTAAGGTACCGTCCCAATCTTCAATATTATCGATTATGGTTTCTACGATTTCCTCCTTCTCTTCAAGAGTTAATTCTTTTGCTGGTTTAATATAATCTACTAATGATTTAATAAATCCTAGGGCGACTAGGGGTAGAATTGCACCTGAAACAAATGCAAGGATTCTTTTTTGGTAAATAGGGTCCTCTTCAATTAAGTTAAATAATTGCGACCATGTCGAATAGTCTGTGATATTCTTAAAGGCGTAGTACATATTTCCCTGCATCTGCATTAAGGTAATTACAATAAACAAGGACCAAATTAGAGTCTTATTCATTTTATCTAATGTAATAATAGACGCTAATGATGCGGCTGCTCCTAATTCAAATGCAATTGCCAACGTAACTGCTAACCAGTAAGGGTTAGACAATTCAAAAAAGTCAACTACGTGAATAGTGGAAATAATACTCACCATAAGGTAGAGTGATACGAATGTACCTATAATAAATTTATGTGTTAGATTCTTCATCTTTGTTCTTATAAAATATTTTGTTGATTAAAAGATTTGGATCGTTTAATGCTTCTGCACGTTCTTCACAACCGCAATCTTCATAGCCTGCTAATTTTGCAATCGCATTGGCCATATGAGCAACACCGATCTTTTTATTAAAGTTTAGTATTGTATCTCCAATACCACGTTCTTGCTTTTCGATTGGCATTATTTTTCTAATTTTTTTATCTCCTGTTCGATTTGAGTCTGTCTTTGCACATCTAAGATTTTACGATCAGTTGCCTGAATCATTCTCTTTTCAGATTTAAGACCCTCAATTTGTAAATCTTTAGCAGTTGGCAGAGCATTGATAATTTCACGCTGTGCCTTTACTTCTTTTTTTAATGTATTTAAATCAGAACCAGTTCCGCATGATTTAAAAAGAATTAGTACTAATAATACCACTACGATTTTCGTAAAGTGTTTTTGTAAGAATTGTTCTACTTTGTTCATAAGTTTTGTTTTAATTTTAAAATTTACCCCATTGAGATTTATCTCGGTTTTGTTCGGCAATTGTAATACCTAACCAAACGGATTTGAAAAATTGTTTTATTATGTTCATTATTCTGCTCATGAGTTAGTTGTTTAATTTATCTTTTATATATTTGATTAAAAAATGACCTCGTTCTTTTTGAATTCGGCTAGTCTTTTTTGAAATATTCCAAAGTAATGCTTTAAGTCCTTTTCAGTTAGTGTAAATCTCTGAGGGCATGAGTCGATTTCATTTGCAATCCATATTTCTGCACCCATTGGCCGAATACCAGTTCTTTCCCAGAAGGCTACAAAATATGCCGAAGCTTGAACGTAGTAATCTTGGATCCAATCGTCCTTTTTAGGTTTTCTGCTGTTCTTATAGTCTATAATGATAACTCTTTCGTCGATCAATCTGGAAACATTATCAACAGTTCCAGCAAATCCGCCACCTTTAGCTGACCATAAAAATTTCTCAGCTGCTAGGACTTCTTTAATCTTATCAAAAAACTGATCATGGTTGTTCCAGAACTTCATAAAGAATTTAAATCCTTCTTCAATGAATTCAGTATCAAATTTTTTGATTTCTTTATCTTTAAGCATGACCTTCTTTAATAAGCCTAGTCTCTCCTCGTTACCACCAGGTAACTGCTTGTAAAGTTCAATAAGTCTATGCATTACGGTTCCTCTATTCATAGAGAGTGTCGAGATTCTATCGGCTTCTTCCTCGCCAACTCTTTGTCTCCATGCATCTAAACCTGATTTGTCAGAAGTTCCACCTAGAACGGTGGTGACAGAAGGAAAGAGACCAAGCAATTGCTGACCTCTTTTTATTTGGTAATATCGATTTCCGTTTACCTCAACTCGTTTTATAGACTCGGCCATAGAGAGACTAATTTATCAAATGGTACAAATTTAACAATTGCCCAAACGGCAGTTGCATAACCTCCAGTTGCTAAAGTAGCAGTGATTACAGCTCCAAAATCAACATAGTCGGTTTCAGGGTATAAAATAACTAAATACGAACCGCTTCCATCTATTTTTCTAACATCTGGATATAGCACATCTGATAAACCATATTTAACTAAGATTTCGCTAATAGGACTAAGTGATTGTAATACGATTGATTGTTGTAATAATTCTGGTTGATTTAATTCGTCGCCTTCTAAATTGATTACCGCATAAACTCGGCCGATCCAGTCTACACGAAGTCCTTGACTGTATAATTCTGGTTCAATTTTCTTTACTACTCGGTAGCATTTAAAAACCAGTGCTAGTTCTTTAATGAAATAGAACCAATACTTTAAAACATTAATGGGATTCAGCATCTTCTAATTTTTTTAATAGTGTTTGACTTGTCTGTGCACCACTGAGTCTATCAATATTTTCACCATTCTTAATAACTATTATAGTTGGAATGTTTCTAATACCGAATTCTACAGTAAGCTCAGACTCTGTGTCAACATCAAACCTATGTATGTTAACTCTATTTATATGATCGTTTTCAAATTTGTTTAAAACTGGCTCCATGGCCCTGCACGGACTGCACCAGTCTGCTCCAAATTTTAGGAAATGAATTCCCTCGTTAAATTTACTCTGCATTTTCTGTTAATTGTATTTCTAGTTTGATTGCCTTTTTTGTATCAAACCATCCTGTTTCTCGACTTGTTTCATTAATAGTCCCACTTTCAAATGCACCTTCATATTTCTCTTGAGCCGAATCATAATAAACTTGGCTAGGACCATCAATTACCAAATGAATCGGATGCTCATAATATGAATCATCTCGTAGAATATTTGGTATATTTTCGGCTAGATATTCTAAGAATGCCTTCTCTGATTTGCCTTTAAAATTTGGAAAATCAGTAGTGTCTAATTCTACTGGAAGAGTAGTTACTTTAATAACTCTTTCTTGGGTTCTTCTGACTGTTATTTTCATACTATATTTATTAAGGTATTAAAATGGCAATCGCGGCTTCGAATGCTAGTAAATGATCTGTTTTTCCGGTAAGATGAACTATTGGAGTTACTCCTGTTTTTCTACCAGCTCTAGTTGATTCATATACTGCAAGATTTGCAATTCTCATCGAACTAAATGACAGCAATACATAAGTTTGTTTTAAGTATTTAAAAGTCCATGCCTTTGTTGTAGTTTCAGAAACTTTTGTTTTCAAACTAGCTCTAACTTCTTCTCTAAGTTTAGATGTTTTCTCTTCTTGTGTTAATTCTGCCATGATGTTTATTGTTTATTTAAAAATGAAATTAATATTAGTGTGAGTGTAATTACTACCATGGCGGTAATTGCAAATGTAACTGCCCTTTCCGATGCTTCAACTTGCTCTTTAGATCGACCTTGCCTGCTTCTGCTATTTTCATATGTTTCTTGAAAACGCTTTAAATCTAATTCTACCCTTTCTTTACAGATTTTAGAATCGCAGACATTAAGAAATCCAAAGTCTGCTTCTAAAGATAACTTTTTAGTTGCTAGTCGATTGCAGTTGAAACATTCCATATTAGTAAATTATTATATCGTTAAATTCTGTACCGTATTTTTTAAAGTATTCTTGCTTTAGAGCAGCTTCGTATAAATGAGCTCTTGGTAGAGTAGCTGATACATCATGCGTTACTAGATATTTAGCAACATTTAATGAAACTTCTTGATGGATTCCGTAACCGTATGCCTCAAATAGAATTGCTTCTATGTGCTTTCCATCGTGTGGCGAGTAATTCATTAGTTATTCAAAATTTGTTTTTTTTGTTTTATAACATGTTCTTTTAATTTGATGGTCCACTCATCAAACTTTTCAGTTGCATTGTTTGGATTAGCTTGGATGCATTTGAATGTTTGTCCATCTTTACGAAGTAAGATTAAATCTCCAGATAATTCGATCTGATACCCTAACTCTAAATTGTTTACCATGTTGTTATTTTTATTTGTTTGTTATTATGTTATATGTAAATATAAACAAAAGTTTTGACATAAAAAACTTTTATTCACTTATTTTTGATTTATTTTTTAACCAATTGAGAGGTATCATTTTACAAGATTCAAAACTTGGTAAATTTACCTCATTTCTTTCCGGATGCCACTGTATTCCTAATATCATACCATCACGACTAACAAATCCTTCGACTGCTAGATCTGCTGAATAATAAACTGCTCTGAGATTCTTACCTATTGTTGAACAGTGCTGATGATGCCTTGAATTTACTAGAAATTTATCTCCACCTCTAATGTCTTTAACCCAATGGTAGTTAGATAATCTATCATTATGATCGACGTCATCCATGAAATTATCGCTAGTGTGATCTTCAACTATAAGATCACTGAGATTTTCGACTGAACCACCAAAATACTTATTAATAACCTGCATTCCGCGACAAACTCCAAGAATTGGTAACTTTTTATCGATTGCTTCTTTTAACCATCCAAATTCTAATTCATCTCGAACTAGATTCTTTCCAATATCGGCTCCTCCGGAAAGTAATAAGGTCCCTTCGACTGGATCTCCAGCTGAAAGGACCTTAAATATTAACCTGTTCTCAGTTAACCACCTAGTGTAATTTTGCAATTCAATATTTCCTTTAGGTGGTGCTAGACTTATCATAGTTACTTCTTTTCCCAGACTAATGTATCATTAACAAAGATTTTAACAATGTCTGTAGAGTTATTTATTAACTTCTGAATATACATCTCAGGATATTTAATCTTGTCGTATACAACCTCATGGCTGAATTTTAATACTCTTATGACTGACCCTCCTGGAGTTAATGATAATTTATTTGTTCTCATCTCGTCGGTTGGGACGTAGATATTTTTACTAGACAGTTCTTCCATTTTCGTATACGTGTTTTATAACAGGGAATCTCAAAGAGAAACCTCCATTTTGATTAATTGATTCTTCAAAATATTGTACGGTAATTGTCTTACCTAAAATACCTTCTGGATTGTTAAAATATTGACGACGTTGTTCTTGGTTAAAACCACTTCCAACTGCAACTTTACAACCTTTATGTTCTATCACTACATTTCGTAGCATAACCTCTTCAACTTCAACTCCATCAACAATAACTCTGTTTGGTCCCATTTGAACATCAACAACAACATATTCATTATCAAAGAATTGTTTAACTTTCATAATATCATTGCTTCTTTTACCTTGATATGGCGCATCTTTTCTCAACATTAAACCTTCCCATTTATTTTGGGTTGCTTTAACAATGTATTCTTGAAACTGATCTTCACCATCTATTTTAACCTGTTCTAGAGGTTCGATAAAATCTAATTCTCCAGCATAATTTTCAAACCATGCTTGTAGATTTTGTTGTCTTTCACTAAATGTTCTAATTGAAGTTTGAGAACCGAATTCTCCAACAGTCAACATATCAAAAACTACGAATTTCGGTCTTTTAATGGTATGGTTCTTACGTTTGATTTCCTTCATAATACCTTGGAAATCTTCGTTACCATTCTCATCCATCATACAAATCTCTCCATCAAGTACTAGATTCTGTGGAAGTCGGCTTAATTCAGCTTTGATAGCTCCAAGAGTTTCAAATTCATTTCCAGCTCTTGAGTAGAAATTAACTTCGCCATTTGAGTTCATTACGCAAATACAACGGCAACCATCTAGTTTTCGGCTAACGAACCAATCGTCTGACCATTTAACTTTTTTCTTTGTATCTTCATTATACGTGGCAGCTAATGCAACCTCGAATGCAGGAATACAACCAGGTATTACCTTATTAATCATAGATGCAGTTGATCGTGTTTTAAGATTACGATCTAAAATCATCCAAATTATCTCCTCGAATTCAGCATTTTCGCTAACAAACGAATTGACAGCCTGAATAGCGGAGTGACCAGTGATATTACGATCACTAAGGTCATCCAAAAGGCTAAAAATATTAGTATAAAGATTCGATGGAGCAACCAATTCGTTGCGTGTTTGACAGTTTTTAGAAGTGACATAATATTTCTTGAAAGGCGAGTATGTGTACTCAAATGCTTTTACAATTTCAGGGTAACCAGCGAATCTTTTAATAACATTGATTTTGTCTGTGTTAGAATTTGTTTCGTTTGATTCTAGAATGAAATCGTTTAGTAAATTAAGCGTCTTTTCCATATTTATTATATTTAGATTTATTGATTTGTTTATTAAATTGCCTCAGTTAAACTAAGTGGAGCAGAAATAAGAGATAGTTTACCAGCTTCTCTTAAATGTACTTTAGTACGATTGATTTTAACAACTTGAAATGTTTTACCAGCAGCTTGAGGATGGTTAACCCTAACGGTCATACCAACTTCTAAAGAACGTTTTACCATACGAGCATCTTGTCTGCGGCGTAATTTAATAATGTCAATAAGATCTGCGTTTAACTGTGAAAGTTCGGCAGTAGAAAGGGTGTTGATTTGAGAAAGGATTTGTGAGTAGTTCATAATGTATCTTTGTTAATTTGTTATATGTAAATATAAACATAATATTTCAATCGGTAAAACTTTTAGTGAAGTATTTTCAAAAAAGTTATTAACAATTTACGCAGCTTGTTTTGCTGCGTAAATTTTACCGAAGATCGGTGCAATCTTCTTGCCAATCTTCTTACCGTAATCGGTATGTAAAATACCTTGGTTCCAAAGGTAATGTTCAAAATCGAAACCATACTCATCGTATGCAGCTTCAGCAATCCAACGAAGAGCGGTAGCTTCATTACCAGCTCCAATTGAAACAGTCTTTTTAAGGACTGCTTTAAAAGCTTCGACAGCTTGAGCTTCGGCTTTAGCCTCAAACTCAGCGTTTTCCTTACATACTTGAGAAAAACTGTCAAAGTCAGCTTCCAACTCTTCGGTTGTCATAGCATATACATTAACAGTATGAGGACGGAAACCGTAAGCGTCCTTGTGAAAATCAGAATACAAAAGAAGCATATTCTCACGATCAGTAAGAGTATCTCCTTTACCAGCAGATAATTTAGATTCGATAATCGATTGTTCTTGGATTTGAGCTTCTGTCATCATAATGTTATTGTTAATTTGTTATATGTAAATATAAACATAATTTTTGACATAAAAAAATCCGAATGAAAGTATTTTCATCCGGATTCAAAAAAGTTATTAACAATTTTATGAATGTTATCAGGCGCTGTTTGTTATTTAATATTTAGAGTTTTTGGTTTAGCTTCTTCAGCAATTGGAATATAAATGGTAAGTAAACCATTCTCCATTCCAGCTTCGGCTTCGGCTAAATTAAATTTGGTTAAAGGAATTCTATATCCTAAGTCAAAAGACTTCCTAGAGATTCCTCTGTGATAATAGTTTCTCTCATTACTAATTTCTGGAGATTCCTTATCATGTGAGATTTTTAATACATCTCCTTCGATAGAGATTTTGATGTCTTCTTTTGTAAGACCTGTTCCTGCAACTTCAAAGTGCAGACCTTTTTCATCTTCATATATGTCTACCGGATGACCAATTCTTGAGTCAATCACTGGTGAGAAAAATGAATCATTGTTGAAAAAGTTTTTAAATAGAACGTCAAATGCGTCCATGTTTTTTGTGATTCGTGTCATAGTTCTTAAATCTATTTTTTTAATTTTGACTCTCATTCGATAAGTCATTGAATGCGCCTGAGTTACATTCATTATTATATATCGCTAAAAATTAAATTGTTTCAAATCTAATTTTATTACTCTTTATCTTTATATGGTAATTTTCCATCATGACCGCCATCTCTTACCTCTTTGGCAATATCCTTATCGGCATTCTGCCATGTACCTTCACCCTTTTCTAAGAAGGCATTTACTCTAGCGTAACCCCATTGTTCTTGTGTTGCTCCAGGATGGTGTCCACTGTTCCATGCGTCCATGCCACGTCTCATTACTAAGCGAAGTAGTGCTAATGGAACTCCTGATTCTTTGGCTTTATTTTTTAGGCCAGTTTCAATAGCGTCATTATCAATAGGTCCTCTATCTCCTTTGGCTTTTTCTTCTGATTCATTCATGAATTTTGGAGAATTATCATGTCCACATTCGTGACAAACAAAAACATCTTTTCCTCCGTCTTGCATTTTCCATTGCCATGCGCAGTTTTCGCAAGTTACCGTATTTGGTGTGAATTCTTCAAATAGTTTTACGTATTTCATTAGTCTATTAAATTGTTTTTTATTATGGTCTCAGCTATCTCTTTTGAAATTTTGCTATCTGATGGAAAATGAATTCCAACATTTACTCTACTATCAGCGATCCTTTCTCCTAGTTCTAATAAACTTTCTTTTAAACTAGGATATTTATTTGCAAAATATTGACTCATGAAATATGCAGATAGAGCATGACCTGATGGGTAAGCTGCACTACAAGCATCGGTCTTAATAATAGGATTGATATCGTATTGTAGAGCTTTAGCCAATTGATATGGTCTAGGTCTATTGATTTTATCTTTTAAATAATATAGAATCGGTTCAGTTTGAGAATCTACTCTAAAAAAGTCGCCCATTGAAATAGTAGGCTCCTCTTCTTTAATAATATCTAAGAACATGTTTGCGTAGTTTTCAACGTTATCTACATGTCTAGCAAAAGCTATTTCTTCGGGTGTTGTTGATTTTAATTTAGTTTCTAATTCTTTAAGATCCTGATGTGTTATTTCGCTTGAATTTGATGGAGCCTCATTAATGATTATTTGCGCCATATTGTTATCTATAAACCAAGATTTAACAGCACACTCAGAATTAATTAGTTCAACATGCTCTAATACAGGATTACCGAATTGAATTGAATTAACTAATTCTTCTGTATCATTTTCATTAATAAATGCTTCGAATAATTTTATTGGTTTCATATCTTTACAAGATTAACTTTTATTTTAGTTTCGCCAAGCGCCCATGCTGTTGTTAAACGATGGTGTCCATCATATATTGCTAGTCCATCAGGAAATTGTACAACATTGATTGTTTTTAATTTACCATCTCGACTAATCATTTCCTTAACTTTATTACTTTGAATATTACGTTGAGTAATTTGAATGTCTTTTACATTTACTGATTTTGTCTTGGCATCTTTCTCATTCTTTTCAAATGCATTTACGACATCGCTCCAAGAATGTTTTGTAATATCAAAAATATCGTCGATTCTTTTTGCATCATCAAATATTGCACCTTTTGGCAAAGCATCAATTTTAGCAACCGCTGATTCAACATCTTTTGCTTCATTGATAAAATCTTCAAATATCTTTAGAGGTTTCATATTTTGCCGTAGATTCTTTTTGTAATTCTTTTACCAGCTTTTGAAAGGAATCGGGTGTAATAACCATCTCCAGTAAATTCTGGTTGTTTGTCTGCTCCAACAACATCTCTAATCATTTCTTCATCGGTAATAACTGGAGCTCCTGACTTAGACAGAATTTCTTCCATCTTTAAACTTGCTTCAATAAACCAACCCTTGGTATTAACAAATTGTAATAATTTTTTAACAACATCGGATTTGGCTTCTTTCTTACCGTTAGTTCCTAATAAGGCAATCTTGTTTCCCCATTTTGTAGGTTTGTAAATAATGAATGCATCGGCAGCATTGTCTGAATCGACATCTTTTAGGGCAGTTGCCTTATACTTCGACTGCATTTCTTGCCAATCGTCAGCTGAAAGGTCCATGCCCGCATCTAAATATGTCTTAGTGTACATATCCCAGATTTCTTGCATTCCATCCTTATCGATCTTCTTTAGATCCATATCGATCCATTTATTCGATGGAATCTGGAATTCATTCATGAAATCTTCAAATAGTTTTACATGTTTCATTATATGTTAAAATATTTTGTAATATCTGCTCCTAATTCTTTAGCGTCTCTTTCGTAATATTGCCACCCTGGAATTATAATCTCATCGACTTTAATTTTATTTCCAATAACAAACACCTCATACTCATTCATAAACTCGTGAACCGATTGAGTAAATACGGGGTTCATAATAGCTAAAGGATGCGTATCTTTAATTTTAATAATTACAGGAATCATTCCGTCTTTAGTTCCGTCTAATACTCTTTTGACAACCGTTTTAGATGCCACGATTTCACCATAGTATTCTGTGCTAAGACTCCCTGCGAAATCTTCGGCTATTTCAATAGAAGGTGTAAATGAAGTAAATCCTTTTTTATTAATGCTCTCCCAATTATAAGATACATTAAGATTCAGACTGCCACCAAATATATCAACAGTGTCGTTATATTTCCATTTACCCTTAAGTGCTAGCACGTCTTTAAACGGTACCATGGTACCTCTATAAAGTGAAGTACCCTCATAAACTGTTCTACCTTCAGATGGTTCTAATACTTTTGGAAACTTCTTTTTTAAAGGCAATAATTCTTTTAGTATCTGACCCATTTTTGGATTTGCTTTTACGCTAAAGATCCAATCTTTTATTAATTGTATTAATTGAGTTTCATCGGCAGTATTAGGTTCAAATTCTATTCCAAGATCTTCCCATTTATTGGGTCTACCTAAAACAGAAGGATCACCTAGTAATACTTTACCGGTATCAAACTCATTAATAAAATCTTCAAAAAGTTTTACATGTTTCATTTATAAGGATGCTTGTAATTTTTTCTATAAGCTAATTCGTTTCGTAAAACTGCAATTCTCTTTTTAGTATTTTTAATTCTAAAACCAACGTACCATTTATATAACATGGTCTTTGGTTTAATTTGCTCTAACTCTTGAAGTCCAGATTCAAATAATTTGATTAATTTAAAAAGTGCCACTTTTTTATTTTATTTTATAAACTATATATTTACTTAATCATTTTAATTCTGGACTTCACGTTTGGTGGAATTTTACTAATTAGACTCTTAAAACAGGCATCTAGAACATAAGTCACAGCCCAATCATCTTTACTTCGGACAGAACGCCCAACTCCTTGTAGAAAACTAACAGAAGTTTTCCAATCATACCAATCTGGCATGTAATTCATTTTGGCTTTGACGTGAGGAGAGCCTAATGATGGATATGGTACTTTAAAAAATATTTGAAATCTACTCGTATCATCTTTTAAATCTAAACCTTCGAGTAGAGAAGGACCGACTAGGACTGCATCGCTCTTCTTTTTAAAAAGTTCGAGTGCTAGTGCCTTATCTTTAGAATTATCATAATTCATTAACCGAAAGGTGTGTTTACTCTTAGTCATTATATAATTCATAAACTCATAAGAACCACAATGAATAACTCCATTTTGTCCCTTGTGTTTGCTAATAATCTTATCTAAAATGTCAATCACCAGCGGAAGACTTGTATCTTTTTCTCGCATTGACATTTTATGTTTGTTAACAAAGACTATTGGTGATTTATCATAATTGAAATCGTTTGACAGCCTGATAAATCTGGCATTCTCAATTCCCATAATTTTCATATAACTTGCTGGATCTCCAATCGTAGCAGACATGAATATTTTAAAATTAGCCCGTTCATGTAAGTGTTTCTTAATTAACCATTGTTCTTGAACGCAGGTAAAAAGAGCCTCTTCTGATTTCTGGTCTGGAACCATTTTATCAATTCCAACTTGCTGGATAATCGTGATAAAATCTTCAAATTTACAATGAACATCTTTAATCCTGTCGATTGTAGAAAATGCGGTTTGCCAGTCTTTTGGTACAACGCTGTCACCGAATCTTTTCTTTGACGCGGTCTTTATATCCTTACCAATTTCTAAATAGATTTCTAAGAACTTCTTTAAGTCGACCATAGTGGCCAAAAGTTCAACGTTACTATTAGATTTTAAGAGTGTATGTAATATTGATTCTAGTTTGTTTTTCGTAACAAACGGTTTATTGAATGCCCATTTCTGTAAGAATCCATTTAAGACAAGTATCTTAGTCACGATGGTTCTGTCTATTCTAGGACTAAAATGATTTTGAACTATCTCATCGATTTTATGTGCTTCATCAAAGAATGCAAAATCTCTCTGTTCAAATGGAGATCCACCCTCTTCGGCTTTTTTATCTTCAACATAGTTACGTTGAATTAACCAGAAACTATAATTAAGTAGGGCAATTCTAGAGTTGATTGCCTTTTCACGTGCATTTAAATATCCACAATTAGAGTAACAATCAAGCTCTTTGGCCTTTTCATAACTCATGCCTTTTAGACGGCAATCTCCTAAGCTGAATGGTAAACCATTGACTGAGCATTCATAATTGTCAACACCCTTGATCGATCCCCAAGGTAACTTTAATCTATATAAGTCCGATTCGTATTGATCCTGTAAGCTTAGATCACTTGTGATTAAGTAACCTTTCTTACCCATTTCAATTAGGACAAGGCTTGAAGCCATTGCAATAATTGATTTTCCTGTACCGGTTGGTGCATCAATTACAATTGTACCCATTGGATCTTCAAAATAGGTTCTGCAAATAGCTTCTACAGTTTCTCTCTGTCCTACTCTGAATTCAAATCCTTCTCCTAAAAGACCAGTTTCTAGTATTTTATCAATTTGATCTTTTATTTGTTGCTCCACTTTGTTGTTTTATATGTTGAATCCAATCTTCTAATTTATGTTCCGGCTGCCAGTCTAATAATACTCCAGTATCTGTGTTAAATTCAACACTTGTTAATCTTTCGCCTCGACGTTCTGGGATAAATTCCCAATCTCCAAATTGTTTAGCAACATCAATGATACTGATATTAATTCCGCTGCGTAAGAACCATTCCCAATTTAAATTCTTATTAGCAGCCTTGATTAGGCCATTAACAATATCTTGAACGTGTGTGAAATCTCGAGTTTGAGTTCCTGGTTCGACAACAGTACATTTCTTACCTTCATTTAATTGTTTTTCAAAGATGCCAATTACGGTTGCGTAATCTCCAGTTGTAATTTGACCTGGACCATAGACATTAAAGAAATAACATATCTCATAATTTAATCCGTACCATTCTCCGTAGTTCTTAATTAATTCTACCATTTTAGCCTTGCACCAAGAATATGGAGAAAGATTCTCATCTTTACCTCCATTACCAAATTTTGATGAACTTGCTGAGTAAATTAATTTTGCATTCCATTTACGACATAACTCCAGGATAATTGGAGTTCCTGCTAGAATACTACGTTCAACATAATCAATATCATCAAATGATTTAACTATTCTTGAATATTCTCCAAAATGAAATACGGTATCGAATGTATGGTTGCGGAAGATATGATCAGCTTCCCAAGTATTGCCTCGATAATATTCAACACCGGCAACATGATTTTCAGGTTTGCCAGTGAAATAATTATCTAAGACTGTAATTTTTAAATAGGGATATTGTTCTCTTAAAGATTTTATAAGATTACTTCCGATGAAACCAGCTCCGCCAGTTATTAATATATTTTGCATATTGGTGAAGTTTGGTGATCGCGAAAGGATTCGAACCTTTGACCTATTCATTAGAAGTGAATTGCTCTATCCAGCTGAGCTACGCAACCATGAGCCTCTTGTCGGATTCGAACCAACGACCTGCTGATTACAAATCAGCTGCTCTGGCCAACTGAGCTAAAGAGGCAAAAATACGGGATACACATTTTGGTTCATTATAGATTGAAGTTTTGTGTAGTTGCTGTAGGTATCCCAAAGGGCTTAATTAAGCCTTGTTAGCCTCAGATACTGAAGTTCTAACTGCTTGTGCAAGAGCTTTAATTTCCTGCATTTGTTTTCTGATTCTTGTGCCAGCTGCTTTATTACCTTTTTCAGTAAATTTAACTGCATCTTCTTGAATAGTATCAAGAGCTTGACGGATTTGTTCTAATTGTTCTAACATAATTGTTGTTTTTTTATTGTACTGTTATTATATAGGGTTATCCCTGTTTGTTTATAAAAATGCTACACTTTCGTAGTAGCCACGTGAATTCCATTAACACTAGTTAACAAAATCCAACCGCGATTACGCGGCTAGTGCAAAGTTGTCGTTTGCGTTTACTAATCATCTCTCCCTACCACATTCTATACTGTCAAAAGCCTGGTCACCCCCAATAGTTTTGTAATTTTGTGGAGGTGGCGGGAATCGAACCCGCGTCCAATACAGTGTCAATAAGTGTCAACAATAATCAGCGTAGGCAATAATGGACTCGAACCATTGACCTCCTCGGTATCAGCGAGGCGCTCTAACCAACTGAGCTAAATGCCTATGTATTAATAATGTAAATCTAAGAACAGTAGATCAGTTTCATCATCATAGAATACTGGACTCCATGCTGGATGATACTGTTCTTGTAAAGAGGTGTCATTTAAATCTTGAATGAGTTCAGTAGGATCTACAATTCCAGGATATTCAGGTTCTAAACCTTCTTCCCGTTTCTTGATTTCTTCTGTCATCTTTTCATTTATTTCCTGAGCTTCGTAGTATGCATATCCTTTTTTAAGATATACTCCCCATGGTTCTGACATGGTACCTTCTGGTAAAATTCCATCAGGACTATCCATTCCAGAAATATCAAAACCATTAAAGTACTTGTCTTCAACTCTCTGTACCATGATTTTAGCATCAAGAGGGACATCGCGTTCCTTAAGGAATGTTAAAAGATCGCCAACCGTCATGGTTTGACTTTGGACTATTTCTGATTTTTCTACTATTCTCATGTTAATAATTTTATTGTACCCTCGGAGAGACTCGAACTCTCAAACCTTGCGGCGCTAGATCCTAAGTCTAGTGTGTCTACCAATTCCACCACAAGGGCAAATTAACGGGATGCTGTTTGCTTTTTTCCATAAAAGTTTTTAGTTGCTGGAAGCATCCCAAAATTTTAACCTAAATCCAATTAGTTAATTGGAGTATGGAAAGGTAGAGAAGTGTCAGTTTTTACTGAATCAACTAAAGTTGAATCTGTTGCTACTACAGTTGAATCTACGGCGGTAGAATCAGTTGTTGGTGTTGTTCCACCGTTTGTTCCATTACCGCAAGATGCTACGAACATTGCGATGATTACTGCTGCAAGAATTGTTACTTTTTTCATTTTTGTTTTGTTTTTGGTTTATTATTATGACTTTCGTCCGTTTATTATATAGACTTTCGTCCCTTTGTTTATGTATTATTTAATCAATTTTTTAAAAGATACAAATTCTGTTGCTTTTATTAATTCATTAAAAATCTTAAGTGCTGATTTAAAACTCATTTTACGGCCACTTGATGTCTGTAGATATGTTGAACCGCTGGTTGCAAAATCATTGTTATCTGCCCACAACAAATAATAAGTTGATACTATGTTTCCAACAGGACTATAAGATGTTTTATACCATATCTTATCGGTCTTTGGCTCGTATGATGGTCGAGTAGTTCCTTTTGCAAGAGCTACATGTTTTGGTAAATCATTACCATTTTCTGTTCTTTGAAAAGAGACTAGAATTTCTAGCTTTCCTATTTTCTTATGATTTATTTTCATTTTACCAAGAGTCTAAGTCTGTTAAATCTAATTCTGTTTTTGTCAAGTGACTATATACTGTAATAGCACTACCAATTCCGGTTGGTGTAAACTTATAAGTATATAGACCGTATTCGCCAAATAGGTCCTTGATTTTTTCTTGCCATTCTTTAAGAGCAGCAAGTTCCTTTTCGTTTAAGCTAAATTCCATTAGTCCCAGATTTGATATTGTTTTCTTAATAATTTTACTACATCGATTGCATCTTCAACCGCATTATGTGTTACCGCTCCATCAATACCAGCTCTCTGTTTACAAACATCTAAACTTGGTACTGATTCGTCATTGTGCCAATCAATAAATAAAATACCTGGATCTAGAACTCGGCTACGAATAGCAAATACTTGTTTCCATCTTGGTAATTTAACCAAGAATTGTTGGTCGAATGATGCAAAGTTTTTACCAGCTGCAGTGAAATGAACTTTGTCCATATTTCCTGTTAGAATAGGGTACATAATACCGTCAACTAGTTTTACATGTTTTCCGACTAATTTGTCATCGAATTCTACTAAGCCATTCCTGTAACAAAATTGGTATAAGGCTTCAACAACCTCATCTTCATTGTAGAATTTAGCGCCAAAGTCTTCTTCGACTTGTTTCTTTGCCCCGTCTGTTTTTGCAACAGAATAGTTTTTCATGGCTTGAATCAAGTCTCTATTTAAATCTAGAGCAAAAATACTACCATAAACACTTTCGCGTTTAATCACAGCATGGAACGTTGGAAGCTCTTCTAATGGTTTAATATTATTAGTGTCTTCGATGACTGCGCCAATCGAAAGGACCTGACATAAATCTCTGTCTAATCCTGTGGTCTCGATGTCAATTGAAATATATTTCATATAGTTTTATTTTAAAAATTCTAATACTTTCTCTTTAATTCCTGATTGTTTAATACCTTCTAAAGACCTTGGTGTTAGAACAAAGTTTTCTAGTCCCCAAGTTCGTTCAATATTTTCATAGTTCTTAGCCATGTTTAAATCATCAATTGCAACCCAATGTGTAACTTCTGGATGACGCGTTAACCATTCTAAGATTTCAACATGTCGCTCTTGTTCTAACATCCAAGTTTGATTCCAATTAATATCTTCATCTTTAAGATGTGCTGCTCCTCCATCATTATATAGGTCTCGACAGAATGCAGTTGTATCGATTGGACGCTTAATGATTCCTTGTGCTTCATAGTAATCACCCAGCTCTTCAAGGGTTGCATGTTTTTTCCAATCTGATGATACTACTATCTCTGCACCAGTTTCCTCGATGATTGCGTTAAGTATTGCGATGGCCTTCTTGTTAAAGTTATCAAAACGATATTCAACATCTAATGAATTAACCGATTGGCTCATTTTACGACCAGCTTTCTGCTGTTTCTTATGTCGACCTCCCCATTCCGTAGAAAGGCAAATTACTCCGTCATTATCTAAAAATATTACTTTCATGTAGTTTATACTCTATTTTGTTGTTTTGTTTCTTATGTAAATATAAACAAAATATTTGACATAAAAAATCCTGATCAATTTATTTTGACTCAGGATAAAAAATAGTGCAAGAAGCTGGAATCGAACCAGCGGCACGGCTATGTTCCTTGCCGGTTTCAATGGGCGAAGTACTGAAGCTTGCTCTAACCAAACTGAGCTATTCTTGCATTATGGGTAGGATCAGACACGTTCTGCCTACCGAGACCTCGTCGTTAACTTTCGTCAGAGCGGATCGAGACACTTTTGAAATAAATATCATGACATTCTTTAAATAGAGTTTCATATTTAGTATCAATTCCAGGAAATGCGGTTGTAATATCCATCATAATATTGCGAATGATCCCTCTTCTCAATCCATCATGACTATATTTCATTTTTTTACCCCATACATGGACAATTGATTTTTCTATTCTAATACTCTCTTCTGAAGAGTTTAAGTATGGAATCCATTTTTCATTCCATGGTATATTGTAATAATGTGAACCAACTATAAATTTATTTGGCTTAATAATATTATAAGATACTCCTAATTTATTTGCAATTGTTGGTAACATTCTCTGTTCTACAAAAATCGCGCTGTTGCTTATGTTTTTTTTACAATCAGGATTCTTATCTAATAGTATTACATTAGTAACTTCATCATACCAAGTGTTAATTAATTCTTGAGTTCTATTCTTAAAGTGCATGATTGCACAATTTACAGGCCAACAAGACCAATCAAATCTATCAACGTCTTGTTGGTCCATCCAATTTATAGCGTCATGATAATTATTAAATTTTTCATTCACATCAAAGAATTCTTCATGAAATGCTGTAAAATCGCAATCATTTTTAAGAAGACCAGGTTCTTTTAACCATAAGTCAGTATCGATAATACAGAATTCAGTATCATGTTTTGCTATTTCTTTAGCGGCATGAATCTTAGAAAAACTCCAATACCTAGATGCCTTGTCTTTATGAGGTATAGAATCTAATAAATCAGTATCGATAAAATCATATTCCTTTTCAATACCGTATTTCTTAATAAGATTTAAATGATCTGTATTTGCATACAATTTAATAGGACCATAATTCTTTTTCCAGAACAAAACAGAAGTCAACTGTGCTAAAACATCAATCGCATCCCATTCTTCTGGATGAAACTTCCAAAATTCATGTTTAAATTTGTAAAAGGTATGGTACCCGTTTATCATATACAATATTAATTGCGGTCCCACCGGGAATCGAACCCGGCATACCGCCGTGACAGGGCGGCGTTATAGCCGATTAACTACAGGACCTTTGTATTCTAAAATTTGTAGCCCTGCCGGGAGTCGAACCCGACTTTCCAGGATGAAAACCTGGCGACCTAACCGATAGTCGACAGGGCCAAATGTGGAGGATATCGGATTCGAACCGATGACCCCTTGCGTGCAAGGCAAGTGCTCTAGCCAACTGAGCTAATCCCCCGAGAAGAGTTAGGACCTGAGACTTCTGCTATCTAGAATTCTGCTGCTCCGTCCATACTCTTTAGTTGCGGGGGCAGGATTCGAACCTGCGACCCCGAGCTTATGAGGCTCGTGAGCTACCACTGCTCTACCCCGCTATATATTATTTTAATAAACTTACAGTATACGGCTCAAATATGGTTAACTTAGATCCGTCGGTATTATAATACCAGATTGAATCTTTATTCATGCCGTATATTGTATCGGTATATGCGATTGCTGGTCGAAGTTCTTGTGTTACATTTACTTCATTCCAATCAACTTGTCTTTCGATCATGACTGAAACTTGACCTTCAATTTTGTACTTATATTTTATACCCTTATTTTTACAAGAAAGGAATAGAATCGACAGTACTAACATACCTGCTACTTTTTTCATATTTTACTTTTTGGTACTCGGGGCGGGAATCGAACCCGCACGGACAAATGTCCACAAGATTTTAAGTCTTGCATGTCTACCGGTTTCATCACCCGAGCATTTTATTATTTTATCCAATATCTTTAAGAACGTTACTATCATTATATGATTAAAATTAGTATTGTTTAAAAACTTTAAAAAATATTTTAATCACTGCTGGTAGGACTGGATTCGAACCAGTACAAAGAGATTAGGCTTACGCTTTATTTCCGGTCTTTAACCCCGAGACGGGAGGTCGTGTCTGCCAAATTTCACCACCTACCAGCAACAATTTAAATTGCACGATTGGAGAGATTCGAACTCCCATCAACGGTTTTGGAGACCGGTATGCTACCATTGCACCACAAACGTGTAAAAAGAAAGAAAACAGAAGATGGTTCAGTGGACATCTGTTTTTACGATTGGCATTACTAAGATGATTCCAAACTCTTATATACCACCTCCATCATCAGGTTACAGTATACTATTCCCCAATCAACTTTCTTGGTGGAGCGGGTTGGTATCGATCCAACTCCTCTGGATTTTCAGTCCAGCGCAATGACCTCATCTGCCACCGCTCCGTTGAGTACAAGGTCGGAATCGAACCAACTCCGTGGGATTTGCAGTCCCACTGACCTCCAAGACCAACTCGTACTTTTTTCACCAATATGTCAAAGAACTTTCCATATAAAATAATAAAGCCCGACTGTTTAGGTCGGGCTCTAGTTGCTTATATATGTAGTTTAAAAATATTAACTTTTCTTCATATCAAATAGAGCTTGCGACAGATCACATCCTGCATACGGGTTATTGCTAAACCATAAGTTCATGTGTACATTGCCTATATTTTGCTGTATTTGTTGCATTATTTCTTTAATTTATAATATTGTAATCTATATATCTACTTATTTTAAAAAGTTTCACTCTGTGCGAAAACTTCTTTTCAATTTATTTTTCTGAATCAAATCTATCGTGAATGACTTTACCAGTATCTTGGTATGCGTGCCATAAAAGAGAGAGCGCTTCTTCAACACTTTTACCAATTTCTTTCTCTAATTTACATACTGGATGCTGGATAATATGGTCATCTAAAGTACTCATTAGTACATGTAATCGGTCTAGCATTTCATGGTAATGAAACTGGTCTAATTTATCTTTGGCACTCATATTATTATATTGATCCTTTTTCTGTAATTTTAAGTCCTTCATTTCGGTCAATAAATAACCATTCGCAATCTATTAATTCAAATTCGTTTAAGTGTTCAATAACTTCTGACGCTTCGAAACAAGAGCATGAATAAATGTCAAATTGAAACATTGCTGGTTCTTGTTTATCCCAAACATGTATTGCAGCATGTGATGTTGCTAGAGTTACGGTTCCGGTAATACCTTCGTTTCCAGGTTCATCAACATAAACTGATGTTGGACCGGCAACTACTACCATTCTAACTTTGTTAACTAATTCTTTAAACCATTGGTTTAAAATTTCTTCTGATTTTGGCGGATTTTTGATATGCCCCTTAACCAAAAGGTGCAAATGATTTGGCGTAAACATATAAAACTCTACTAATTTTGTTTTATATATTTCGACTTAGTTTGTCCGTATTATGTTGTTTTATTATCAGTTGCGATCATTCTTTGGATATACTGATCGACTAATCGGCTAACTGCTTCTGGCTTATTGTCTGATGTAAATTTAACCTTGATTTTTGCCATGCCAGAATTATTATTTCTTGTAGCACCTGAATCTACTTCAATTCCGCCAAGATTATGTTTATAACCTTTCTTTTTAAATAGACCTAAGATCGATCTTTTAACCTGAGAAACTGGATCTGTCGAATCTCCAAAAACTAATCTTGCTTCAAATTCTATATCTAACTCATTGAGTCCAATTGATGAATGATCTGCTAAAATATAGAGAGGAACCGTAACAGTCTTTTCTCCTACTTTAAAATCTACCGTCTTTGGAACTCCATCATCAAAATAGTTGGCTAGAGAATTGATGTGTTGTTTTTCACTAATTCCCTGTGCAACCATTGCTGCTTCTAACAGACCGCCAAGAAGTTCTTCAATATTTAATTTTGCCATTTGACTTAATTATTTTAGGGTTATACACAAAAAAACCCGATTGTTTCCAATCGGGTTTAGTTATTAGTTTAGGTTTTAAACTAAAAATTATTAACCTTGCTCTGGATCTTTAGCCGGAGGAATATCGGTTGGTTCTAACATTTGAGTTAAATAATCAGAAAGTTTTAACATTCCCTCAGTTGGTGGTAATTGCTCAGCGTGTACTTTTACATTATACTTAGCTGAATTATCAGTGCTTCTTGTATTCTCTTTATGAGTTGCAACGCTTCCTGACATATTAACTGAGAATTTCATACCCCAAAATCCACCTGATGCTTCTGCACTTATAGATGCACTTGAATCTGTTGAATCTTTGTTAATTTCTGATGTTTTAACCTCCATTGTAAATTCAATATCAGCTGAAGTAATAGCTAGTGAAGGAAGTGGAACTAGAGGTAACATTGGAACTTTAGAGTATAAAGTTTTAATTGTTTTTTCTCCAGTTTTAGTATCTGTTACTGCTCTTTGCATTTGTACGTCTAATGAACGTGCAGTTGTTGCACCGTCTTTGTCTGTTACGAATGCTACTTCGCTGATGTATTTCCATGTTACATCATTTAGTTTTGCTTGACCTTTCGCCATTCCGACGATTGGTGAAACGATAAGGTCCTCAATAGGTAAACCGGTAAATTGAGATGCGATTGATTCTGCCATAATTTAATTTTTGTTTTTTGTATTATTATAGTATATATCTAATGATTTATCCAAATTTGACTGAACCATTATACTGTTTTTTAATGTCTTCAATTTCTTGTAGAGCTTCCCTGAATGATTCTACGATTTCTTCGCTTACTGCAAAATTAAATACAGTTTGGCAATTTGGACAAACTGACATAGGATTCTTAACAATAAAATCTAATGTTATTCCTAGAGGTGTTTGACAACCTGGGCAAGGTAAGGCCATATTAGCTTATTTTAATATCCGTAGACTCGATTAATGTATATGTGAATGCGTTTCCGTGAATTGCTTTGGCCTTATTAATAAGTCCCATAAATTCATTAAAATCTTTTATTCTTTTAAATACTTGACATCCTTCTGACCAGTTTTCTACATAAGCAGATTCGGTTTTCGGGTTAGATCTGTGTCCATTAATTCCAAAAATACCTTCTTGTATGATAGTTTCATTAAAAGTCATATCCTTGTTTTTATCACGGTATACTTTTACTGGAGCAACTTGTCTCATTGCCTCGTATTTACCTTGATGTAGACCAACGGCCCACATTCCTCTATATTGTCCAGGTACGACTCTTGCAACTCCATTTGGATTTGAAAATTCTTTAACTGCCTTTGTTCCAGGATCGGTTGTAATTGCCCATTGATAGAATTTCCAAACACCACCTTCTTTAAAAGATAGCGTCATAAAATCATCAAAGACATTAGTTACTTTGTCAGCAATTGCAGCGGCATTATTTCTAACACCTATGATATTAACATCATAACTTTTATTTGCATCGTCATTAAACCATACATATCCTTTTGCTCTAATAGCTGCTTCGATTTGTTCTTTAGTGTACATATATTATTACTTTGATTTTAATTCGTTTATTGCATCTTCAACATACTTGTCTCTCTGTCCTTGTAGATATTGAATTCTGTCTAGCATGATTTGTTTATCATCCTTTATTGTTTGCTCAGTATAGGCTTTTTGTGCTTCATATAGTTTTTGCCAATAGGATACGCGCTCTTCCATCATTTTACCTTGATACCAAATTACGGCTAGCATAATTACAATCGTAAAAGATTGCTCTTTTAATTTACTAACGAATACGTCTATAAATCCTTGAGTTGGTGTTTGGTTCTCTGACATTATGAAAAATATAGATTTGCTTCAGCAGTTCTGCGTCTAGTTAAACCTGCAAGTGCTTTACCACCCGCTTTGTTCCATTTTAAAAACTCAGCTCTAATAGTTGGATCGTTTGGATTAGCATTAACTTTTTTAAGTAGAGTGCTAGATTTTAGATTAGCAGGTCCTAAATTGTAACAAAAACTTACAAGTGCGTCAAATTGATTTTGATTAATCGTATCAATACAGTATGCGTCAACATATTGTTCAAAACTAGAAAGGGACCATGATAATAATTCTATTGCACGGCCTTCTGTAATAATCGGATCTTTTAAAGTTACTTTTGCTTTATTTTCATAGAACGTGTTTCCGTATCCGATTGTTGGTACATTTGCTGGGCACAAGTACGGTTTTAAGTACAGTCCCTCAAATGATTTAATTAAGTCTAGACCTTTTTGGCCTATTTTAGTAATTTTTGCCATAGTTGATTGTTATATTTTTATATTTATCAATATTATAGAGAGAAAGACTCTCCACACCCACATGTACGACTTGCATTTGGATTTACAAATTGAAATCCTTTACCATTTAGACCATCGGAAAATTGTAATTCTGTACCGAACAAATATAAAAAACTTTTGGTATCTACTAATATTTTTAATCCAGTATCTGCTTCGATTATATTATCACCTGCTTCGATCTTATTATCAAAGTCCATGGTATAAGTTAATCCACTGCATCCTCCTCCTTTAACACCAACTCTTAAATTATGGGTTTCTGGTGTTACACCTTGTTCCGCCATTAATGAAATAACATGGGATAATGCCTTTTCTGTTATTGTAATATCCATGATGTAGTTGTATCGTTTATTCTATCTCAGCATCAAATACGATTGCCTTTGATCCTTGCTTTTGTCTATAGTCTTTTATTGCTTCTTTAATAGCATCTTCTGCTAATACTGAACAGTGAATTTTAACCGGTGGTAGGGATAGTTCCTCTACCAATTCCATATTATCCATTTTAATTGCATCATCTATCGACATTCCTTTTAACCATTCAGTTGCTAATGAAGATGCTGCGATTGCCGAACCGCATCCAAATGTTTTAAATTTTGCATCAGTTATGATATTATCATTAACTTCTATTTGTAATCTCATCACATCACCGCATTCAGGTGCACCCACTAATCCAGTACCTACATTGGATTTAGATTTATCTAAAGTTCCTACATTTCTTGGATTATTAAAATGGTCTATTACCTTATTTCCGTATGCCATATATTAGTTTTGTGTATTTTCTACCGCTTCGTCTGTTGTTTTATTAGAAGTTGCGTCTTTAATTTGTTTTTTAATCGCTGTAAATTTATCAACTGAAGATAATCCAAGACAACCAAAGGCAAGTAATGCTACTGCGTTAATAATCGTATCATTTAAAATTATATCGGTCTTTTTTAAACTAGTATAAATTAAAACGAAGATTAATGCTAAACTGGATAAAATTCCAATTACTCTTTTTGAAGATGGAGATCCATTTTCATCAGATGCAAGTTTATGTAACCATTCTAGGATTTTTGGTATTGGATTTGTCATGTCATAATAAAATATATTTACTTGTTAGAGTTTATATATCTTGATATGATTCTAGCGGCAATTACATTTATATGCATTAATATCGCGAGTGGCCGGAGTTACATTCAGGAAGTAATAACATTCTTTAATATTACCATATCTAAGTTCTTTGTAGAACCCAGAGGGTATCGCTGCACCTCCTGATACTCTTCTGATTGGCTTATTAAAGTCAATGAATATTGTAACAGAAACGGTCTTATTCATTGCTAGGGCACGTTCTCTAATTTCTAAAGCTTTCCAAACTCCACGATTCAGGGCCTGTTGTTGTAAAGCACAGTTGACATAAGTGAATGTTGTAAATAACATTTTTGAATTACAGTTAAAGGAAGCGGCTGGCGCCATGTGACCCTTGTCCCATTGATTATCAACGTAATCATAACTATCCGAAGTTCTAATACCGTCTATTGTATAGAATTCCATTCCACTTCTGGAAGCTGTTCCATCTGGACATCGAACAACATAATTAACTGATTTTGGTTGTTGTAGAACTTCAGAATAGACAATGTTAAAATATTCATTATTAACCTTTAAATTGTCTCTTAGTTTTTGAGCTGAAACCGAAGTAGTGACAAGTAATATTAGTAGAATTAATAGTTTTTTCATTATGGTATTGTTATTGATATTGTAATTCCGGCTGGGCCAGAAGAGATTAAATAAGTATTGTATCTGTTATCGTTAAACCAACCATATTTTTCAAAACGGAAAATTATACAGTCTTTACCTTCAAACCAGACGTGTATTGCGTTTGTTGCGTAATCTATTGAGGGTTGTGTAAGATACCCTAATTTCCATGATTGTCTAAATTCTTCTTCTAATTCGTCAGGTGTTATGTGGATAAACATTAGTCCCAGTAATTTTGTGCGTTATAGAAATATTCAATATTGTCTCGATTTTTCCAGTTTCTGTATAGTAATTTAATCATATTAAGGTAACCATATTTTTTAAATCTTCGGTTATCTTGCGTAATTAAATCAAATACTAATTTAAAGTTCTTTGGTTTGATTTGTCGACTAAGTAGCCAATCTTCGCTTTGATGTGCATTTTCATCATATCCTCCTAATTCAATAAAAACATCTCGTCTAATTAATGTAAATCCTCCAATTGCAAAAGGTCTGGTTTTTGAAAGAAACCAAGTTGCTAACTTATTAAGAAAGAACATTGTGTTTGCTCTAAAATCTAGTTCTCCAAAATATTTAGGAGTTGTTCCTAACATATCATATTCGTCAAATAACATGTGATAGCTCGCATCAAATATTACTGAATCACGCGTGAATGTTATATCAGCATCTAGAAATAGAATCCATGGAGTATCTGCTAATCTTGCACCTGCATTTCTACCAACCGAAGGTAAACCTCCTTTGATAATTTCAATATCTAATTTATCTTTAAATGAATTGATAATTTCAATCGTTGCATCGGTAGAACCAGCATCAGCTATTATAATTCTTATAAATTTTGAAAACCGCTGATCATGGATGTTTTGTAATGCTCTACCAATGTATTTCTCCTCATTATAGCAAGGTATAACAATTGTTAGAAGTTCGTGCATAATGTTAATTTATTATTTGAGTAAACTATGAATGAGTTGTTCTCTATCCAATCTCCACAGTTTAAATATCTAACTCCGTCGATTTCTTTGTCGTCTGGAGTATGAATATGTCCGCATACTACGGTATGGCAATTTCTCTTTCTAGCTTGACGAACCATTTCATTTTCAAAATCAACCATAAATGAAACAGCAGCCTTAACATTGTCTTTTAAGAATTTAGATAAACTTGTGTTCTTATTAAATCTTTTTAGGAAACGGTCAATTACAATTGCCAAATCATATCCAACGGATCCTAACATTCCAAGCCAATGCATTTTAACAATACCATCATATTTGTCACCATGACAGAACCATATTCCATTCTCAGTGTACTCATCTACGACTTTAATATTACCTAATTCAATTGGTGTATATTTCCTCAAGAACTCGTCGTGATTTCCTGAGATCCAGATGATTTCTTTATTCTTAGACAATTTTAAAAGTCTACGAATAACTCTGGCATGGTCGTATGAGAATTTCTTATACTTTGTAAATAACCATCCGTCGATTATATCTCCGACAAGAATGTATCGTTCATAAGAATTGTCTTTTAACAATTCTAAAATTAAATCAGTTTGACATCCTTTAGATCCTATATGGGTGTCTGAAATTACTAATGTTTTCATTAATTTGAAAGAGGCGCCTTTATTTCTGGGTGCGATTTGTAATTTACCAACTTAATAGAATCTCTATTGATTTTATCAAATTCAGTAATGTACCCGTCAAAGTATGTATACTCAAAATCTAATTCAACTTTAGGCAATTCAAAAGGTATTCTGCTATAGTATGGAATCTTATAAGCATCATAATATTCAGAAAGACCTCCACCAAATGGCATTAATTCAGCAACTGCTGACTGGTACAGTATTGGTCCCATTGCCTCTTTTAACATTTCATGTCTCTCTTCATGGTCGTATTTTCTGCCAATTTGTTCTTTGGCCTGTTCAATATGATTAGAGTAGAGATGAGTATCTCCAAGATTTCCAATCAATTCATCAGGTACCATATTAACGCGTTTTGCTAACATCAATAACAATAAGCCGTAAGATGCGATGTTAAATGGTAAACCTAAGAATGTATCGACTGAACGCTGATTCCACATTAACGAGATTGCTCGAGTAGGAGTTGGTTCATAATAACTATCATCAAAATTAGGGATATTTGGCTCATGGTATTCCATACCAGTTTCGTAATTATTACTAAACCATATTTTATATCTTTCAGAATAGGTTAATTCTCGTGTGTAAACTTGGAATCCATAATGACATGGTGGTAGAGTCATCTTGTCAATTTCCGCAACATTCCATGCATTAACCATTAATCTTCTAGAATCTGGATTCTTTTCAAGGTCTGCAATAAGTCGGAGTATTTGATCGTACCAAAGAGATCCAAATCCAGTCTTTCCATCATCATTTTTATATTTCATCCAACCTTGCCATTTGCGCCATTGTTTACCATAAACTGGACCTAGGTCTCCGAGTTGGTAACCTGTCAGGTCTGGAATAAAATGAGTAGCTGGAGTTTTAATCTTCTCATTCCAATCTCGATCGTCTTTGTAGTTCTTAATTGCCTGGATAAATTGTTCTATTGACATTGGATCTACTCCATGCGCTACACATTCCTTCTCATAACCTTTATAAGCATCTCCGTTCCAAATGTTACAACCATTATCAACAAGATACTTAATGTTAGTGTCGCCCTGTAAAAACCAGAGTAACTCTGTAACCATTGATTTGAAAGCCATTTTCTTGGTTGTCAAGAGTGGAAACCCTTCCGACATTTTATGGCGAATTTGCCTGCCAAAAACAGAAATCGTACCAGTTCCAGTACGATCGTTTTTCTCTATTCCATTTTCAAGAATGTCTTTTAATAGGTCTGTGTATTGTTTATCTAGATTGTTCATTTCTTTAAATCTTTTTTAATATCTTCTATAACTCTTTCTAAATATACCATTCTCTCGTTTTGTGAGATGAAGGGTACGCTCCAAAATTGTCTGGTTTTTGTTTTAAACCAACCAAAGACAAATGAATAAACTCCCATAACTAATCTTAGTTTAACAGAGTTTAAATATAGGGTTTGAACTGGTAGTGCCGGAGCTCCAT
>Ga0208810_1000007_pt1 | contig 78961 bp, 81 predicted proteins | sample Colrivmet1560A02_FD_187679 | JGI IMG/M metagenome (GOLD analysis project Ga0208810, IMG submission 187679) | Estuarine microbial communities from the Columbia River estuary - metaG 1560A-02 (SPAdes) (version 2) | ecosystem: Environmental > Aquatic > Marine > Intertidal zone > Estuary | place... | reverse complement strand
AGAGCAAGCGCAAGTCTGTTAAAAGAAAATCTAAGAAAACAAAGAGCAAGCGCAAGTCTGTTAAAAGAAAATCTAAGAAAACAAAGAGCAAGCGCAAGTCTGTTAAAAGAAAATCTAAGAAAACAAAGAGCAAGCGCAAGTCTGTTAAAAGAAAATCTAAGAAAACAAAGAGCAAGCGCAAGTCTGTTAAAAGAAAATCTAAGAAAACAAAGAGCAAGCGCAAGTCTGTTAAAAGAAAATCTAAGAAAACAAAAAGCAAGCGCAAGTCTGTTAAACGAAAATCTAAAAAGACAAAGAGTAAACGTAAGACAAAGAGCAAACGTAAGACAAAGAGCAAACGTAAGACAAAGAAAACAAAGAGTAAGCGTAAGACAAAGAAAACAAAGAGCAAGCGTAAATCTAAAAAATAATTAAATGTAAAATTGTTTTAATATAAAAGTTTTATTAGACAAAAATATATTAAAACAAAAAATTATTTTATTTTGGTATAATATAATAAATATGGATTACGTCAAATTATTCGATGATACTTTAAATGAGAGACTTTCTCAGTTTGTTCGCAGACCAACATTAATTCGTGGTATTGTTCACTTATTATTGATTCTTTATGCTGCAAGATTAGCACCTACTCTACCAAGACAAGTGATGATACTATTTGAAAATCAATACTTTAAACTATTTATATTTTCATTGATTTTATGGACGGCTCAATTTAGTCCATCTACTTCAATTTTGATTGCTGTTGCTTTCATGGTAACTGTTAACTATTCTACTCAAAAACCTTTATGGGAAATGCTTGAAAATACTGAAGAAGCAAAACAAGAATCTGCACCAGAAGCTCCTAGTAAGGAAGTTGCAGTTGCTTCTACTGCAGCAGTTGTAAATGCACAAGTTGAGAATACTCCTGTTGTTACAGGAGTTGCTCAGAAAGAAGAAACAATTGTTGTCCAACCAAAAATTGTAGATACTCCTCAGGGACCTACAGTAATAAATCCTACTGTAGTTGTTGCTCCTATGGTAGTTGAAACTCCATCTGGAGAAAAGGTTGTTATAAAGCCTGATGTATCTACTGTACATGTAGATGAAAAGGCTGCAGCAGCTGTTATTGCTGCTAAACAAGAAGTTCCTGTAGTACCAGTTCCTATAGAACCAGTTCCTATAGTGCCAGTCGCTCCAGTTGTAGTTCCTGAAGTTCCTGCTCCAGCTCCAGCTCCAGCTCCAGCTCCAGCTCAACCAAAAGAACAACAACCTGAACCAGCAGGATGTTATCCAGTTAGACGTTATGATATGACAAAGGTAACACCTCAAAGTATTAATGATTATTACGGATCTTGGTCTTCTTAATTTTTTATTCTAATATATTTATAATAAATGTTAGAATAATTTAGTTTAGTCTTCTATAATACAATGTTTTAGTAATTGTTCTGATTGTGTTTTTATAACATCATCTGTTTCCTCAATTTGTCCAGTGGTTTTTGTTTGTTTAATACATGATATTTTAATATCATCTAAATCATATTCGTCTAAATTTATTTGGCAATATGTGATTTTAGCATTTTTAAAATGTTCTTTATAAAATGTTCGCCTTTGTGCAGATTGATTTTTATATACAGAAAAATTATCGTGTAAGTCAACAATCAATGGATTTTTATCACAATGATCCTTTCTGAATATTCTTCCTACAATTTGTTCTAACTTTCCACTTTCAGCCTTTATTGAATTTTTTAAATGTCCAATAAACTTTTTAGGAGTAATCAAAATTAATGTATCTAAATCTTTTTCTGAAACACCTTCACCAAATGCACTAAATGTTGCCAAAATAACTTGACTTGCTCTGCTTAGTTGTAAATCTTTTTGTTTCATTTGACCCAAAAATAATCCATATGTAAAATCAACTGATAAATCTTTGTCTAAAGAAATTTTTAAATTTTTCAAATGTTCTCTTCTATCACTTAAAACTAAAATTTTTCTATTATCAGTTGTAACTAAATCTTTAACTAATTCTAATATTAAACGGTTTCTTTTAGTCATAGTTATAAGTTCTGAAAGCATTGATGTAAATTGAATCTGTTTTTGACCAGTAAAACGATTAACAACTGATATTTCATTGTATTCAGAACTATCTATCTTTATATATTTTAAAACTGGTGGTAATCCAGCTCTTTTAACATCAGATTCGTATATTATATCACCTATGTGATATTTAAAAACATATTCGCAACCATCACTTCTTTTTGGTGTAGCAGAAAGACCTATAGTGTATCGACAACAAAGTTTACCAAGAACTTGTGAAAATACTCTACTACTAGTATTATGAATTTCATCTACTATTAATAATTGAAAATCTTCAAATAAACTATCTGGATAATCAACTCGTGCTAAACTTTGTAGCATTGCTATTACAACATCTGCTCCTTCTACAGAAACATTTTTTTGACCTTGAATAAAACCAATATTTATACCGGGAATAAAACGTGTCAATTCAGATTCCCATTGACGCATTAATGGTATTTTATTTACCACAACAATTGTTTTCACTTTTAATTCTGAAATGACTTTTATAGAAATAACAGTCTTTCCAACCCCTGTTCCCGCTTTTAAAATACCACCGTTAGTTTCACGACAACATTTTAATAAAGCATTTGCTGGTTCAATTTGATTAGGTAATAATTGGGCAGAAAATTGTAAACTTTGATTGTCCCAATCTTTACCAATGTAATTTGGTATGTATCGTTTTGGATCACCATATCTTGTAATTCCATACATTTTTGGCAAATATAACTTATTTTTTGTTTCCGTATAAATTTGATAACTGGGATCTTCTTTGTTATAATTAGCATATTTATCATCTTGTAAAGGTGTTGCTCGCAAATGATTCTTAAGAAACTTCATTTCTTCTGATGTTATAGAATCTTTTTTAATAACATAACCACGTTTTGATAAGTAGGATCCTTGTGGTACACTTGTTTGTTGTTTATCCATTTAGTTTAATATATAATAATTTTTAATTCAATTTTAATAAATAAACTACTTCCAATTTGGTAAAGGACCTTTGATAAATGGTGGGGTGAATGTATAATCAAGAGTTATTTCTGATCCAACTTCTATATTTTTTATAGAATGAACATCGTATGTTTTTGTAACAGAATTATAAATTAATTGCGTACTAGGTGACCAACTGTGATTTATTTTTGATCCGAAAAGTGTAACCACCTTATTACTATCTATAGCTACATCAATGTAATCATTTGGATCTAAATTTACCTTTGAAAAAACACCTATTCCATGAATATTTGATTTTGAAACTATCCAATTCATATATAATATATATGAATTAAATTATTTATATAAATTTAGTTATCTGTAATACCACGTCTACTAGATACTTGAAACCCATCTGTTACATCAATTGTTTCTGTTATTTGTAAAGTAAATGAATAATCTAAATCATTAAACTCATATTCTGTTCCATCATAATTTAAGATTGAAAATTCTAAATCGTTTAATTGATTAAGTGGTGTAGTATCAAAAACTTTTGGATTACTAAGATAAGAAAAAACCATACTACCAGGTGATTGGTCTAAACTAATTCTTGCAAATACATTCTTTACTTTACCAGTATTCATCATAGTTGCCAATTGTGGACAACATAAAAATGCATAATTTTCACCTTGTAAATTAATAGACCTATTTAATAAACTATTTTTCGTGTTTGTTTGTTCTCCATTAAAACCATGTAATAAACTACTAATATATACATTATTACCTCCACCCTTTTCATCAATTAATGCTTTATCAAAAATATTATAAAATGTAAATGTATCCTTGTCTAAAATATCTCGTACAGTAAAAAGTTTATTGTTTATATTATTAGGATTCATACCACCAACCATTTTAGAACCATATATATAAAAATTTTGATGAAAACTAGTGATTCCAGAGTTACCAGATGTGGTAATTGGAAAACTATACGGTATAGTAAATGTATCGGATGTTTTTACAGTAATATTATAACCACCGTCTATAATAGGTGAACAGTTAGTTTGAGCTACTCTAACCATATCTCCAGTCGCATAATTATGTGATAATTGTGTTTGTACTAGTAATAAATTACCATATGTTTGTCCAGTTGGAAATCCTGTTGTATTTTGTATGCTTATTATTTTATTAAATCCATGATCTGGAAAACTAACTGTTGTAAGACCTGTTTGAATATAAGCAGTACCTGCATTAATTGTATCTTGCAGATATGATAAGATTGGTGTATTTATAACTATTGTATTATTATTTGGAACTGCAGAAACAATTTGAAAATTTTTTGTTAAATCAGGACTTGATTGAAACTTTGTAAACAAAATATTATCACCTACTTTCAGATCGTGACTAGGACACGTGAATGTAGTTGTAGAAATACCCTTTACAACGTTTGTTATTGGTACAATATGAGATGTTAGGGGATTATTTAATGGAATATAACCATCTAAACCAGCAGATCTGATAATTCCACCAGGAGGACTAGATCCTCCAGAAGGTAAAGAACCAGGTATTGCAAAACTTAAACTGTCAAATGAATTAACTATCGTGTAAGTTTCATCTAATGTTGGTGTGGTGGTTGTATTGTATAAAGACACTTGACTACCTATAGTATAATTATGTGTTGTAAATGTAGTTACCAAAATCGTATTTGATGGGGTATTTAAAATTGATTGAATATTATATGTATTTGTACCAAATGTAACTTGACCTGTATTAAAAGTTTCTATTGCTAATGACGCGTCTAATAATATATTAAAACTAGTAGATGAAACGATTTGTGTAATTCTTTTATTACCATTCACCGTAGGTGTAGTACCTGATGCAGATATTGCACACAATGATCCTATATTTGATGATAAGATTTTATGAGGTGTTTGTGTAGTAATAGTAGCTTGATACAAGTTATTAATAGATTTTATAAATGTTTTTATTAAATCTGAACTGTTTTCAAGAGGGAAACCTATGTTTTGAGCAACTGTCGCTGATCTTTCACCAAATAAAAATTTAAATGGAGCAATTCTACCAGTTTTTACAGTGTTCCCACCACCTTGAAGTGTTTCTGCTGCCTTTACATTAACTTCAAATTGAAAAGAATTATTATTAATCACAGTAATTTTATGTGCAGTGTTCATAGTTGTAGATGGTATACCAGCTAATGTTTTCACACCTTGTAAATAAACAGTTTCGCCATCTTTATAACCATGATCTGTTAGATTAACTAAAACAACTGATGTATTTTCTGAAGTTTGAATAGAATTATTTGATAATTGTTTTAAAATCAGTGATGTAAATGTTACAATGTCTGTATCTATATCCAAAGTTACTATAAAATAATGATAATCACCCACCCTATCCCTACGTTTTACAGTTGCCAGTTTTGATGTCATTTCGGATTGTAAACTAGTAGAAATATAACTTCCTATACGTAATTGTACAGTATATTCTGGATATGTATTTGTAATTGCATTAATTTTATTTAATGTTATATCTTCTTCGTTAGTCCAATATATATTATGATTATTTGCATTTATAACAGCATTAGTATTTGGAAACTCAACACTAGATAAACGAATACTTTTAACATTATAAAAAGATCTTCCTAAAAATATCTTGAAATTACTTGGTTTAGTGTAAAGTACCTTGTCTCTATCACGAGAATCTATACTTACATAACTAACAACATCTCTAGTTCGTCTCCCAGAACCAGTCTGATTTATAGATCCAGATATACTCTTCATACTAGTACCAGAATTTTTAACAAAACGATTCGTATTCAACATATTATTTTCATCTGTATCTTCCTCTAAATAAACACTTCTAATAGACATTTTTTCAATACTTTCTCTTAAACGTTTTTCTTCATTAATACTACGTTCTCTTTCATAATACCTCCTAAATTCACTAGAATTTTCCGATAAGACTTCAGACTGCAATTCTGGTGCTGGTATAAATGTATTTGTAAACAGTAAATCATTTTCATCAGTATCCATTACCACTAAATTACTATTTATTAATAAATTATTATTTATTAATATACGTATTAGTACGATCTTACTGTAAATTTATTTTTTATCAGATTTAATCGAATCAATTAGTAGTAAAATGAAAAGACCAAATATAATATAAGATGCTAATTCCATCATTTCTTCGTTTCTAAAACGATCATTTTCTATACCTAGTTGTTTCGTAGCGATTGCCTTGCATTTACTACATTCTAAAATATGTTTTATATATTGATCACAATCACCATCTATGCATCTAACTCCTTCCCCTTCTATTTTATTAGATGTTTGTATAGAAGTTTTTGGTTTTTCTTCTTCAAATTGTTCTACTCCTTTAGTTTTTGGTTGTATTACAATAGTTTTAGATTTTTGTATAGGATTTAATGCTAAATTATAATATGATAAGTTGTCTTGTTGTTGTGGTTTATAAACTGAAACGTCTGCATATTCGTTAAATACATTAGACATTGCTTCAATTTTAGGCTGCTCTTTTAAAATTTTAGTATCTGATAATTCAAATGTGTCCTGTTGAGATTTGTTATAATTTGGTTTAATTCTATCTAAATTTTCAGGTTTTGGTATACCTAAAGTAGAATCTGTGTATAATGTATTTATATTATTATATAATGTTTCATCGTATACCTTATTTGAATTTTCAAAATTCGGAAAAACACTTTTTATATATGAATAACTCATAACTTATTAATATTATATTTGAAAATAATTTTTAGAATTTACAAATTATTTACTGTATTTATCAATACGTAAAAATATTTACTGTATTTATCAATACGTAAAAATATTTTCCTAGATAATATTAGAATACAATATGAAACAATTTATTACACAATTGGTAAAAGGTATAGTTTTATCATTGCTTTATTTAGAAATCACAAAAACTAATGATACAACAATTGAAAATATAGCACTATTTGTGTCTTTCTATTTAGCTATGGTATATGGTGCTACAATCACAGGAATAGATGCAAATGTTATTACAAGTGCATTTTTAACAAAGACGGTATTTAGTTTGGTAGATGAAAGAATCAAACGACCAAATGATAATAAAAAATAAAACACTTTTATTAAAATATTTAAAAATATTTTAGTAAATTTTAATCAATTACATCATTCGTAAACTATTATTTGTTTTTTTTGGTCTACCTCTACCACGTTTTTGTGCCATTGGAATACTTTTTAAAATATCATCAGATGTTTCTGTGATTTCTCTACGTTCTTTCTCACGCTTACGTTCCTTCATTGTTTTCAAAATATTATCCAAATCAATTTCATCTTGGAAATTTTCAGGGTCTTTTATTTTTGATGGTAAAATATCATCTGTCGTTTCCGTAACCAAATCTCTCCTTCTATCTGCTAAATCTGCTGGGTTTGGTATATATGGTTGTTGATATTGTTGAGGGTATTGTTGTTGGTATTGTTGAGGTTGTTGTTGGTATTGCTGTGGTTGTGATTTATTTCCAACTAAATTTCCTATAAGTGAAGCAAATGGATTACTACTATCCATTTTTGTAATTTTCTTAGATATTGTAAACATTGTAGCCGAACTAATTATCATAAAGATTAGTTTCATTTCAGGAGACATTTGACCCTTTCCTTTATATTTTTCATATAATTCAGCCATTACCTCATCATATTCTTGATTTTCCATAGAATATCCCATTGCTTCACTCCAACCATCTAAATCAACACCCAACGGATCAAAACGAGTATTCATCATTTCAATACCCTGTACACCAAGTAATAACATTCTCTTAAAAAAAGCAACTGATCGTTCAGTTTGAATTTCATTACGAACTCTTTCGTATTCATTTCGAATTGAATCTAAACTACTATTCATATCTAAGCGTAGTGAACTCCATTTTTCTTTTACATTCAACTTGTTAAATTTAAATAATAATTCGCTCTTTTCTTTACGAATAGAATCATCCCTGTTTTCTTTTTGAATAGCTCGCTCTCTTCTTAATTTTTGCTTAGTACTATCTGAACTACTTGAACTACTCGAAGTACTCGAACTTGAAGAACGAATTTTTGACGAAATTTTCTGAATGTTTTCTAATTTAATATTTTGTTCTGTAGAATCCTTTTTTGATACAATTGATACCTCATCTGGCTTATTTAACTTTTTCTTATTTGCCATAAGTTCCAATTGCGATAATGATATATCTTCGGATTCTATATCTAATTTTACTTTTGAAGATTTTTTTGAAAGTCCAGATGATTTCTTAGTACTCTTAATAGAAGAAATCGAAGCCTTTTCAATATCGTCCCTATTACTACGCGAAATTGTATTTTCTTTGATATCCATATTATTACCAATTTACAATAATATAAATGTTAATTTTAAACAAATAAAATACAGTTTTTATTAAACAATATATTGTTTTATTTTAAAATCCAAACCAACTAAAAAAACGTTCCGGTACACTTTTCATATTATTATTAATATTCTTATTTAATACATATTTTCTCCATACTCTTTGAATTTTCAAAGCAGCACAATTACGTGTCATTCCACCATTGTTAATGTAGTTCTTGTATTGTAAAGGATGTAAATCATGACTTGTCATTTGATTATATATTTAATAATGTTAATTCAATTTTTATTAATTTAACCATCTGTGTGACTCGCCCTTGATCAGCAGATGTTTAACCATCTGTGTGACTCATCAAAAGAAATCTTAAAATTCCCAAGTCTGCTACAAAATATTCCAAGATAAGTGGTTTATCATTTGTTAATAAAATATTCATATTTTCACATAAATGTGAAGCTTTTATAAAATTCATCAAATGACTTAATTTAAATTTACCTTGTACAATTTTGTCATTCGTTTTTTCAAACTTTATAGATTTTATATCCTCACCATTTTGCTGCAACAAAGCTTTTTGATCCTTATTTAATTTGTCATCAATTTCACAAATAGCAGTTTTAAATTCTGCTAAACCATCTTCACATGCAAAAATTAACTGTTTTCCTATACTCTTTATTTCAACAACTTTACCTTCTAAAAGTTGAATATCCTTGACAATTTGTTGAAATTGTGCAGATGGCATATTAATGACATAATCAAATTGCATTTCTGAAATATTAATAACTTTATCATCTAATGCTAATAATGGAATTTTATAATCCTTAACCTTACCCATAAAAGGATCAGCTAATTCAATTCCTAATTTGTCCTGTTCATTACTATTCATATAAAGAGTAATTGTCTCACGACGATTTGCTGATTTAATAGTTTTAAAAAATGTATTTGTATCAATTCCCAAAACAACTGGTTTTTCACAAGTATAACTTTCAAATTTGTTTGCATCTAATTTAACATATGTCAGAGAAACTTTAGATGTATCCAAAGTTGAAATTTTGATGCAATCCTTGTTAATTACAATATTAGTTTCTTTAATATAAGGCTTGATTACCTCAAATAAATTTTTTACAATAACGCTTTTTAAAGTTTTTATCTCAAAAATTCTTTCTGACATTTATATATAAAATATGTAAACTTTTAAATAGATTTTTTGCGTTTTATTAATAAATTATGAAAAATAAACTTCTTATATATTTTGATAAAATGTTAAAATATATAAAGGATAAAATGGTATAATGTGTTATTTTTTTTTATAATTATATACTATAATGCATAACAAACAAATGGTTGAATGTGGATATTCGCATTTAGGTGGATCAGCTTTAAGTTTAATCGGTAATTTAGCCGGTAAGGCAGTTGCAACTGCTATAAAATCAGAAAGTGGTAGAACATTACTTAAACAAGTAGGAAAAACAGCAGGTACTCAATTATTAAAGGATGCAAAAGGACAGGCTGTATCTATGGCACATTCTCATGTTGATAATTTAGCAAAAGCTGTTCATGAAAAAACAGGGATAAAGGTTGATACAACTGATTTAAAAAATAAAATTAGTGAACGCGCAACTCAAATTAAATTAGGTGGTCAATTAGGAGGTGGGTATAAACAGTATGGTGCAGGTTTCCCCCTTCAATTAATTGGAAGTATTGCTGGTAAATTAGTTAATAGTGCTGCAAAATCAGGTGTTGCTAATCAGCTTGTTAAAGCTGCTCAGGCAAATGCTTCTAGTATTGGAAAGAATATGGTTGCTCAAGCTCAACAACAAGCTGTTAATATGGCACAACAACAAATTGATAAAATAGCATCTGAAGTTCAACAACAAACAGGATTAAAAGTTGATACATCAGGATTAAAACAACAAGTTCAACAAAAAACATCTTCGTTTTTCTAAAATAATTAGTTTTTAATCAAATATTTTATATTGTATTTTTTAATTTTGTATACATTGTTACTATCTGATTTGAAATTGAAATAATTCTCCAAATATTCAGTTAAAATATCTATATCTGGATATTGAATATTAATAATTTGTGTATCTGTATAAATTATTGGTATCGAGTGTTTTGATATAAAAGCTGACCCGTGTTTTATATTGAAAATATAATTTGAAAATCCCAAAATATCCATGTATTTTGAACTTTTTTTTATAATATAAACAATACTTTCTAAAATGTTAAAAATATCATAATCTACCATATGTTTGTCCCGTATTATATTTTTTATAATTCTCATAAAAGATCTATTTCCACAACAATATAATTCTATATGTTCACCAATTTCATCGTAATATTTTTTACAAGGTTTTATCATAAAAGCATTTGAAAAATTAAGTATATCAAATGGAGTAAGAAAATCCATTATACTATATATTAGTTCGATTGGTAAATTCATAGTAAATATAATATATATCAAAATAATATATTTATAGTAATTTTTATACTTAATAATACACGAATATATTCTTTAAACTACATTACATTTAATGTATAACTATATGAATTTGGAACGTAAATATAATTTAATTGTAAACCACTAAGTTCTTCAATAATTGTTTTATATAAATCTACATCGTTATCTACAATATCTGATGAATTATTGTATAATAGTTCTTTTATAGTATATTTTATATCTATTATATTCTCTCTTGTAATATCATCTCTTAAATCAATTGTTTCTAATGCTATCAATAAGCATTGGTTTTTTTTAAAAGTTTCGTTTTGTAATTGCAATGATTTAACTGTTTGCTTTAATATGTCTAATTGTGTTTTTGAAAATTTTTCTATATCTTCATTCTCAAATTCTTTATCAAATTCTTCATAATCTGATTCGTTATAATCACCAATGCATTTTTTACACAACTCGTCGTTTTCATAAATGGTTTCATAATAACAATCTTCACAATATAATTCATAACATACACTACAGTGATGTTGTTTACAAATCATTTTTTGTTTTTCACAAAGATTACAATAACCTAATTCTGTTACCATTTTACAATTAATTTTTTAATTATGTAATTGTTTTCAATTTTTTATTGTTTTGATTTTTAACCACGGTAGTTTAATTGATGAAACTTTTTTTACCTGTTTATTGTAATAATGTCCACTTCCTATAATTTCAAGGATAACCTGACAGTTGATAATAATAAATATTTAAAATGGTTAGACAAAACTGGTACATCAAGAGCAAATATTATAGCATTAGATGATAATAATAATGTAAATGTCGAGTCTGCTTTTGGAAATATGAATATAAATACCAATAAGCCAGATAGTTATACATTTGTAAATTCAAATAATTCAAGAGGTAATGTTTTGGTTGGTACAAAATTAGGTATAGGGTTTAATACAACTTCTAACATGTCATCAGCGCTAACATTTGTGAAAAATAGTCATATTGGACTAAATACATCAATTGGTACAAGTGATGGTTATTTAGGAATGTCTTCTTGGGCAGAATTGAGTAATAATGCGGGCAGTAGGGTTTTATTATATGGTAATGATCATTTAACACATCCTGGTAATGTACATTTATACACTGGTAATGTAACAAACGGTAATCTTAATGTCTATACAGGAAATGATTCTTTGAAAATGCAAATTTTACGAGATGGTACATTTAGTTTTATACCTGATGGTGTAACTAGTCGATTAACTATAAATAATACAATGTCTACTTTTACACATGATGTAGTTATTTCTAGTACTACTGAAAGTCATAATGCTTCAACTGGTGCTATTCAAATTCGTGGTGGTATTGGTATTTTAGGAAATTTATATGTAGATGGTACTATAAGTTTGAATAATGCAACAGGTAACATTAATTTTGACAGTACTCAAACAAGTAATAGTTATACATCAGGTGCTATATTTTTAAGTGGTGGTATGGGTATTTCTACAACAGTAAATTCTTCAAGTGTTACATCAGGAGGAGCTTTGAGTATAGCAGGTGGTGCTGCATTTGGTAAAGATGTTTATATAGGAGGAAAACTAACTATTATAAATACAACTACAGCAACAAGTTCCCAAAACGCAAGTTTTGTTGTTTACGGTGGAATTGGAGTTAATGATGTTATATTATCAAGAAGCGATGCTTCTCAAATACAAATTGCACCCAAGACATCAGGTTCTACTACAGAAATTACATTTTATTCATTAAATAATTTTACATCATCTACAAATACAAGTTCATCTTGGCGAATAGGACAAAATATTGGTGCAATTGGTCCAGGTAAATTTTCTTTAACAAATAGTAACTTTGGAAATGTACTAACTGCTAGTTACGATGGTAGTATTAACATGATTGGAAAAGTAACAATTGCAAATACAGAAAATGCTATTAATGAAAATGATGGAGGAGCATTTACAGTTAGTGGTGGTGCTGCATTTAAAAAAGATGTTTATATAGGTGGTGCTATTACATTAGCTGGAGGTGGTACTATTTCTGGAGGAGGTGGTTCTTCAGAATTTGCATATTTAACATTGACAGCAACAGATAATGCAATTAATTTGAGTACAGGATCTTTTTTTACATATGGTGGTATTACAATTGGAGGAGAAGACGATGCCGAATCTGTTACCAAAGGTGGTAGTATTTTAACTGCTGGTGGTGCTAGTATTGGGAAAAGTTTATTTGTAGGTGGTCCAATAATGCAAATACCAGTTGGTGATACAGCAAGTAGACCAAATCCTGCTAAAACAGGATATGTAAGATATAATTCAACTACTAGTCAATTTGAAGGATATGGTCCTGGTGGTGCTTGGGGGTCACTTGGTGGGGTTGTTGATATTGCACAGACTACAAAAATATTAGCATCTGCAAATCCAAGTACAACTGATGGTAATCTTTATTTTTATACTGTAGGATCAGAACGTGTTAGAATCAATAGTGTAGGTAATATGGGTATTGGTACTACTTCACCAAGTTACAGATTAGATGTTAATGGTACTAGTAATTTTTCAGATACGATTTATGGTAAAGCAAGTAGTTTTGCACTTGTATTTGGGCAAGGATGTGCAGTTCAATCACTTGGAGTAAATAATCGTGATGCAGGTATTTATAGTTGGGGGGGTTTTGGCTTAACAGTTGCACAAGGTAATGGTTATATAGGTATTGGAACTATAACTCCTAGTAATATTCTGACTGTCGGTTTAGGTGGTCGTTTACGTATTTCAAATGATTCAAATGATTATACACTAATAGGTTCTCAAGATGTTGATGGTGGGGCCAATACCAGAATTGTCATAAGTGGTAATACACGACCTGGTGGTGGTGCTGGTAATATTGAGTATATATCTACGAATATTGGTAATCATATATGGTATAATACAAATAGTGCTACGGAAAAAATGATTCTTACATCATCAGGTAATTTAGGTATTGGTATTACCCCGAATTATCGTTTAGATGTAAATGGAAATGTACACATTAATGCAAATCTATATGTAGATGGTCTTATATCTGGTGGAACTGATACGGGAAGTACATTTGCTTATCTCACATTGACTTCGTCAGATGACTCTATAAACTTAAGCACTGGTTCTTTAGTAACATATGGAGGTATAACTGTTCAATCACCTGCAGATGCTCAATCAGTAACAAATGGAGGTAGTTTTTTGACAGATGGAGGTGCCAGTGTTGGAAAACGTTTATTTGTTGGTCAAGATGCTATTATTGGAGGTAATGTTAATATAGCTAAAGCAGTTTCGATTTTATCAACTGTTAATGCGACTGGTATTGGAACAGGTGGTTCATTAACTGTTTTAGGAGGGGCAAGTATTTCAAAGGATGTATATGTAGGAGGAACGGTTACAAGTTCTTCTGATATTCGTTTAAAAAAGAACATTGAAGATTTTAATACTTCAACAGTGCTTGATAAAATAGATAATATAAGGTCGATTAAATACAATTATAAAAATGACGAGTCAAATACACCTTACGTAGGATTTATTGCTCAAGATTTTGTAGAAGACTTTCCAGAATTATTAAGATGTCCAGAAGGTGGATATTATTCTTTAGATTATCAAAAAGTGTCGGTTATTTTAATGGAGTGCATAAAGGAACTTAAAACAGAATTAAGTAATTTAAAGGAAGAAATTAAAGAGATAAAACCAGCTAGAAAAAGAGTGTTGAAAGGTAAAAGAGTTATTTATCAAGACCAAGATGATGAATAATTACAAAAAAATAATCTTATAAACAAGTATTAAATATGAATTTTAAAAATTAATTTTATTTATATATAATATATAATGGATAGTAAAGACAGATCTTTTACAGTTGAAGCTTTTTACAAAGCAGGAAGCAAATTAAGAACAAGTGGTGGTAGATATATAAGTACTACACCAGCAGCAGCTGCTAAAAAAGCATTTTCACAATATTATAGACATCATAAAAAATCTGGTAGATTTTCATTGGAAGTTCATATTAGAGAAACTACAAGTGGATCTTCTCACAAAACTTTTAAATACAGAGTATCAAAAGTTTCAGAACACAATGAAATAGAAAGAGGTGGTGAAACTATAGTTTATAATTATATTACCAAAGTTCGAGCATTATAATAAGTTTATGATATCTGATTAAATATCATAATTATTTATTGTTATTCGTTTTTTTACTTTGATTGTATGTTTTCATGTATTGTTTACGACGCTCTATATCTTCAGGTGTCATTTTTTCTCGTTGTTGTTTTCTATATTCTTTCATATATTCGCGTCTAGATTCTATTTGTTCAGGTGTTAAAATCTTTTTTTTATGACTATCTAAAATTTTATCTTTATTTCTCTGATAATATTCTTTATTGTATTCTTGAAGACGTTTTTTATTTGTTTCGTCTTGCAATCGAGATAAAATTTCATGTTTGTGTTCGTGATAATATTTTTTAGAACGTTCATTATTACGTTGTTTTATTTCATCTTTATTTTTTTGATAATATTCTTTTGCGCGTTGGTTGCGAATTTCTTTTTCTGTTAAAAACAACATTTTTATATAAAACTAACTTTTATTAAATCTATATACTTTAATAAAAACTTCAATTTTTTACAAATCACCTCCGGTTAAAACTTGAGTAGTACTTCTATATTGTTTTTGACCTTTAACACTATCATTTTTTGGTTTGTCCATGTAATATGGTTGTTCACTTGCATCTCTTAAATAATCTACATATTGTTGAATTTGTGAGATTATTTTAGGAACAACTTGATTAACGATAATCATATTTAATCTGGCAACTTCAGCTGTATATTTTTGTAATAACTCATTACGTTCTTTAGGTGACATTTCTTCTGTTATTAGTTTTGGGTGTAAACTGTATTCTAAAAATAAAGCTCTCATTACTATTAACAATTCATTAACTGATTGGTTATCTATAATATATCCGGTCTCTCTATGTACTACATATTTTAAAATATCTTGTATATTATCAATGTTTTTTTTTGAAAAAAATAGAAATGTTAATAAAGTTTCTCCGTAAAGATTTTTAAATAAATGTCTAGTATTACTACCTGATAAACTATCTTCGTTTGTATTAAATTTATAAGATCCAGGTGCTACTAAATCGTCGATCTTGGATTTTGTCAAACGTTGACCTCTTTGTTTTCTGATTTCTTGCAATGTTCTAGTTTCAATAGGAATGTCAGCATTTGTTGTTTCAAAAATTTGTTGCTGAAATACTGGTACATCTTCTCTTACAACTCTATTCATTATATATTAAAATACATATAAAAAAAAAATAAGAATTATAAAACCCTATATATTATATCGTATATGCTTTATAAAAACATTCGTTGTAATTATCATTCTCATCTATATAGTCTTTTGGAATAGTTATAGTATTTGTATTATAAGAATTTGTGTTATCTGTATCTGTACCTGATATATTTAATAATTGAAAAATTGATCGTGTCATCTTTATTGATATTCTTTTTTCTGGATTTGGATTCAATAATGTTAAGAATAAGTATTTTATAATATTCCATTCTGATGTTGTGTAATATTCAGATTTTTCTGGAAAAATAAATTGGTTTAATTTATTATTATTAATAGTATTCACATGTAATCTGTATCTTGATTCGGAACGTCGAGCTATTTCCCAAGGATGAAGATTGTAAAATAAATTATACAAAATAATTCCACAACACCAAACGTCAGTTTTGTCTGCTTTAAAATTTAGTAAATCTAAAGCTTCAGGTGGAAGATATTGAACTGTGCCTCTAACTCCTTTAAAAGAATATTCTTCACCATTTTTATCTTTGAAAAAACAAGCTTCTCCAAAATCAATTAATTTAATGACATTTGTATTTACATCCAGTACTATATTTTCTAATTTCAAATCTAAATGCGCGACACCAATATTATGAAGATAATTGACAGCGTCTAAAATCTGATAAAAATAATTTACTAAATGTCTTGTATTAGGATTTTTATAATCATTTGCATAATCTAATAAATCTATACCTCTACAATTTTCAAAAATAATAGAATTATAACTTTTATCTAAATCAAGTGTTCGCCTTATATTTTTGTGATTTAGTAAAATACCTATTTCATATTCTTTATAAAAATGTTCTATACGGTTTTTATCTGGTCTTTTAATGAAACCTAAACAATTATTCGATTCATCTGCTATTAATGTTTTTACTATAAAACATCGTTTACATAAACTATTGTTACACTTGGTTTCGCATTGGTATAATTCTACAATTCCAAAAGCACCTTGTCCTAATAATTTTTTACACTTTGATCGATTTATATAATTTGATAAAGTTAAATCGGGTCTGTTTTTTAAATCATTGACGTGCATATTTCTCATTAAATATAACAATTAAATTAATTTTAACAAGTTTTATAAATAATTCAAATTTTAACACGTTAATCACTGCTCAAATCAAAACGGCAAATTGGACAACTTTTATTTTTCGATAACCATTTTTTTATACATCTATTATGAAATGTATGATCACATATTAATGTTTTATTTGCAAACGTTTGGTGTTGATTTTGTTGTTCTTGGCAAATTGAACAAAAAAACTCGTTTACTAAAACGTCATTTTTAAATACAACAGATAATTCTTTATCTGATAATCCATTTTTTACATCTTGTAATTCTACGAGGTTTCTGTAGTCAAGATCTTCCATGTAATCAGAATTCTGATATGTATCAAATGTTATTCTAGAGCGATGACGTGTTCTAATGTATTCACCATATGCAAGTCTTCTATATAATCCTGGTTCACGTGGTAAATTCATTTATCTTTTACTAATAAATTTTTGTTGTCTTTAGAACTAGATTCTACAAATACATTTTGAAATTTATTTTGAAACATTTCAATACAGAATTTCCTTTTATCGTGATCTCTAATCAAATCAGTTAATAATAGTTTAATTTGTTGTTTTTTTGTTTCATTGTCTTCTGTTTCTAATTTTAAATGTATTCCAAAATACATCATTATATACATCATAAATATACTTTTATCAGTTTCGGATTGAATAGCTTTATCTATTAATTCGTTGCATTCTTTTGTATAAAACGAGTCTACCATTTCGTTAATAAAAGGGTATATTTGTTTTATTTCTGATGATAATGTTGTTATTATTTCATTATTTTTTTCAAAATCGTTATTTTTATCCATTTGTATTGTTTATACTGACAAATATAATTATTTTATTTTTTTATTATAATCTTTTTTTATACAGTTATATTAATATGTCGATAGCTATAAAAGATTTCACACCAGATGCACTTTTAAATAGAACAAATTCGGAAATAGTTGAGAATTTGCAAATTTTTCAAAATAGTTACATAAATGCTAGTGTATTTGAAGCTGATGAAATTTTTAATAAATTAGGTAAAATGCGATCACAAGTACTTGATTGGAATAAAAGATTGAGTGAAATGGAAAAAAATTTGAAAAACAGGGATAAATTAAAAGAGGATTCGAATATATCTGGTGAACTATGGGAAAGATATGTTCAAGTTTTAAAACGAGCATTAGAAATAGTTGAAACTTTAGGATTTGTTCGCAGTAATGTAATTGTGGGTGAAAATGGTGAAGAAGAAACAACAGATCAAAATATAAAAAATATAACGGTAAAGTTTGTGAAGACAAATGATAAAATATTAAATATTTTAAATTCTGGTTATAAAGAACAAAGTGTATCTGTATTAAAGAATATAAACACATTAACTAGAAAAAATTTAGATGTTATAGAATCTGATATAGATCGTTTAATACAACGAATGCCAAAAAAATATACAGAGTATACTAATATATCAAAATTTTCACAATACATTAGAATGTCGTTTTACTATCTCCTATTTATTGGTATGTATATACATCACGAAAATTACTTGAATATTATAACTGCATATAAAGATTTACAATGGTTAGATATTGTATTTCGAATTGTAAGTGGAAGTCTTCTTGCTAATTTTAGATTAAACCCATTTACTCATTTTAAATTAGCAGAATTAACAAGAAATTCGATTGTTTGGATATTAAAAAATATACCATTGGTAAATATATTTATGAAATCAGGAGAAAATTCGTTTTTGTTATCTAATACCTTTGGTTATTTATTTTGGGCTTTATGGCCAATGATGTATGATATGTGGATGTTTAGTGCTAGATTACTTATTTTAACACGTGCCGTTATAGTTACTCGAACTTTAAACGAATATGTAAATGTTATTTATGATAGATACGTATCTGGATTAACTATACATGCTGACATAACAGAATTTTTCCATAATCTAATGAATAGTTTATATCTAAAAATAAAAAATAGTATGTATTCTGAAGTATCTGCGTATTTTGATCCACGAAAATATATGGGAAAAATATCTCAGGCATATTGTAATAATATTGATATAGCATTACCATATAATTTATGTAACAAACAATCAGAATTAGCAAAAGAATATGATTCAAGTGATAAAATCATTTTTAATTTTAAAGCTGAAGATATTATAAAAAAATCTTATGACATATTTGAAATATATTTAGAAAAACAAAATGAAAATCAAATTTTAACAATTGATTGCGATGATTCTTGTAGAAAAGACTGGGACAATTTTGAAAAAATTCTTGCTAAAAATATGGAAGAATTAGGTTTTAGGGAAATATATCAGGAAACTTATAAAACATCACCATTGGTCACATACGGGGAATATATAAATACAGATAGTTTACAAATGAACATATATTATATGATTATATGGTTTGTTTTTGTAGTTTTGTTTAAAAAATTTGAAAACAACAAGTATTTAAATAGAATGGGGGATGTATTTAGGAAAAAGGTTGTCAAAAAACGGAATAAAAAATAATAAACAAAATTTTCTATAACAAAAACATATTGTAAAATTTTGTATATTTTATTTCTAAGTAATTAATAAGCAAGATGTTGAATTTATCTGAAAAAGTTGTACGTCAAATACCTTATTTATTAGGTGCCATTATTATACTTTATATAATAAAACCAAATATACTATTTAAACCAAATGGTAAACCAAGGATTTACGGTATAGGTCATGACGGTGAAGGATACAAAAAAACATTGTATACATTTCAATTTGCGGTAATTGTCTTAGTCATTTTTGTATACTTTTTTATAAATATTTAGACACCAATCGTTAGCTAATAAAATTTTTTATATTAGAAATATAAAAAATGCTTGATACTATTTGTGATGTTTTAAAAACGGCATATGAAAGAAATTGGATTTCCACAAGAGATGGAAATGCATCTTATAGACGTAAAGATGAGGAACATTTGTATATAACACCAAGTGGTGTAAGAAAACAACATTTAAATGCAGAACTTTTATTTAAACTAAAATTTAAAAATCAATATAAAACATCAAACGAACCTTGGTTAGATTTAGAAAGAGTAGTTGATGATTATCAACGTAAATTAGTAGGTCTTGAACCAAGTGGTGAATTACCACTTCATGCGTTATTACAACGTATTGTCCCAGAAAATAGAGTTATTTTACATTTTCATCCGACTTATATTATTGCAGCCATGTATGCTGGATGGGATTTGCAAGTATTAGCTCAAGAATTCCCTGAAATCAATAGATATACACGTGTAGGACCTACTGTTCCAATTATACAACCAGTATCTAAAGAATTAGGTTTTGCTGCTGTAAAAGCATTAAACCTTGACGAAACTTGTGGAAGTATAGATTTTGATATAATAGGTTTAGATCGTCATGGAATTATAGCAGTAGGTAAAGATGCATGGAGTGCTTTTGAACACGTAGAACGTCTTGAACATATATGTAAAATTGCATTAGCATCAGGAAATAAAATTACACCTAAGGGGATTTAGTAAAGAATTAATATTAGTGAAACATGTAGTACATAATATCTTTGAAGACACTTTGTTTAGAACGCATCCAATCTGCCATAATTGTAAGTGCTTTATGTACTACATCAACGTCGCAATTCACTAAAATAATATCGCCAATATATGGATTTTTTATACGAACATCTTCTTCTACTTTAGATATATGTTGTATATTTATAAAATGTTTATAATCTATAATGTGGTATCCATTAATATTTATATAATATACTCCATTTAATTTGAAAAATGAAAATTCTAAACGTTTACCGTTAAACTTTTTTATTATAAAATTATCAGTATTTATACCTGAAAAATGTTTAACTAATATTTTTCCATCTGATTCTTTAAATTCTGTAATGTCTCCATTTTTACTAGTATGATTATCTATAATAAGATATTCTTTTTCCATTGTAATTACTAATGAAAAAAATTATAAGTAATTACCGTTGTTAAATAGTTATTAATCCATTTTTGTGTGGAGGAATTGGTGTAATTTGTATATTGTATACGTAATAATATAAATCGGCAGAAGCTTTTAAAAGTTTAAATGTATTGTACAAGTCGGTTTTTGCATCAAAAATATTCATCACTGTTATAACATCATAAACATCTTTTTTATAACAATACTCTGTAATTGCCTCTAATAAATATGATAATCTAATATTAGAATATTTTTCAAGAAACATTGAATAAAGATTACCATTTCTCGACTTGGTTTTTAATTTAATATTGTATGTATCTAATTTGAAAAAACATAAAAAGTCTAAAACGTTATTGTTTTTGTCCAATGTTACAAATTTAAGATACACTGGATTATTTAATAAGTTTACAAATTCATCTTTTGATTTATATTCAAAAATATCATAATTGTTATGACAATAATCAACTAATTTATCATATAATTTATCAATAAAAAGATCGTCCTGCTTTGAAAGCTCAAAATTATCTAATACTGTAAATGATTCTAGTTTCATATCATTGAAGAAATTCTTTGGATAACTAAAACTATTGTAAATACGTTTTAATAATTGTAAACTAGTATCGTATGTATATTGATCGTCTTCGCTTATAGATAACATTTCAGACTCTAACATATTTTTGATACAAATAGGTCTGTGAAAATAAGATTTTTTACAAAAACTATCAGATTTCAAACTTTTGTTTACTGTATATACTGCACAAGGTACAGTTTTATTGTATTGAATCATACATTCTTTGGTAACAACATTAATCATATACGAACTAACATGCATATTTCTTAATTGTTTTACTAAACATAAAAAGTCAACATCTATACAATTATAGGTTTTAAAACAACTTTCGTTTTCTAATTTTGTTTTATCAGAGTAATCCCTTATAAATAATTGATGTTTTTTAGCAATAATAATACCTATCATTTTCTCAAAGTTTATCTTATCTGGATTACGATTTCCAACTGTGTAAAATACAATACATAAATTGTCAGGTTTTATAAATGAATAGAATAATTCTTTTGAATATGACAAAACTAAATCAGACTTTGTTTCTCCATAGTTTGCATTGATAAATTCCAACATTTTGTCTTTTTGATAATCATCGGGATTGATTATTAAATCATATTCTAATTGAATTCTACTGGTTTCAATTTCCATTGATGAATTTTGTAATAATTTGTCAGCTGTTACAATAAGATTACTTTTGCAATCTTTTTGCAAATTTTTCATTACAGAAACTGGCTTATTTTCCCAAAAACTCATAGTTAGTTTGTCTATAAATATATGTACTTTTATTTTTTTTTATTTTTTTTTAAACGTTGTTTTTTACCCCGCAATTCGTCTTCGTATACAAATTCTATTTGTGAAGTATTAGGAAATTTATGTAATAAAGTTTTAGTATGCTGATGCAATTTGTCTTTATGTTTTGTAGATATATTTGATTTAACCATATAAGATGTATTAGATGATGATTTACCCCAATCAATGTATACATAAAAAGGATCTATAAATTCTATAAAATAACCACTAGAAGATAATCTATTCATTACAAAAAGTAAACATGATTTCATATCATATTGAGGATATCCTATTAAGATTTGGGGGATTTCAAATAAAACATATGTCTGTTCAGTATGGCGATTTGTATATACAATTTTTTGTACAATTTTATTTAATACAATATTAAATATATCATTTTTAGATGTCTCTTTTGTATGTTTTTCATGATGTAAACTAGATATACTTGGTATATCTGGTGGATTAGAACTAAAAGTATTATTTGACATTTATTACTAAATATTGTTTATATTATAATTTTTTTTAATTTATTTTATCTAAACTTACTTTAAGTTACTAGTAAAAATTTTGTATGATTAGCATCAAAACTTGTACAATTGTATATGGATATACAGATAATTGTCTTGATAATATAGATGATCAAGATTCGCCAATTCTAATAATAGAACCAAGAAATGAATTTATAGACAAAATTAGAAGTTTGAAAAATCAAAGATTAATATTGATATCCAAGGTATTAACTGATAAAAATGGATATCAAGAAACAACATTGTATCATAATAAAGAAGAAGGACTTTATTGGTTACAAGATAGTGATCTTTGTATAAATGGTATCAATATGTTTAACATTAAAAAATATATAACCTATACTGTAAATTTAGAAAGTATAATATCACAATACAAAATTCAAAACATAAAGGCTTTTATAGTGAATTTAAATATAAAGAATATAACAAATGTACTTGATAGTTTATCACGATATAATCATATAGTATCAAATATATATATAAACAATGAAATACAAGAAAACTGTAAAATTTTAATGTATTATAATAAAACAAACACAAATTCAGGGTTTAAATATTTTCATAAAAATTTAAATGTGGAATTGCCATCGATAGCAATGTATTTTTTAAACCAAAATGAAAAATTAAACAGTGATGAGTTAGGATTATTAATAAGTCAATATAAGATGAATATTATAATAAAACAAGAGTATGATAGGGATTTATCTAATAAAAATGATAACAAAGATAATATGATAATAGTACCTTATCCTGAATCTGTTCAGATTATAAAACGAGACCAGTATCAAAATACTAAAGTATCCAAAATATTTTTTGAGAATATAGTTAATACATTAGATACACTTTTTTCTAAGGAATCTAGTTTAAATAAATCAGATAGCGAAACAAATAAGTTTGATATTATTATACAATTTAACCAAAAATACTTTACAACTAATAAAACCTTGCAAATAATGTATCCATTAAAGGATAATACCATATATATAAATCGTGTATATGATATAATGTACGCTAGTAAAAATTGTATGTATATGATTTACCAAATTCTTAAATCAAAATATTTTACAGATTATATTGATGTAAAACGCCAAGAACGCCCCAGTTTATTTAAAATTTTTGCCAAACGATATTTTTATGATTACCTATCCAAAATTTTTGTATTTAAAGAATTTTAAATATCTTTTTTATTGATAATATATAATGATTTACAGTAATTATATATTACAAAGTTTATATGTATTTAGTTTGTCTTTTATAATAGGTGTCTTTATAGACAATATCTTTATTAAATTAACACTGAAAAATGAAAAGTATAAGTTTTTGTTATCTGTAATCCAATTAATTACTATAGTGTCTACATCTTATATGTTACACGAATATCATTTTAATTACAGTGAAACATACACGCCACGTGTATTATTCTCAAGCTTTTTATTAAGTTTGCAAACTAATATGATCACAAATTTTAGATCAATTTTGCAGTCAATGTGATCACAAATTTTAGATCAATTTTGCACTCAATGTGATCACAAATTTTCTTAAAGGATAAGATTTAAGTCTCTTTTTGGAATGGTACATCTTGTATATTTTTGTAATATTAAATGATCACCTATAGAATCAGTTAAACGAATTTTTAAAGTAGATTTATCAAGTCCTTTAGTTTTAGAATTGTAATTGACAACTCTGATAAAAATATCAAAGTTAAAAAGTTTTATATAGCTTCGTTTATCTCTGTATTTATCGTTTGAAATTAAAACGCAATCGTTATTTTTTTGTAACACGTAAAAGAAATATTGGCATAAAAAATCATCTTTGTTTTTGTCTAAAATATCGTTATTAAATTTATCTTCAATAATAATAAACTTCATATTAAAGTCGTAATGAGTTTGCATTATATTATCAAGTATTGTTTCATAATCATTTAATTTTTTCATTACAAAATAAAATTGACTTGATCGATCAATCTTTACATAATCTATATATTTTGAGAAAAACAATTTGAAAAAATCATACGTATCTTGTTCCTTATTACTGTGTTTTACAGAATGAAAATCTACATTTTGTTTTTTATACTTAATTTCTCTAAAATCAGAAAAAATGTTTAAGAAATCAACAATGTAAACAAGTGGTTTTTGTTTTGCGATATTTTTAACATTAGAACTAGCACTAGCGATTATTCTGTTCATTGTAAATAATAAATTCGTTTTTTTAAATTCATTTTTTAATAAAAAAAATATATGGCAATATATAAATGGATACAGTATTGATAGTAGCTATATTAGCAGTGATATTATGTTCATGTAGTTCTATTGTTGCATATTTTATGATTGGTAAATCGAATGGCGAAACATCATCTAGTGAAATAGAAATAACTGATAAAATTCCTGATAAAAAATCAAGTCCTTCTACTCCTATTCGAACATATACTAAAAGTGTTAACATGGATATTGGAGGTAATGATATAGCTTGTTACCAGGATGGAAGTTCAGCTGATTTTTGTAAAGCAAAATGTGATAACGATACAACATGTAAAGGTTATAATTATATTCATAAAGATACTGCTTGGGGGGCGGCTAGTGGATGTTGTTATAAAACACTTAATCAGCCATTAACTAGTATAAATGGTGTAGATTTTTATGCGTTAAATTAAATAATGTTAATTTTATAGAATTTTTATATTATTTTATAGTATTTTATAGTATTTTATAGTATTTTATAGTATTTTATAGTATTTTATATTATTTTTTAATATCATAATATAATGGATACAATATTAATAATAGCTATATTAGCAGTCGTATTATGTTCATGTAGTAGTTCTAGTGTTGGATTCTTTTTTATGAGTAATTCTAAAGATACGGAATCAGATCAAGACACCGCAACACCTTCAACGTCAACACCTTCAACGTCAACACCTTCAACGTCAACACCTTCAACGTCAACACCTCCAACGTCAACACCTCCAACGTCAACACCTCCAACGTCAACACCTCCAACAACAATAAATGCAAATCCTGGTGAAGCTATTTCTTGTACAGGTTATAATCCAAAAGGTGCAGGTGCCATATATAGATATGATGGTAATAAAAAAATGAGATGGTATCCTAACCCACAGATAGCTGGATCTTGGGATTCTAATTGGACTTCTGGAGTTAATAGAATTATTGATTGTACAGGGTTCACATTAGATAATGATATAGCATTAAATACAAGTGGATATATCTCGTTTAAACATAGAAGTGGAAAGTGTGTACATCCTAATGGTGGATCTCCAACTCCTGGTAATGGAACAAATTTAGTTTTTTGGGATGGCTGCGACGAAGATAGATTAAAATATAAATTTACACCTGCTGGATCTATTCAACATAAAACAAGCGGAAAATGTTTACATCCTAATGGTGGATCACCAAATCCACCGAATGGAACTCCTTTAGTTTTTTGGGATGGTTGCGACGAAGATAGATTAAAATTTGAACGATTATCTAACGGTGCAATAAAACATGTAAGTTCTGGTAGATGTATTCATCCAAATGGTGGATCTCCGACTCCTGATAATGGAACATTATTAGTTTTACACGATGGATGTAATGAAGATAGACTTACCTTTGTTTAATCCTTTTTGTAGATTGACTTTATAAAATTGCTTAAAAAGTTTTTCATATTTTGATCACCTGTTAAATTTGTATTGTCTTCAACTTTTTCAGAGTTGTCCTTAATATAACGTAACAATGATAATGCAACTAATTTTACAGATGGAACTACTGGATATTCTTGACCAACATACACGCCAAATAATATTAAAAATACGGAATATAACATATCTTAAAGAATAATTATATATTATTCTTTAATTTTAAATAAATGATCAAAGTTTTTTATTACAACATTTTTAAAATATCCTGGAGATCATCTCGCCAAAGAGTTCTGTCAGTTTTGTTTTGTAAAATATTCAATTCATTTTGTCGTGTGTCTCTATGATTTTCTAAATCTCGGATCTTTTCAAGTGAAAGAGAAATTAAAGGCATTCTTACAAGATAATCAAATGACTTTGTATTACCACCTTCGTTTTCACTATCGTTTTTAATATCACAAGTCAATTTAGGATAATCTCTTTCTTCCAATAAACTAATAATATAATCTCGTGATTTACGATTAATATCCAATGTACCATTCATGTATTCATTAATAAAACGAATCTTTGAGTTGAGTAAAGTCAATTCGTTTTGTAATTGTTTAACAAGATAAGTCTTTCTCCTTTCATAGAATTCTAAACGAATATCGTAAAAGTCAAGTAAGATATCAGTTGCTGATCTGTACTTTGTAAGAATGAGATCATCGCTAAATAAGTACATATTATTTGTTGTGAAACTTCGAGTTAACCGTAATGTTTTTTCCAAAGTACCAGTTTTGATCAGTTTATCTAAATCTTCAGTTTTACAAAATTCAACAATGAAGCAAATATCATCGTTTTCATCACGTGTCTTGTTTTGTACATCTTTTAATTGAAGTGTTTGTTTTTTAGATTTGGTTGCAGTACCACTTGACTTTGTAGTTTTCGGTTTACTACTGTCAACTAAAGATTCCAAAAACTCCTTATAAGTAGTCACCCAACACCCGATAGGAAGTTCAGTAATTTTGATTTGTGTATCTGATACTCGTTCCCATTTACCATATGTAGTATAACTACCAGGTTCTGTTTCTCTTAGATCACCGTGAAAATGCTTGAAATATGGCATCATTGGTAAAGGGTCTTTATCATCCAATACTCGTAATAAATTTGCAACGATATCTTTTGGATTATAAGGTGGGATATATGTAGAATAACCTGTACCAATACCTTCACAACCATTTACTAAAACCATAGGTAACACTGGTACAAACCATTCTGGTTCGATTTGCATACCATCATCGTCTAAATATTTCAATAAAGGTAAATCTTGTTTATCAAAGACCTTAGTCGTAATATCAGATAATCTTGTAAAAATATATCTCGGACTAGCAGCGTCTTTTCCAGCAAGAAGACGACTTCCAAAATTACCATCGGGAAACAGTAAATTTAAATTGTTAGAACCAACAAAGTTTTGAGCCATACTTACAATAGCACCTTGCAAACTTGCTTCTCCGTGATGATAACCAGTTTCAGCAGAGACATAACCAGATAATTGTGCTACTTTAATCACCTTGTTAATATTATTTTTCAACATATAATACAAGATTTTTCTTTGACTTGGTTTTAAACCATCGCATAAACTAGGAATACTTCGTAAATTATCGTAAATTGAGAAATGAATAAGTTCTTTGTGAATTAAATCTTGATAACTAACTCGGTTTGTTTTAGCATCGATATAACTGTTTCTATCATATTGTGCTAACCAACGTTTACGTTTATCAGAGCATTTCATATCTGATGAAATATAATCTGTGGTTGTACCTTTGTTGTTTAATGTTTCTTGATCATTTATGTCTTGTTCATTTGATTCTGTTTCATCAGCTCCGCTTGTTTTTGTCTTAACGTTTTTATCTTTTTCAAACGCAAGTATAATAGAGTCATCACATACATTATCTTTATGGTAATAATCGATACGTAAACGATCAAAATTACGAAACGTTTCCTGTGCATCTTCTTTTTTAGAAGTACCCAATCCTTTAAAATATCTAATTTGATATCCCTTTGTATTTGTAGTGTTTTTCCACTTGTGATAATCTTGTTCTGTGTAAAATTCTAAAACTTTTTGACCACGAATAGCTTTAACAATAGGTGTTCGCAAAGTTTGAATAAAATCAAGTTTCAATAAACTTGGCCACCAATAATGGAATAAATTAACTAAAAGACCTTTGATATGGCTTCCATCTACGTCAGAATCAGTAAGAATCATTATTTTGCCATAACGTAAATCTCGAGTATCCTTATAATCAACACCTTGTTTTAACCCAACGATTTGTTTAAGATTATTAATTTCTTCATTGTTCATTAATTGTGATACAGTTGCATCTCTAACATTAAGCCCTTTACCCTTTAATGGATAGACACCTAAACCATCTGGACCAACCACGCTTCTACCCCAAAGTGCAAATGTCATTGCTGACAAACCTTCTGTAAGAATCAAAGTGCATTGATCTGATTTAGCTGTTCCAGCCCAAAGTGCATCTTCTAATTTTGGAACATAAATCTTGTTTTTCTTTTTACCATCTGTAGTTTTTGCCAAATCCAATGATTCTTTCATTTTACAAAATTCAACAATTTCTTCAACGATAGGACTTTTAAATAATCGATCAATAAATTTATCAGTTATTTCTACTCGACAACCAAAATCTTTTACTTGAGTAGTTAATTGTTCTTTTGTTTGACTACTAAATTGTGGATTGATAATAGTAGATCGTAAGAATAGGAACAAGCGTTCTTTGATAATAGCTGGTTTAACATCTTTTAGTTTACGTTTGGTTTCTAATAAACCTTTTAACTTTGATGTTATTTGATATATTACGTGATCGACGTGTTTGCCACCTTGATATGTGGAATTACCATTAACAAAAGATACTTGTTCAAAATGATCACTTGGAATAACAATGTATTCCCAGACTAATTCATTTTTACCAACCTTTTGTGTAAATGTATCGTAAAAAGATTTTATCTTGTCTTGTTCAAAAAAGTAACTGCTGTAATCGAGTAATCCTTTGCCACGAATCTTATTACCATTCAAGAAAACAGAAACTTGTTTATCAGTACAGGCAATGCAATCGTATACTCGCTTACCAATCAATGATGCAGTATCATCTTCTAAACCATTCATAAAAAAACGACTGTAATCTGGAATGAATGATATTTTTGTATAACTTTTACCAGAATTAGATGTAATTTTTGGTTTAGTTCTATCAGACATGTTGTTGGAAAATGTTTGAATAAATTTCTTTCCTGATTCGGAATCAATTGTTTCTATTGTAAAAGATGTAGAGTAAATATTTGCTAATTTTACACCTAATCCATTTACACCAGCTCCAATACGTTGTTGTGAATCATCATAATTACTTCCTGCTAACAAATGTCCAAAAATAAGTTCTGGTACATACATATTATGTTCTTTATGAACCACAACTGGAACACCTGACCCATTATTCCAAACACTAATTTCACCAGTTTGTTTATCAAAATCAACCTTGATTTTATCCAAAGTTTGATCTCTTGTACTATGATCTAATGCATTTGTTAATACTTCGTCAAATATTTTAAGAAAACCAGGACTATATTCAACCATCCTTTTACTCATTTTTTCAGAAGTAGAATCAAGTACCCACATTTCTTCTAATATCTTTTTTACTTCACCTATATACATATTTGGTCTATGTAATACATGTTCACGTTGACTTAACTTTTTATAAGTTTCCTCAATTGTTTTTGTTTTGGATGTCATGTGATATGTATCCTTAATTGTAAAAATTAACAATTTTTAAATCTATTTCAATTTTTATTGTTATATATTAAACGTAAATTTATCGTCAATGTATAATACTAAGTTGTTAAGTTGTTTTTTACGTCAATAATTAATATTTTATTTTTTTACTAGTTATAAGTAATAGACAAATATGCCTAAACCAATTGTTAATAATAAAATTATTTATCAAAATATTTACGGTTTGGTAGCAAAACACGATAATTTTCTTAGTCAAGGTGTACGTCAAGGAGACTCACCTATATTTAACAATCTAATTCTAACAGGGGATGGTACAATTAGGGGTAATTTATATGTTGAAGGTAATACAACGATATTAAATACAAATGTAATAGAATTTGAAGATAACATTGTGTTATTAAATCGTTTAGAAAATGGTGCTGGTGTAACATTAAATCAATCAGGTTTAGAAATAGAAAGAGGGAGTTTGGAAAATTATAGAATTGTATTTAATGATACTGATGATACTTTTCGTATTGGGTTTATAAGTAATATGCAAGTAGTTGCTACAAGAGAAGATGCACCATTGCAAAATGGTATAATGATGTGGAACAATGTTACAAAACGTTTAGATTCAAGGAATGTTATATCAATTGATTTATCTGTAACATCTACAACAAATTCAACAAGTACTTCAACTGGATCTTTTGTTTTATCTGGTGGTATTGGAGTTACAAAAGACATATGGAGCAACGGTAAGTTGTATTTAAGAGGAACTAATCATACAAGTCATAGTGTAATTTGGACAAATACTACAACAAATTCATTAAACTTATCAAGTGTATCTGACATTAATATAACACCAGAAACTAAGGTAGTTATTCCTTATAATAAACCTATTGTATTAGGAGAAATAACTCAAAGTATAGTTTCAGAGGGTGGAACTAGAAATATAGTCATAACAGGTGCTGGACATGTTGATATAAATTTAGATGCAGGTAAAAGAATACGAATTCCAAATCAAATTCCTATAACATTTTCTACACAATCAGAACAAATATATACAGATAGTTCCAATAATATGGTAGTTGGTAGTGGTCAGGATATACATTTAACACCTGGGACAAATAAAAAAGTAGTGATTCCATTAGATATAGGTTTAGCTTTTTCTAATAATAATCAACAAATTTCTGCAAATTTAAACAATGATTTAACGTTAGTTGCTGGTAATAATATTATATTAACCCCTGGACCTAATTTAGATGTCAGAATTCCTACGGACAATGGTATTAAATTTGGTAGTGGTGGTCTTCAACGTATATATGCTGATAGTAGTAATGATTTATATATACGCTCAGCTGGCCAAATATATTTAACAGCAACTGATTCTGTAAACATACCAAATAATGTTGAAGTAAATTTTGGAGATAATTCTAAATATATGAAATCAGTAAATAATGATTTATTGATTAGAACTGATAATACGAATTTGTTTATAGAAACTACAAATGTTGGTGTAAAAACAACAAAGGAAACTGAAAATGGATCAACTGGTTCATTATGGACATTAGGTGGTTTAGGTGTTGTTAAAAAGATTTATACAGAAAGTGGTGTTATAATCGATAGTAATTCGTCAGAAAGTTTAATAGTTAGAAAAAATAGTGGTTCTCAAAATGTTTTTGTGATTGATTCATCGGGTGTAGGTAAGGTTAATATAGTTTCGGGGGATGGTACAACAATAAATCCGAGTGTAAATATTGAATCAACTTCTATCAATGATGCAAAAAGTTTAATCCAATTAACTTCACAATTTGATAATAAGAATGGTTATATGATTGGTAGGGGGTATAATACATTAAATTCTGGTAGAACTTTTACAATGAATATTCCCCAATATAGTGATTATGGTAATTCTGGTGATAGACCTAGATTTTCTATAACTACAAATGATTGTACAGAAGAATTATTTAGTGTGGAAACAGAAACTGGTAATATTACATCAAAGGGTGCTTTTGGATTATCAAATACACAAGAAGCTACTAATGCTAGCACAGCATCTTTTGTTGTATCTGGAGGTTTAGGTGTTGTGAAACGAATAGTAACAGCAGGTGATATATACAGTACTACTGACTCCGAAACTGCATTAGATATAAAAGATAATAAGAATACATCAATATTAAAAGTAGATACAAAAAATGATACAGTTACTGTAAATGGGGGATTGGTAGTAAATAATTCATCTGGAAATTATGTTGATGTAGGTACTGGAAAATACATTATTGATTCTTTAACTGATACTGTTTACACAACAATGACTGGTAAATTTGCAAATATTACAAATAGTACAGATGTTTCAACAGGCTCAGTGATTGTTTCAGGTGGAGTAGGTATTAATAAAAATCTTCACGTTGGTGGTGTAACATATTTGAATACCGTAGATATGTTAAATACTAGAATAACAAATATGCAAAATCCTGTTGATCAACAGGATGCAGCTACAAAAGCATATGTTGATTTAGTAAAACAAGGTTTATATGTAAAAGATTCTGTCCAAGTAGCTACGGTAACTGGTGGAAATTTGAATATATCATTTAATACAGGGACTGTGATTGATGGTTACACTTTAAAAACAGGAGATCGAATTTTAATTAAAGATCAGGAATTTAAAAATCAAAATGGTATTTATTTAGTACAAGACATTGGTGTACCTATTAGAACGGTAGATTTTAATACTGGTTCACATGCTTCTGGAACATTTGTATTTGTTGTAAATGGTGATTTAAATGGGGCATTGGGGTGGATATGTAATAGTGAACAGAATTTTGATGTTGTTGATACAGATGATATAAATTTTACACAATTCACAGCTCTAGGACAAGTTGACGCAGGTGATGGATTAACAAAAACATTTAACCGTTTAGATGTTAATTTGGATAATATTAGTTTAGAAGTAGCTTCTGATAAAATAAGAATAAAAAACACGGCAGCTGGTACTGGTATGACTGGTGGTAGTGGTGTTCCATTACAGACTTCATTTGATCAATCTCACGTTACTAAACTAGGAACAATAAATTCAGGTGTTTGGCAAGGTACAACAGTTGATGTATTTTATGGTGGTACTGGTAGAACTCAGTTTACTGAAGGTAATTTAATATTTGGTGGTGGTTTAACTCCATTAAAAACGGATTCTAAATTATATTATGATAGTGTTAATTCAAGATTAGGTGTAGGTACTAACCAACCTACTAAAAACTTGCACGTATCAAGTATAACAAATGTATCTCTTTTATTAAATGCTGATTCTGATGGTGTGTCTGTTGTTTCTAAGCCAGAAATGATATTATCTTATAGTGGTGATCCAAAAACATATATAGGATTATCTAGAACTGCAAATGAATATGCAAGTAATATTTATGCAGAATCATTTGTTATAAGTCAGGATAAACTTGATACAACATCGGTAATTCAATTTGCTACACAAAGGCAATCTAGATTAACAATCTTATCTAATGGTAATATTGGTATTAATACATCAAATCCCAGTTCGCGTTTACATGTAACTGGTACATTTAATGTTACTGATACTGGGCGTTTTAGTTCAACAGTTGAATCGAGTAATGTATCTAATGGTGCTTTAATTATTTCTGGTGGTTTAGGTGTAAGAAGAGCTAGTAATTTTGGAGGAAGATTGCGTGTTTATGACAATACTCCAAGTACAAGTGTTAATACTGGTGCAGTTATAGTTCAAGGTGGTCTTTCAGTTCAAGGAAATCAAAATGCGGTAAATGTTGGTAATGGTGGGGGTTTAACTGTGCAAGGTGGTGCTAGTATTGGTGGTGATTTATATATAGGTGGATCTATAAATGGTAGTGGTAGTAGTTCAAGTACGTATGCGTATTTGACATTAACAGCTACTGACGAATCAATTAATTTTTCAACTGGTTCTTTGGTTACATTTGGTGGTATTACTATTCAAGCTACTACAAATGCAAGTAGTATCACTGATGGAGGTACAATTCTGACAGAAGGTGGTGCTAGTATTGGAGCTGATATATATATTGGAGGTAATAGTAATTTATATGGTTATACAAACTATTATGGTAGTGATAGTATATTAAGATTTTTGGATGAAAATGTAACAGTTCGTTTTTCATTAGACAGAGATTTAACAAGTAGTAATTTTTCGTTGACCAGGTACGATGTTTCTGGTACATTTGTTGAACGGATATTTGATGTAGATAGTTCTACAGGATCTGTATTATTTGGAAATAATATATCAAGTTCTTCTAAGACATCAGGTTCTGTAATTTTAACAGGTGGGTTGTCGATAATTTGTGATACAGAAGCAACAAGTATAACAACTGGTGGAGCAGTAACAATTGGGGGTGGTTTAGCAGTTGCTAAAAATACAATGATTGGTGGAGATGTTACTATTACATCTACTACACAAAGTACAAATTCTACAACAGCATCTCTTATATTGCACGGTGGTGCAAGTATTGCAAAGGACATGTATGTATATGAAAATACTACAGTTGATAAAAAATTAACAACAAACAGTACATTTGATTATAATGGTGGTGGTAAAATGGATACGATTAGAAATACTAGTGGAAATTCTATTTGGTATTCTTTTGGTAAAATTAATGATACATCTAGTGTTGCTCATTGTGAAATAGATTTCCAAAATGGTTCCACAAATGGTATGTATGGATTAAAAACTATTATTAATATAAATGATACTATATGTAGTGCTTCACATAATTATTATGGTGATGTTAGTTTTAGTAGTACAAATAAAGTAGACGTTTATGTTTATCGTGATACATCATCTGGGTTTTATGTTTTTGCAAAAACACCAGCTTCTTCAAGTGTACACGTTAATGTTTTGGGTAAAAGTGGTGGTAGATTTGATATTGTAAATGAGGGAGACGGTGTTTCTCCTAATGGAACAGCAAGTGGATATACTGGTACTTGGACATTAAGTTACAGTACATTACGAGAAAGTGATTTGGCCTATACATTTGGTGATGTAAAAGTTGAAGGGTTACGATTTGAAGTTGCTGATAATTTCCCAGTAGTTGGTTATAATAATGCAAATGTAACAGAATCTCGTAATTTAGGTCTTGCATTTCAAAGATATCAATCATCAAATGATATTGGTACTGGTGAACTAGTTACAGATGAATATGTGTTTTATGATTCTATACCAAATCAATCATCTGCTAGTTCTAACCAAATCAAATTTAGTAATTTATTAAACTCTACAAATGATTATTATAATGGGTGGTGGGTTAAGGTTGCAACTGGTAGTAATACAAATCAAGTAAGAAGAATAACAAGTTATAATGGTCCTCAACGTGTTGCCACTTTGAATGCGGATTGGACAGGGCAAAATCCTGGTAATGGTGATACTGTATATTTTTACAATTCTCAATATGTATCATTTTATTACAATGACACTTCAAAGCGTTTTGAAATGATATATAACACACGTGACACTACAACAAAGGCTATTACTAGTTATGATTATGTAGATTTAAAGGTGAATCATATAGATTTATCTGATACAACAGCTAGTTCTAGTAGTTCGGTGGGTAGTTTATCTACACCAGGTGGTATTAATATTTCGAATACTACAGATGCTTCTAGTAGTACATCTGGTGGTACATTAACAACGTTAGGTGGTGTTGGTATAAGTAAACGTTTATATGTTGGTAATAATATAGCAGTGGGTACTGGTGGGTTTAATCCTGGTGAGTCAATTCACATTAAACAATCTACTGCAGCAATTCGATTACAATCAGATAACAATAGTTTTTCGTATGTTGATTTTGTGGAAACTGGTACATCTAGTAGATTTGGTATTTTGTCAGATACTGTTAATGATCAATTTTCATTGACATTTACGTCATCTGGTGTTACCCCTCAATCAGCAACTAAATTTTTAACATCTAATTTATTAGGGCACGTTGGTATAAACACTTCTTCTGGTATATCAAGTCCGTTAACATTGTTATCAGGAAGTCTTATTTCATCTGATACAAATAATTCATATATAGGATTAGTGGGTGGGTCTACAAATACTAATAATGCTTTGAATGGTGGTAGAGTAGTTGTTTATGGAAATAATGCAACAGGAAGTATAGGTAATGTGGTTGTTTCAACTGCTACATCTGGTTCAGTGAAAATTTGTACAAATAATGATACTGAACGTATGCGTATAGATCAATCAGGTGTAATTGGTATATATACAACACATACTACAAAAAGTAGAACAAGTGGTGCTTTAGTTGTGACTGGTGGTGTTGGTGTTTCTTGTACAGAAAATGCAAGTAGTTTTAGTTCTGGTGGTGCGTTGACTGTAGGTGGTGGTGCTACAGTTATGAAAGATTTCTTTGTTGGTGGAAATTTATACATTACTGGTAATTTAAATGCAACAGGTTCTGCAACAGTTCCTACTATGACTTTTATCAATGAAGTTAATTGTACATTAACAGGATATGATAATAATAAATTGTTGACAATGTCACAAGAAGCTATATTTTCAGTTGCTATATATATAACACCAAGTGCGGCAAGTGAAAATTGTCAAATAGAATTTACTGCTCCAAATAGAACAAATGGATTTGAAGACAGAAGTCAATTTATAGCAACATGTACAGCATATACAGATGATGATGAACTTATACCTGTATTTAATGCTATTTGCGTAGGTGTTAAGGGTGAAAACAGAGGTGTAATAAAATTCCAAAGTGTATCAACCGGAATTCATTACTTTGATATAATATGTAGATACACTATGGCTTAATTTTTATTTACAATTTTTATAAATTATTTTATAAAAATTTATTGATTATAAATACACATACGTATATGTGGGAGTATTATGTAATAACGGAACTTAGAATAATATACAAAGATAGTAATAGTAAAGTATATGATAAAACTTTTGTTATACTTAAAGAAATAAAGCATTTCGTAAGTTATAATGGTGATTTAGATAGTGATGAAAGTGAATATGAATCTGCCGTTGATTTATACTATAAACAACAAATGAAACGATATGATAAAATTATAAATTTGTATTCTTGTGGGGAATATATAAAACCAGAATATCAAAGAAAATATCAAAAACGTGTTCGAGATTTATTACCACCTGATGTATATATAATAAACATTTCAAAAATGAAAAGTACAGAAATCAAATGGTAATATTTTAATTTAAACAACTACGGTTGTGTAAAATTTAACACTATTAGAAAATGCAGTTTTACATTTACAATTACTATTACAATTGTAAGTACCAGATTTTCTAGCAGTTTCATCACATAATGAACAATCTAATACAAGAGTTTTTAATGCTGATGTATATCCTGATGAACACTCGTCTCCTGTAATTGCATACCCATTACCATTTGCCCAAGATGCACCAACATTAACCATTTTTTTATACGCTCTTATATAAACACGATCCCATTCTGGAACATTGTTTTGAAATACATTCATTGCATTTCCAATTGCAATATTTGTAGGTGTTTGAGGTAACTTTTTCTGACAAGCAAGACCTAGCCAAGCATCATTAACCGTATATAACCACCTTCTAAAATCAAGAGCTTTAGAAAACCAAGAAACATGTTCCATTTCTGTATCTAAATCAATAACTAAAGCTTCTGGATTTTGCATACCAATAACTGCTCTAATTTCAGTGTCAAACAAATCAACTTGACGTTGACGCAACTCTGGACTTGTAAATTTACACATATTAATAGTTCTTAATTTTTTTAATGTATTTAGTGGTAATGTACTACGAACTGGAGGAACGTTTATTCTAATATTAGGAGAACAAACATCCTTGTAAAATGTATTTGACCACCTGAACATTCGTAAATCTGTACAACTTTCAGTATTTGGATCACATTCTGTTCCATTTGTTCGTGTACATCCAGTATGATCTATTAAAGAATGAGATCCCATAAGAGCTGTCATTTCCTCAATTGTTAAATTTCTATTTTGTGCAAAATTTCCAAAGCCAGTTGTATTTAAATTTGCAGGTGCTAGAGCATGATTTGGATTAGGAGTAGTTTTATCAAAACGTCCTACTAAAAATGGTTCTACTGGATCATTTGCTATAATAGTAGGTCCTCCTTGATATTCAGTAGCAACAGCACCGCAAACTGCTACAACATCAGCAACAGAACTGTTATATCGTTTAGCTAAAGCTAAAACATTTTTAGATAACAAAAATGCAAAACTATCATAATTATTTTCTGGTCGTTGAATTTCATCTGCTGTAAGAAATATAGATCCATCAGCTCCTCCAAAACCTTCCGAAACTGAGAGTGAATCATGTGCAGCAGCTCTAATATAAAAATTACATAAACGTCTATCATAACGACAAGTTGCACGACAACCAGCAATAACACTTCTCCAATCAACTATAGTTGGATCGTACGATGTAGTTTTAGGTTTCCACGGTGGTAATTTTACTTGTAATGTTGTACTATCTGGTATTTTAACAACAACATTATCTGGAACTATTTGTGAAAGTACTGTGTTGATTACAAAAGGTAAAATATACTTGAACATTTTTATCTTTATTATTTGTTTGTTTTTAAATCCGTTTGTTCTAATAAATTAGTATTTAATTAAAAATATTAATATTAATTTTTAATTAATTGTTTAGGGCAAAAGACCATAAAACGTTCCATCTGGGAATATACAAATTCCATTTTGACAAGTCTCCCCATCTCCTAAAACATCGTTTGTATCGCAAGGTGATCCATTTGCAATACCTAAACAACCAATATTTCTATAAGGTGGAAGATCCGATAGTCCTAAAATAATGTTAGAACAAGATCCTTTTATACAAACTGGTGGAATCTTGATACCTAATTGTGATGGTGTAAGACAAGATGTACCATCCCTTTTATTTGAAAATGTACAAATTTTTGTATTATTACAATTATAAGTTTCACATATACCTATTGGTTTTGTTGGATTTAACGGTGGTGATAAAGTTAATGTATCCGTACAAACTCCCGAATAACAAATGCCAGGTTTATTTGGGGTTACTGTTTTTATTGTACAAGATACAAAATCCCTAGGTGCAGTACACGTTCCTTTAAAAGGATCACATTTCATACAACTAGGGCAACTAATAGGACACGTTGCTACTAAACCACCTTTGCAAAAAACTGAAGGAATGATTGTTAAAAAAGGAATATAAGTAATTTTCATAATTTATTTATATTACATATAGTTTTATTACTTTTAAATTAAATAGTTCCAGGTAAATATCCATAATAAGAACCATCTGGAAATGCACAAACTCCAGCTTGACAAGTTTCGCCATCAAATACATCGTTTGTATCACAAGGAGTTCCATTTGGAATACCAATACAGCCAACATTTCTCCAAGGAAAAATAGCTGGATCAGATAATCCTAATACTACATTCGTACATACACCAGTTTTACAAACAGAATGAGTTAATGCACCTATTGTTGAACAATCGTACCCATTTGGTCTTGAACTCAATGTACATGCTCCAGTAACAGAATTGCAATTATAAGTTTCACATTTTCCCAAAGTAGCTTTAACTGGTGATAGAGTTACTTTTGTATTACAAACACCAGCATAACAAAAACCCGCAACACCAGTTTTTGTACAAGCAATATAATCACGTGGAAGACTACAAGTTCCTTTTTGAGTGTCGCATTTTGTACAACTAGGGCATTTTAATGGACAAGTTGGGATAATAGCTGAAAAAACAAACGGAATAAGAGAAATATAAGCAAAAATAAATAACATTATTTTATTATGATGTTATTAAACATTATCTTTAAATAAATTTTTTATATTTTTATATTTTTATATTTTTATATTTGGATTTATAAATATTTTAAAGACTACTTTAACAAATTAATTTTAAGGAATTGGGCACCATTTAGATTGCCAGGGATTATTAACTCCATTCATATATACAATATCCGATTGTGTTGGATAGAATATTCTGTATAAATTTTTACCCAAAGTTTGATTTGCATATGCAAGTGTCATTGATCTAACTGAACTGCTAGGTTTAGCACCTGTTTCTCCAAGCATAGGATCTGCATATTTGAAATTATTGTAAACTAGATTGTGAAGTCTGTTAATAATGAATGGCTTTGCAGAATCTGGATTTTTAGTTGTTGTAGTCGAATCAATCATACTCATAGCACGCATCATATCATTATCTTCGTGAATAAGATTATGACAATGAAACATATAATCACCTTTATGTGCTCCAAAACGTGCAATTGCATAAACAACTTCACTTGGACCTAAATAAAATACATCTTTTGGTGATAAATTTTCATATGTTTTTAAAACCATTGGTTGCTCAACACCTAAAACTTCTTTTTTTCTTAAAATTACAAAGAAATCAACCAAATGAATATGAATAGGATGAAACCATCCACCTCCTGTTTTAAACTTCCATAATTCCCAAGTATTTTGACCTACATCAGCTGCTGCAATTTTTGCAGTATCCCAAGTTTCTCCATTGATAGTCCAATGACCATTTGTTCTTCCAAATACAAATTGTCTATGGTATGACCCTGATGATGCCATATTAGCAGCAGCATTAAGATCTGCTGTACTAAGAACATTAAAGATAGGTTTTAAAGGATCTGGTAAATTTTGATTATAAGTAAAAACAGGTGGTAATAATTCTGTAGTAGTCTTACTAAAAACTCCTTTTGCAATCAAATGTGAATTACAAAAATATGGTACATCTTTCATTTGGTCTACATCCCTATCGTTCCAAAAATAAACAGTTCTACCACTATATCCTGCAAAATTACATACTATTTCATATCTTTCAGCAACACCTATTAGGAGTCCTTCTGGTGGAAAAGGAATATGTGTTCTTCTAAAACCGCCATCCGTGGCAATAACTCTACAAATTCTTTGTGAAATATCATTTAAACTACTATCTTTAATTTTAATAAGATAAGGTCTAGAAACAGCAGCATTTAAAAAACGAAATCGTAACCATTTTGGTTCTAAATTCATAACTGGGAATGGAATTCCAGATACAAGATTGATATCTCCATATAAATTGTTTTCATGAACTCCAAAATGATCTACTGTTAATTGACATTTGTTATCAATTAATTTATCTGCTAAAATCATTTCATATTCTTGAATATTTTCTAAATTCCAAGGTTCTCCACAACCGCCATCCTTTACTTTATTACTAATAATATACATTCCAGCCATACCAAAATAAGCATTATCAGCTGTAATATGTAATGCATGATCGTGATACCAACCTGTATTAGGTCTATTATTTGGATATACATAATCTTTCACTTCTCCATAACAAGTTTCATCTTCTGCCCATCCATCAAATGGAGCAAGACTTGCAGAACCATGAAAGTGAACACTTATAGGACGTCCATTTCTATTATTTACAGGTAAACATGGATCAAAACTCCCCTTAAAATATCCAGTATTTGCATTAATTAAATTTTTAAATCTTACTAAACTTTCATGACCAGATGGTACTCTAATAGTTGGACCAGGTACACTTCCATTATATGTCATAAACCAAGTTGCTGGTAAACTTTTACATCCCGGAATACCATTGTCAAAAGGTCTTTTTTGTGTTGCAAAAATTGTAATATCATAAGAAAACAAACAATGACCATCTCCTCTACATACACGATCTTTAGGAATTGCCCGTGGTGGATTTACAAACGTATCGACAAATGGTGTAATCTTAAAAGGACTACTTGTAAATCCACCAACTGATACAGTAGTTCCATCTGCACTTGGACAAACTGTATTAGGATCTTCAAATGGTGAAGGTGGTACTTGAGCAAATACTTTGATAAAAATCAATGATAATCCTATATTGTTCAGTATATTCATTTTGTTTATTTTAATTTAAATGGATTATATTATTTGTTTTTAAACTTAAAAATAATAATTCATTTTTTTTATAAATGAGAATCGCTTCTAAGTTATTAGATTTAAATATGTTGTCATCAGTTTGGAATATTACGCGAACTATATTTGGAATTGACAATTATAAAATTATAGATGATTCAGTTATAAAAGTTTATTATCCAAGTGGTAGTTCTACACCTAGTAAAACACCGGTTGGTGGTGTGGGATTTTATCTTACACCAAATGAAATATCAAATGCAACAGATGTTACATTAAGTTATTCTGTAAAATTTGGAAAAACATTTCAGCCAGTATTAGGTGGTAAATTACCAGGGTTATTCATAAACAATAACAATGATTACTCTGGAGGCTCAGGTGGCAAACATACAAACAATACAAGTTGTAGAATTGTATGGAGATCAGGTTTTGACGCAGAAGCTTATGTTTATTTACCAAAAGGTATAAAACAAAGTACAAATTACTATGATAATACAATACAAAATAATATTTATGGGGATTCAGTTTGGAGAGGCGAATTTAAATTCGATAATGCATCATGGAATAATGTTACATTAAGAATAAGATTAAATACATTTAATGATACTAATCCAAACTCAGATGGTATTCTAGAAATGTCTGTTAATAATATAACCAGAAGTTTATATGATATAATCTGGACTACAAGTATACAAAATAAAGTAGAAACAATTATATTTGAAACATTTTTTGGTGGTAGTTCACCTAAAGCAGTTACTCCAAATGATACTTGGAGTTATTTTCGAGATATAATTGTTACTAAAAATATATAAAAGTAAAGAGATAATCAATAAAATATTTACATTATATTGATTAATTTTAAAAATGTACGAGGTTATTATTTTAAAACAATTTTATTAAAAATACACACTAAACAAAAAACTACACTAAGACACTAAACAAAAAACTACACTAAGACACTACTTTTAATTTTCAGAAACAACTTCTGTCATTTGTGTTGATACATTTTGTGACCAAGAGCTATATCCGATATTGAATAACATTACTGAAAAGATGATGATGTTTGATAACATAATAAAAATTTTGTTGAGTAAATAAGAAAAGAACAAGCTAATCCATTGTGTACGTAAGTTTTTGTTGAATAGACAGTAAACAAAGAAGAAAAGTGTTGGATAAATCAATACAACCAAGTAAGGAACCAAGTTAATAATAGCTGTTGGATGAAAGTTGGAGGCTAACAAGTAAACAAAGTAAGCAGTATTAAACAATCTGAAGTAAACAAGTGTTAGACGTAGATAATCAATTAAACAAAACACTCGTAGAATCGGATTAATATTTGGAGCAATAATGTTGACCATAGTATTGAAATAAGTATTTTGACACCATCTTCTACGTTGAGATAAATATTGTTGACTAGATTGAGGTGGGATTGTATATGCATTACAACGTGTGTCCATAACAATTTTGGCATCTGAATTTGTGTACAAAAGACTACCAGTATATCTTCTATCAGTTCCGACATATTGAACACTAGAAATAACCATATCAGTTGCATCTGGAATTTGTGAATACAAAGTTTGTGCATCAATAGTATTTGGTGTTAATTTAAATAAAGAAACACATCCAGGTAAGCATAAGACTTGACCAAAAAGATCTTCTGTAGTACGTCTAGTATATTGTCCATATAGATATTGAAAGTTTTGCAAGTTATTCCAAAACCAATTACCAGATGATTTATCAACATTAGCAATACCACAACTTGCAATAGCATTACGTTTAATAATAGAATCAATTAAACAAGAGATCGTGTGGTTGTCAATAGTTGTATCAGCATCAGTTGCAAACATATAGTCAAATTCATTAACTCCAAAAATATTGAGTAAGTCCGTACTAATTTCTTGTTTAAAATGTGCTGTTAGACTATTGTTATTTGAATAATTAAAGATATTATTCGCCAAAACAATACTGTCTTTTTTACCAAAATTTTGGTCTTTTTCAATCAATAAAATATGTCTATCGTTTCTTGTTCCGAAAAATACATTAGCTGATACATCTTCACCTCGCCAGTTTTTATAATACAATCCCATTTTAGAAACAATAATATTTTGTACAATATCTTTGTAATCACCTTTTCCATCAGATACAATACACGTCAAAACATAATGAGGTGCAATATTATTGTTCAGTATAGAATCAACAGTTCTAGATAATTGTTCTATAGTTTCTTTGTAAACTGGTACAAATGCAACAACACGCTTAATTTCATCAGATAAATTTGCTTTAGGAATACTGAGATCTGTAAAAAGATGTTTGTAAAACATATTAAAAACAAAAATAATACTGCTAAGTAAATCTTTTGATTTTAAAGCTAAAATAATGTAAACAATCACTTGCAAGTCTTGAACATAGTAAACTAAAGTACACATAGCCGCATTAACTGTAAAGATGAACATAATATATAACCATTTTTTAACATAGAATGCAGTTGAATCTGTAAAAAATGATTTTGTTGAAAAATGCCCAACAGATAATGTAAACAATGTTGCAATTAAAAAGATTGATGCACCGATTGAAATAGCCGAAATTTCGTTTGAATTCATATTGCTAGTCTGATATGATGTAATTTTCTAAAAATATTATTCAATTTTTTTTTAAATCGTTTTTTTTAAATAATTTTTTGTATTTAAAAACAATGTTGTTATCTAAAATTTAACTAAAAATCTTTCCCAATCTTCTTCACTATTTGTATAATTGTACAAATGGCATTATGTTAGATAATCCATCCATATAAGAGCCACCTGCCTGAGAGTCAGTTTCAGAAGGAGCTGATGAAGTTGGGGTTGATGATGCAGATGATCTACTTAATCGTCGTTGCATTTCTTCTTCGTACTTTTTAGATCTCACTTGACTAGTTGCTTCCTTTGCTTTTTCTGCATAGTATCTTTCAATTGCTTTTCTGTCTTTGTAATCTTCAATCTTACCTTTTACAGCACTTCCAATTGATGCCAATCCACTGCTTAATTTCGATCCAAGAGAAGACAATCCTGCGCTTAATTTTTGTCCAGCAACTTTGGCACCAGCACTAAGAGCAGCAGCCGCTTTTCCAGCAGTTTCAGCAGCACCACGTAATAATTGCTTCATTTTTTCTTTAGCAGCATCCATACTGGCTTGAGCTCTGGCCATAGCTTCACGAATTTGTTTTTTACGCTCTTCACTTTTTTCAGCTGAAAGCTGTGCATTTAAATCAGCAAGTTCTTTTCGTTTAGCGGCAACTTCTTGTTCAAGAGCCTCACTTGCTCCACCATACATATTCAACAAAACACCCATACCCCTCATTCTGTAATGAGAAGTTACTCTGGTTTTTCTAGTAGATCTACGTTTAGCAGAATGACGTTTAGCAGAGTGACGTTTAGCAGAATGACGTTTAGCAGAGTGACGTTTAGCAGAGTGACGTTTACGAGAATGATATTTCTTAGCAGAATGTCTCATTATTTTATTTATATTATAGTATAATAAAATAAATTATTGTTATAAATTTTAAAATGGGAAACTAGTAGAATCACCACCTGATTGTGAATCAGAATAAGACTCTGTATATGATTCTGTATAAGAGCCACCAGTCTGAGAGGCAGTTTCAGAAGGAGCTGATGAAGTTGGTGTTGATGATGCAGATGATCTACTTAATCGTCGTTGCATTTCTTCTTCGTACTTTTTAGATCTTACTTGACTAGTTGCTTCCTTTGCTTTTTCTGCATAGTATCTTTCAATTGCTTTTCTGTCTTTGTAATCTTCAATCTTACCTTTTACAGCACTTCCAATTGATGCCAATCCACTGCTTAATTTCGATCCAAGAGAAGACAATCCTGCGCTTAATTTTTGTCCAGCAACTTTGGCACCAGCACTAAGAGCAGCAGCCGCTTTTCCAGCAGTTTCAGCAGCACCACGTAATAATTGCTTCATTTTTTCTTTAGCAGCATCCATACTGGCTTGAGCTCTGGCCATAGCTTCACGAATTTGTTTTTTACGCTCTTCACTTTTTTCAGCTGAAAGCTGTGCATTTAAATCGGCAAGTTCTTTTCGTTTAGCGGCAACTTCTTGCTCAAGAGCCTCACTTGCTCCACCATACATATTCAACAAAACACCCATACCTCTCATTCGGTAATGAGAAGTTACTCTGGTTTTTCTAGTAGATCTACGTTTAGGAGAACTACGTTTAGGCGAGTGGCGTTTAGCAGAGTGGCGTTTAGCAGAATGACGTTTAGCAGAGTGACGTTTACGAGAGTGATATTTTTTAGCAGAGTGTCTCATTGTTTTTTATTATACTATAATAAAATAATTTTTTTTTATGATTTTATATATTTTTTTTATTTAACGTTTAAACCCTTCAATCTTAAATCGTCAAAATATTTATTTCTAATTTCTTGATCACCATCAAATGCATAATCTGGTGTTATTAGTTGTGGATATTTTGTCTTATCATTTTGATCATCGCAACAAAATCCTAATGTACCAACTCCATACATTATACTAGTATCTTTATTACAATTATAACATAGTGGTGACAATTTAGGATCCAATGAATAATTTCTATGGCCAATAATTTGCATATTTTTAGGTAGTTGACATTTGTCTCCTACTAAATTTCCAAATGAATTTGGATAATTTTCATTTGCTGAATAATAAGGACATTCGTATGATGTTTCTGGAGGATAATCCCATATACCACCAGAATCAATACATTCTTGTTTTGTATTTGCAGTAAGATTTGTTGTATTGTAACAAAATCCAGCAAGAGATCGTTCTTTTTCACGTCTTTGACGTTCTTTTAATTCGAATTCGAAATTTTCTCTCATTTCGTCTGTTATTACCATTTTCTTACCACTTGTTAAGTAAGGGTCCATCAAATGTAAAGTATTTGTTATCATGTAATAATTGTGAAAATCTTCATTACCAATTTTATCATCCATTCCCTTAACAGCTAGTGTAACAGTTGATTCTTCTAGAGATATTGTTCTTATTGATAAATTGTCTAAAAATTGCTTTTGAAAATCATCATTTAATTCTGTTATATAATCACCTGTGTCCGTTACAAAGTCAGATAAGTTATTTAAAACAGCATAAAATTTTATTTTTCTTGTCCATTTTAAAGTATCATTTCTTACATCTACTGTAAATATCAAATGTCGGTTATTTGATTTATCATCATACCAGTAAATATTGTACATGTCCTTTACAACTAATATTTTAGAACCACGATATGTAGGATTTTGTAAAAATACCTCAAGTAATTTACTTGTTACTAAATCTTTAACAAGTTTTTGCCAAGGAAATCGAATGTAACCTGGTAATTTATTATAAGTTGTACGATAATCAGGAAAAGTCTCTGGGTTTGCTTGTTCAAACATTTCATTTAATTGTTTTACTTCCTTTTCATATAATGTATCTTGATTGTTAGACACATCAGAATCATTATAAAATGATACATTAAACGTCTCCTTATTAAATAATATGTTTGTTAGTAGGATAAAGGCGACTACAATAATTATAATAGTATAAACTTTCATTATAATTACCAAATAAAAAAAACACCAAGAATAACATATTTTTACTTACGTTGAATAACTTGTCCAAAACTTTCACGTTCTGCTATCATTCGTTGTAATCTATCATCCATATCTCTTTGCTTATCACTTCCACCATTATTTTTACCACCTCCAAAATTCATTGTATTATTATTATTATTTGGATATCCTTGGGATTGTCTTTGTTGCCCTTGGGGTTGTCTTTGTTGTCCTTGAGGTTGATAATTTACGTTATCAAAAGTCTCTCTTTCTTGTTGTTTTCTAGCATAGTCGTCTTTTGAAACGCCTGATGAAGTTTCTGGTGGTGTTTCAATCTTATCGTCTGATTTACCTATAAATTTAAAAGTTTGTTCTTTGGCATCATATAAATCAGATGAACCATAAGTTGAATAAGAATCAGAGAATGATCCCATTTCCATATTATTAAATCCTTCTATTTCTTTTGATTGTTCTTTAATTTTATTTGTTTGAAATTCTAACCAATCAAATGCATCTGCTCCAGCTAAAATATATTCTGGACCAGGTGTAATGACAGTTGGCACTTCAACTATTTTTGTTTTTAATTCATTTTGAATATCGTAAAAAACCTGGGGTCTTTGTCGTGTGTTAACGTCAACATCTATACTGATTCTAATAAAGTCTTCGTATAATGTTTGGTGTTTCATTAAGGTATTAATAAAATTTGTAGAATGTATACAGTATTCGCTGTAAAACAAAATTGGTCTATCAAACATATTTACTATTTTCTATTATTTTTTTTTCCACTGTTTTACGAATACACTAATATTACATTATTTAGTCTTAGTGTAAATTTCTTTGTTTGTTTATAAAATAAAATATCTTGTCAATAAATAAGAATGTCAGATATACGTTTAAAAAAGATAACGGTAGAACCTTTACAGTCTCCATTAATTATACAAAGAGGAGATGTTAATATTACTAGTACTACTGCAAGTACAAGTGTTTTAAACGGTGCTTTAGTTGTAAATGGTGGTACGAGTATAAATACAACATATGACTCGTTAAGTTCTACATCTGGTGGGGCCCTAACAGTTGCTGGAGGTGCTGGTATTATGAAAAATGTTTACATTGGAAAAGATCTAACTTTAGATAGTTCAAATGGAGTGTTTTCCGTACGTGGTTTATCAAACAATCGATTTTTTGTAGATTCTATTGCAAATAAAAACGTATTTATTGCGCCAGATGGTGTAAATAAACGGTTTGAATTATCTGATACGCAAATAAATTTTAAAATTACTGCTAATAGTACAAACTCTAGTAGTGGTGCACTTTGTATAAATGGTGGGGTAAGTATTTCATGTACCGCAGATTCAGAAAATGGTTCAAATGGCGGTGCCCTAACAGTAGCTGGAGGTGTAGCGATAGGTAAAAATGTTGAAATTGCCCAAAGTTTAATTGTTGGGGAGTCTAGTTCTAATGATAGTGCTATAATAGTAAGATATACAGGACAAGATCAAATTTTACTAGCAAATTCAGCTAGTGGTGCTGCTTCTTTAAACGTTGTCAATACAGATTTAATTATAGATAATCCTGATGATATTGTTTTACAAACAGATACGGGAAACGTAGATATTATTAATACACAAACATCATTAAAAATGTTATCTGTGCATTCTGATAATACTGAATTTATAGAATACATTCATGTATCAAATACACAACCTTCAAGTAATATTTCAACTGGTAGTTTAAGAATGGATGGTGGACTAAGTATTAGAACAACTACTCAAGCAACTAGTCAAACATCTGGTGGATCAATTACTACATTAGGTGGGTTAGGTATTGCAAAGAGGACTTTTGCAGGAGACTCAGTTGGTATTGATTTGTCAAATGATAAAAGGAATAAATTAGTATTATGGAGAAATGATTATGATTTATCACAAACTCATGAATTTAGTGGTTTGGGATCAATCAGTTCTGGTTCACTTGTGTATCAAGTTAATTCAACGTCTGGAAATCACCACTTTTATTCTGCCCAAACAGGATCTACAAGTGATGAAGTATTTCGTATTTGTGGTAATAGAGACATTGTTATTGTAGGAAAAAGTCAAAGGTATTCTATAAAGGGTGGTGGATTAACTAATGATGGTTTATCATTTCAATCAGGTACTTCTTTTTCAAATGTCAACTTTTTTACAGCAACTGGTGAACCTACTGAAACAAATGACTTTTGTATTTTTGCAAAGGGTTTACCTAATAGTGTTACCAATAGTGAGTACATTAAATTAGGGTGGGATGGTAGTGATTACATTATTTCTAGTAATAAATCGGGTACTGGTGTAAAACATCATGTTATTATATCATCTGGTGTTTCTAATCAAATAGTTGCAAGAACAGATGGAAATGTGGTATTGTCATCAAATACTCCGTCTATTAATTCAAGTACTGGTACATTAATTTTACAAAATGGTGGTTTAAGTATAAATACAACAAACAATTCATTAAATTGTACAAATGGTGGAGCTTTAACTGTAGCTGGTGGTGCTAGTATAAATAAGGATTTATGTATAGGTCAAAATGTATTATTAGGTAATACTTCAGTTGTAAATTTATCTTCTCAAGTTGTTGATAATACTTATTCAAGTTTAGTTTTAACTGGGTCACAAACACGGTCACCACATTTACAATTAACTGGACATCAATCTATAAATAGTTCAGAATATAACAGTGAAATTCGATTATATAGTTTAGGTAACGATACAACACCCAATAATCAAAATTTATCTATTGGAACAAACAGTGATGTTTCAAAATATATAATACAATCAATAGCAAATGGATTAGGTATAGTTAAACCTATAAGTTTATATGTAGGAAACCATTTGTCTCAACTAGTTTTACAAACTTCTGGGAATATTGGTATAAATAATTCAGATCCATTGTATAAATTAGATATAAATGGAACAGTTCATACAAACGATCGTGTTGTAATTACTAGTTCTGTAAATAGTGTAAATTCAACAACAGCAAGTCTTGTTGTACAGGCTGGTATTAGCATATCATCTACAAAAGAATGTGAAGCTTTAACGAGAGGAGGAGCCTTAACAGTTGCTGGTGGTGTTGCAATAAATAAAAACATGATAGTTGGAGGTATTACACAATTTTTAGATGAAACTCCATCTACTTCTTCATTAGAGGCAGCTGTTGTTGTAAGTGGTGGATTATCTATAAAAGGTGGTCAAAATGCAGTAGGTGTATTAAATGGAGGTGGGTTAACTGTTGCTGGAGGAGGAGCTTTTTCTGGTGATTTATATATTGGTGGATCTATTAATGGTAGTGGAAGTAGTTCAAGTACATATGCATATTTAACTTTAACAGCAACTGATGATGCTGTCAATTTATCTACTGGTACATTGGTAAGTTTAGGTGGTTTAACATTACAATCTGATGCTAATTCTGCAAATATTTCAAATGGTGGAAGTATTTTAACTCCAGGTGGTGCTAGTATTGGGAAAGATGTATATATAGGTGGTGTTTTGTCATTGACTAAAGGTGTTACTAATTATTATACCGAAGATGATAATGTATTAAACTTTTTTGATTCATTTAATATTAAACGTTTTTCAATTGATAGATGGAGTTCTACCCAAAACTTTTCTGTTAGTCGTTACGACTCTTTAGGAAATTTAATTGAAAAGTCATTTGAAATAACAAATACAAATGGTGATATAGTATTTAATAATACAATACCTAGTACAGATAAAAATACAGGTTCTGTTGTTTTCAACGGAGGTATTTCCATTTCAAAAACTTCAAATGCAAGTTCTTTACAGAATGGTGGTAGTTTGACAGTTGCAGGTGGAGCTAGTATTGAAAGGGCAGTTTACATTGGAGGAGATGTTAAATTATTATCAACTACGGAAAGTGAAAGTGTAAGTACTGGTGGATTAATTGTATCAGGTGGAGTTGGAGTTTCTGGAAATTTAAATGTACACGGAAATACTGTTATAGTAGGAAACTTGACTGTAAATGGTCAAACTACAACTGTGGATACAACAAATACATCTTTAAAAGACAATGTATTTCTGTTAAATTCTGGTCCAACTGGTTCAAGTGATTCTGGATTCATTATTAATAGATATCAACAAGATAATAATATAGGTTCAGGTGATGTTGTTGCTGATGTTTACCCACCAGAAACACATACATTACCTGACCAATCAGGTATGACAACAACTCAGTTAAAATTTCCAACAAGTGCAAATGCTGTAAACGATTATTATACAGGATGGTGGATAAAAATTTCATCAGGATTTAGTAATAATCAAATAAGACGAGTAACTAGTTACGATGGTACAACTAAAATTGCAACTTTATCTTCATCTTGGTTTAATCAAAATCCTTCAGTTGGTGATATAGTAAACGTATATAATAAACCATATATAGGTATCATTTATAATGAAACAAATGATCGTTTTGATTTTGGTAGTACAGTACAAAGCCCTAATCAATCAAGTGTTATATTTACTGACCACGTTCCAATATGTTATTCTGCAGCCACAAGTGTATCAACTACAGTTTCGACAAGTGTATCGTCTGGCGCATTATTGATGTCTGGTGGTATTAGTATTTGTAATACAAAAGATGCAGAATCAATTACTTCAGGAGGGACTATTACAACATTAGGTGGTGTTAGTATTGGTAAAAGTTTATATGTTGGTACGAATTTTTATGCGAATGGTACAAATATGACACCAAGTCCTTATGATATGTTTTCAGTAAGATCATTTAATGCTGCTAACAATCAAACTACATTTACCAATATTACAGGACTCGTTTTTGATAGTAATGTTTGGGGTTTTGATCTTTATTTAACGGCACGAATAGTAGCAAATACAAATTTATATGTAAATTTTCATATTAGAGGAATTAACAAGTCTAATTCTTGGGAAATTATAAAAACATACGTCGGTAGTGATAGTGGTATAGAATTTCATATAACTGATTTTGGACAATTACAATATACAACACCAAATTATGGTGGGTTTTCATCCCTTGTATTTAAATGGAGAGCATTAGTTACATAAAAAACAAAATGTTTATAAACATATAAAAAATTTAATAATATTTGTAAATGTATTAAATTCTAAAGAAACATGTTTTTCAAGTGGATTAAAAAATATAAAGAAAAGGAAGATTATGAAGATGAAAACATTTTTCGCTCAATATCTAAAAAAACAGACAGTGAATGTAAATTTTTAACAAAATTAAATTTTCAAAAATGTTATTATGAAAAATCTAATAAAAAAAATATAATAAAAAGATGTTTTGATTTTGAAGTTTTACAATGGGAATCGGTAGTTTATTTATATTTAGTTGATAAAAGAATTGCTCCATTGATGACTTTTGAATTAAATAGTTTATGTTACGAAACACATAATAAAATTTCATTATATGAATATATAATTGACCAAAGTAAAAATTCAAACATTAAATTTTTATTAAATGAGTTATTTGGATTTGTCAGTAAATTTAGAAATTATAATTTTTTACACGGTAATCTTCACGTGCATAATGTGTTTATAAATCCAAATACATTTACACGTAAGGGCCATTTTTATGTTATAGATTACAGTAATTCTTTTTTATTAGATAAATCAAGTAAATCACCAATGTATCAAAGATCGTCTTTTATTGGAGAAATAGACAAAAAAATAACAAGTATTTTTTTTGAATATTGGGATTTTTTTACATTATATATTTCTTTAAAATTATTATTAAAAAGTAATCTTGATAATGTAGCTTATTTAGATGGTCTTATAAAAACGTATGTTAACAATCAAATTCTTGACAGATTTATTCACGAATACAAGTCGTATAATGATTCAAATATTGTAACATATCATTTAAATAATAATCCTACATTTATAGATACTTGATGTTATATAATATTTTAATTTATGTATAAAATGGAATATTGTCTGGATCTTGTTTTGACGGTATAACACTATGATTTTTGGTTGGATCAAATGCTCGTGTTGTGTTATAAGATACAAATTTAGTAGTAGTGTTTATACCAGTTTTTTCAATGTTATCTTGGTATTTTCTATAAATAGAATCTGTTATACGTGATATTAATGTTGCATAGCGTTCGGTGGATTGTCCTATATAAGAATACATTTGTGAAGTTTTTGGAATTGTGTAAATAAAATCGTGCATGTTATTAATTGTATTTGACCTCAAATCTAATGCTGTTTGTAATAATTCACTAGTATTTTCTGGATAACGGTTGTTTGATAAATAAAATGCCTCTATTTCTTTTTCTATACGTAAAATGTTATTTGTTCCTTTTAATAATGAAAAATACAAATCTGGATTGTAATCATATAATTTTATGATAGAAAACAAAAAATGTATTAAATTTGCATCTATATACATAGAATCTAATTCGTTTCGTTTATATAAATTAGTTAAGTCAGATTTAGACATAGTTTGTCCTGATGTTTTAGAAAGACGTACTTTGTAATTTATGTGATCATACGTTTTACTTTGAAGATTTTGTAATTTTATCATTGTTATACTATTAAAATCATTTAGTTTATCATTTTTTATAGATACATATGTATTTGCAATATAAATGGCAAAAACTAATAGTATTATTACAAATCCATAATTCCGTTCAAAAGATTGCGTTAATACTACCATAACAATTATAAAAACAACAATTGTTTCAAATTGCATCCATCTTGCAAAAGTCCCGTGTTGTTTTAGGAACAAATTTTGGATATCTGTAAACATTCTTATTATTATCTGGTAAAAAAGTTTTAATAAAAAAGTGATTTAAAATACTGTTTCCTTTAGTATAAAGTAAGCTGTATACTAAACTAAAATGAATATACAAGATGAAGATTCACCAAATATTGGATTAAAAATATCATTTGACAAGATAAATCCAGAATTATATACATTAATGTATTTACTTTCAATACTTTTAATAACAACATTTGTTTTTTTAATTTTACATATTATAGATTTTGTAGTAAACAAATCAATCCAAATATATAATTATGTTTATCAAAATGATAAACAAGATGTGGCAAATTATGACCAATTATTTAATTAAAATTGAATTTAAAGATAAAACTATGATTTATATAGTTTTATTTAATGAGCACAAAACTTACTATTTGTAAAAATTTCATGTACAACAATTGTCAAAGAACCAATTGTAAGTTTATTCATGATAATAATATTTGTTTTTACTTTTGGAAATTTGGTTCGTGCAAACGAGGTTCTGAATGTAATAAGTCACATACTTTTGTAAAGGAAGATGTGCCAAAACAAAACGATTCTGAGAAAAACACAAATACAAATACAAACACAAACACAAACACAAACACAAAAACAAACACAAATACAAATACAAATACAAATACAAACACAAAAACAAATACAAACACAAACACAAAACGAGTAAAAAACAAAGACAAATATGATAAAGAGTTGCGAAAAAATATTAAAAACAAGCACGTAAAAAATACAGAATGTTTTGAGCCAATGACTAAACCAGTTGATATTAGAATATCTTATGATTTAGGTGATAGTACTAAACAAGTTTCTAGTAAAATTACATCAAGGGAAGTTTTAATGGTTCCAAATTTATTTAGTGACTTTCAATCAGGTGAATTATATAGTCGTTTAGTTTCAGAAATTGAATCTTGTGGCATTGATAAAAATAAATTATTGAAATTATGGCATGGTGATTCTCATTTTATAGCGGATGATCATTTAGGTTGGAAATCAAAATGTCCAACGTTTGTCTTAGTTATAGATAGAATAAAGGAGTTTTTCAAAATGGATATTAAAGCTACTAGATTTAATTGGTATACAGACACAAATCAATGGAAACCTTTTCATCACGATGCTGCTGCAGTAAAACCAGAGAAAATGAACACTCAAAATTTTACTGTTGGTGTTAGTTTTGGTGCTACTAGAGAAGCTGCGTTTGAACATGCTAAAACTAAAACTACAATAAGTATACCTCAACCAGATGGTTGTATTTATGCTTTTTCAAAAAATACAAATGTAATTTGGCGTCACGGTATTTTACAAGAGATTCCATCAAGACAAACTGGTAGAATTTCTGTAATTGCATGGGGGTGGATAGATAATCAAATCGAATTGTAAGTTTTTTATTATATTTTATTATATTATAATAAAATGTCAAAAAAATCTATTAGTAAAAAACTAAAAACATCAACAAAAAAACAATATGGTGGTAAAATTGTACATTATTTTGTAGGTGGTAAAAGATATAAGTTTAATGCTGGAGCTTCCCTTAGAAAAAGAAGATCATGTATTAAACGCTGCAGAAATAATTCAAAATGCGTTAGTTCTTGTAAAAAACAAAAATTTGGACGAAAAACTAGAGTTTCAGCCAGAAGAGCTAAATCTAAAACAAGATCTACAAAACGAAGGTCTGTTAAAAAGGTTAAATCTACAAAACGAAGGTCTGTTAAAAAGGTTAAATCTACAAAACGAAGGTCTGTTAAAAAGGTTAAATCTACAAAACGAAGGTCTGTTAAAAAGGTTAAATCTACAAAACGAAGGTCTGTTAAACGGTATTAATTAAATAATTTAGTAATAAACGTATTTAAAAACAAATGTATATAACATTTATCACATGTTATTTACATCGATTTTTTCATTTTTTATTTTAGGTTTAGTTTCTGCAAAAAATTATATTTTAACTCCAAAGGAGGAATACATTGGCAACTTTGGGGTTCATGCAATTTCAGGAGAACACAATTTAGAAATATTTGCTGAATTTACAGAATTTGGTTATCTACCATTTTATACAACGTCATATGAAAATGTGATTAAATATGTATCAACATTATCACAATTTTTTGACATTGAAGAAGATGTAACAATTAAATTAAAGGATTATGATTTTGTTTTGGTTGACAAAGTTGATACACAAACTCATATTTTAAAAAACGATACATCTGTACCTTGGCATTTAGATAGAATTAGTAAGCATAAATTGCCATTAGATGGTAGTTATCCTTATTCTGAATCAGGGTCTTGTCATACTAACTCAGATGTTATTATTGATACTTATATTGTAGATACGGGAATTGATATTGAACATCCACAATTTGGTGGTAGAGCAGTTTGGAGTGAAAATTTTGTTGATTCTACTAATACTGATTGTAATAATCACGGTACTCACGTTGCTGGTTTGGTTGGTTCGAATGATTATGGTGTTTGCAAAGATGCTAATTTATATGCTGTAAAGGTGTTAGATTGTAAGGGATCGGGTAGTTTATCTGGTGTTATTAAGGGTATTGAGTGGGTGTATAAATCACACGTTTCAAAAACTAAATTAAAGTCATCTAAAGTTGTAAAAAGTGTTATTAATATGTCTTTAGGTGGGGGTTTTTCTAGGGCTCTTAATAAAGCAATAGAATACGGAGTAAAAAAGGATAATAATTTTTATGTTGTTGTTGCAGCTGGTAATGAGGATCAAGATGCTTGTAATGGATCACCATCTAGTGTTAAAAGTATTTTGACTGTAATGGCAAGTGGTAAGGATGATAATCGTGCTTGGTTTAGTAATTGGGGTCCTTGTGCAGAATTGTATTCACCTGGTCTAAATGTATTGTCAACTATTCCAAATGGTCAAACTGCTGTATACAGTGGTACATCAATGGCGAGTCCTGTATTGGCTGGAGTTTTAAATCATTATATAGATATGTATCCTGATATGAATATGAAACAGATTAAAAAACAAATGATTTCAATGTCATCAAAGGATGTTATTTCAGGACAAAAGGAAAGTACATCTAACAATTTGGTTTATTTAGAAAGAATTTAGGGGTTAAATTCTAGATACAATTTGTAAATGATGACTATTATAACAATTTTATATAAATTTAGTGATGTGTTAAATATTTGATTATTTAAAAATGTGCGTTGATTTGTTAAAGAATGAACTACAATACCTAATGGTATTAATAATAGATAATATGCTGTCCTGGTTAATTTTAGATAAGGTAATAACATAGGTTCTATAATCCGTGCAATTAAAAATGTTGAAATTAAATCAAACAGGGCAATACCATATCCTGCATTATTGAAAAATGGTGGTTCTAAAACAACTCGGTATTGTCTTAGATTTTGGATAGTTTGTGTATCCATATGTTATATTGTTATATTTTATTTTATGTTTTTTAAAATACATAAAATAATCACATCTTAAAGATTATTCATCGTATACATCATATGAATAATTAATAAAGTCGTCTAATTTACTGCTAAGAGCAAAATTACTTTCTATGACTTTATTATTTTTAGTGTTTAAATTATCTTCTAATTCTTCTATACTTTGTTGAATAGAAACAATAGAACGTTCTAATTGGTTAATCTTTGAAACCAAAGCTTCTAATTTTTGGTCTTGTATAGTTTTTGATCTTATGTAATAGTTATAAATATAAGTAAATATTGCTGTTGTAAATGTATTAATAACTGCAAGTGTAACGAGTGGTCTTGACATACTATAACCTTATATATGTTCTAGAAAATAAAAATTGAAAACATACTAGTTAATTTAAAAATAATAAATAAATAGTTATAAACATGTGTAAAAGGTTTTTATTAAAGATAGTTGATGAAAGTGCCAAAGATTTATATGAAAATCACAATACCTATCATAAAGGAGATGCAGGATTAGATTTATTTGTTGTAAAAGATCAAACTATTTTACCAGGTGAAACTGTATTAGTAGATATGGGTGTTCAATGTCAAAATAGATCATTTGATTCTTGCGTTTGGCATTGGTTGCGTGGCAACTTTTATAAATATCATAGTTATCTTTTGATGCCTAGATCAAGTATTTCAAAGACACCTTTAATTATGAAGAATTCTGTAGGATTAATTGATGCTGGGTATTTAGGAAACATCAAAGCACCTTTGTATAATACATCATCTGAACCTTTTTATATTACTAAAGGGCAACGTTATGTCCAATTAGTTAATGGTGATCTTTCACCAGTCAATATGGAAATTGTTACGGAACATCGTAGTACTACACGTGGGTCTGGTGGATTTGGAAGTACTGGTGCTTAATAAAGCAAATGTATTGTTAATAAAGCAAATGTATTGTTAATAAATTGTTTTTATAAATATAAAATACATTTATAAAAAAATTGATTTTTACATTTTAGTTTAGTTTTAATAAATGAACAATAAAATCTGTATCATTGGGGTTGGATATGTTGGTGAACATTTACTATCAAATTTTAGTAGAAAATATCAGGTTATTGGTGTTGATTTGTCACCTAAACGTATTTTCCTATTGAAGAATAAATACAAAGATAACAACATAAATTTTCAAACAACATATGTAGATTTGCAAGATTGCAACGTATTTTTAATTTCTGTTCCAACATTGGTAAAAAATGGTGATATAGATATGTCTTATATACAATCGGTTAAAAGTTCAATAGAAAACATAGTAAAACCAGGATCTTTAGTTATGATTGAAAGTTCGGTATATGTAGGAGCAACTCGTGAATATTTTTCAGACTTTTTAGAACGTGGTATTAATGTAGGATTTTCACCTGAAAGAGTTGACCCAGGTAGGACAGAACCACCTATGCAATCTATACCAAAAGTTGTATCTGGTTTAGACGAAAGCAGCTTAAAAAGATGTTGTGAAATTTACAAAACAGTATTTGACACTATTGTACCAGTAAGTTCTTGTGAATGTGCAGAAATGTGCAAGTTATATGAAAATTGTTTTAGAATGGTTAATATTGCTTATGTAAATGAAATATCTGATATGTGTGAGAGGATTGGAATAAATAGCCATGAAATGATAAATGCATCATCAACTAAACCGTTTGGATTTATGCCATTTTATCCTGGTTTAGGTGTGGGAGGTCATTGTATTCCTGTAAATCCGTATTATTTATTCCGTTCAGGTGATTTACCTGTTTTAAAATATTCTACACAATTAATGGAAAAACGTCCAGAAAATAAAGCTGAAGAAATTATTAATAAATATAATCCAGAGAAAATTTTACTAATTGGTATAGGTTTTAAACGTGGTGAAAGTTTGCTTACAAATTCACCAGGGTATTCTTTTTATAAAAGTTTAACTAAACTTAACAAAGATGTTACAGTATATGACCCAATAGTACAAAATAATTACATACATCGTGATGTTGTATTTTTATCAGATAACAAATTTAATTCAGAAACGTTAACAAATTTTGATCTTGTTGTTATTAATATTAAACCAGACTATAAACAAGAATTTATTTTGTCTTGTTATGAAAAAATGGGAGGGCGTGTACATATATTTTAAACTATAAGTCTTTTTAGATAACAACTTTTTTCATATTATGTTTTACATAAATATAATAGGAAATGTGTTATGTTGTTTATTTTTAGCAATTTATATATTTTGTTTTTACACGAGAAAACAATCCTGGGAATTTAGGAGATTCAATTCTATAATGAATATGTCGTGATAACTTTTTGTTCATTCCAAATTTAGATACGTAATAATCAGATGGACAATTTACTTTTATTACTACATTTCCTTGGTTATCACTTTTTACAAGGCCGCTGTTACCATAACCTTTATAAGCTTCTATGGGGTTATCAAATGTTTTTTCTGATTCGTTAGATGCCCAGTACAAAACTCTTGTGTTTGGTTTTAATCCTTTTATTTCAACGTCGATTAATTTTCCGATAGTTTCTCTTTCTTTAATAGGTATAACAGTTGGTCCTAAAAATGGTAAGTAAAAATCTCTGTCGAAAAAGTGAGTTGCTACACTGTAAATAACAAATAAATTTAATACAAAAATGATATTTAAATCATTTGTAAGATATAATACTGGGTCTATTTTAAGTAAATGGATTAAGGAATAATTCAAGGCTGCTAATAGTAAAATTAATTTTGTGAATATAGAAATGTACATATATATAATACGAAAAGAAAAAATTATTGTATTATTATAAATGTCAGATTTGACAGAATTAGATAAATCGAAAAGTTTTGTTTATAAAGATTATTTACACAAATTTTTAGATACTTCATCAAAGCCTTTCTTAAAAGAAATAGTATTAGTTGCTGCATTGTATTTTTTTTACTTGAATACATCTGTTAGTATGTTAATGGTATTTTTTAAATATATTATTTTATTAATTTTGATTAGATATTCGTTATCAGTTTTGACACAAATACACGATAATAATAAGGCAAGATATTTTGTATTAAATGCTAACATTATGATGTTTACAACTTTAATATTATTAATGAATCAGCAGGGTGTTTTAGTGAACTTGTATTTGTCAGTTGTATTAATTTCGAGTTATAGTTTACTTGTAATTAGTACTAAAGAACATTATACATCAGATGTATTGTTAACATTATTTGTTACTTATAGTTTGTTTAATAATAAATTGGTTAATGATTATTTTTTTGTAGATAACACTAGTACAAATTGATTATTTCTTTACAGTAATTTTGTAACGTCTTGAGTTGTATGAAACAAAACTTGACATAATTGTTACCCCAGGATACATGTTTAAAATATTATCAATTTTACTAAATTCTGCTTGTACAACATCAATGAATGCTGTATCTTTGTCTGGAACTTCAGAATTTGTAATAATCGATGAATCGAAAGTTGCTCCGAATACTAGTTCGTGATCGAAATCAAATGTTGACATTTTATAATATTACCTAATATAATAATTTTTCAAAATCTATTTAATTTTAATAAATTTTAAATATATGATACAAATTACACAAAAAACACACTTTAAAGATTAAGAATTAAACCGTAAACTTATATGCTTTTGATAATTTTTATTTCTATGTAATATATAAGTATTTTAAGGAGTGCGTTTAAAATGAATTTTTTAAGTAGAATTGATAAAGACATTACGTTGCTGTTAGATAATTTACCAGTTGGAATTATAAGATTTAATGATAAACGTCGTTGTATTTATGCAAATAGATTTGTAATAAATCTTTTTGGTATAGATATATCAAAATCCTTGGATGATGTTACATCTATATATACAAAATCAATTCATAGAGAAGATTGCGAAGTTGAAATAAAAACTTGTATGGATTTCATGACAGATTTTAAAGAACGTCATACAACTATACGAATTTTTAACAAGCAATTAAATGAGTACAGGTGGATGACAAATAAACGTACAGTTGTTCGTTCAGAAGATGATAATACATATTCATTTATGTATACATTACAAGATATAAATGAGAATAAATTGTTGGAAATAAAATTAAGAAATGAAACGATAAGATCTGAACAGGCTTATAATCATAAATCTATTTTTCTAGCAAATATGTCACACGAAATACGAACTCCTTTAAATGGTATAATAGGTATGTTAACATTATTAGAAGATACTAAACTAACAAATGACCAACAAGATTATATATCCATGGTTAAAGAATGCTCATATAATTTAATGACTATAATTAATGATATATTAGATTATTCTAAACTAGAAGTTGGTAAAATTACACTTGATATAAAACCAATGAATCTTCGAGAATGTATAGAAACCACAAATGATATTGTTTTATCAAAAATATATGAAAAATCATTAGAATATTCCTATAATATAGATTCCATTATACCTGAACAAATATATGGTGATCAAAATAGAATTAAACAAATCCTGTTAAATTTATTAAGTAATTCTATAAAATTTACAGACAGAGGAAATATATTGATAAATATAGAAAGTTTAAAATTAGACGAATATGAATTGTTGAAAAAAACATATTCTGATAGCAAATGTATTATAGGTGACAATGTATTTGAAAATTCCATAGGGTGCGATAACGAGTGTGTTAATAAATTATATCTTCGCTTTGACATTACAGATACTGGTTGTGGAATAAATGAAAAAGACATCATAAAACTTTTTAAATCTTTCAGTCAAGTAGATAATCAAATCACATCAAAAGTTTATCAAGGTACAGGATTAGGATTAGCTATAAGTAAAGAACTAATTGAACTTATGGGAGGATTTATATGGTTAGATTGGAGTGAAGCGTGTCAGGGTTCTAGATTCTCATTTGTCTTACCAACTTTAGAATCTACAGAACAACAAATTAAAAATGAAACTTCGGAATCTGTTTTACAAAATGCAAATGTACTCATAGTCGATGATAATTTACATAATAGAATTGGTCTAACTGGAATGATTACAAAATGGGGAATGAAACCTCATGTATTTAGTAATGGCGAGGAAGCTCTTCATTTTACAAAATTAACTAAATTTGATATTGGACTTATAGATATTTGTATGCCAAAAATGGATGGTCACAATTTTGCTAACAAATTACGAGAACAAAAGGAATTTGAAAATTCAGATTTCCCATTGGTAGCTTTAAGTAGTTTAGGTGACAAATTAGTATCTAAATCTAAATATTTCAAAACACATTTAATTAAACCAATAAAGGAGTCTAAGCTTAAGAAAATATGTATTGATTTATTGCAAAATAGATCCCAATTATCAAGTTCAAATCAATTTGTTCAAAAAACATCAGAACCTCCAAATTTAGATAAATACATTGATCAAAATAACCTATCTGATATAAAATCAAATGTAAGAATTCTTTTAGCAGAAGACGTATACATTAACCAAAAAGTCGTAATAAGTTTTTTAAACAAATTAGGATATGACAATATTCAGGTAGTTGATAATGGTAAACAATGTTTAGATATAGCTCTTAATAATCAATTTGACATCATTTTATTAGACATACGAATGCCAGTAATGAATGGCGAAGTTGTTTTACAACAATTAAATAAATATTATTCCACATCCCATCAAACCAGACCACATATGGTTGCTGTAACTGCTTATTGTTTAAGAGAAGATAAGGAACGTTATCTAAATATGGGTTTTGATGATTATATACCAAAACCAATAACATTAAATGAGTTAAAAAGATGTTTGAATAAATTTATAGAAACATTGCTTTATAACTAAAGTAACCTTTTATCTGTTCATTTTATCAGGTTTGTAAAGTACAACAGTTGGTTCGCTTAAATTATCTAACTCATATTCTAAAATACTCCATTTTTTAACTTGGTATGATTTCATAACTTCTTCTAAATTCTTATAACAAATATCTGTATTACTAAAAATATTTCCATATTTTGATCGAACTGTTCCATAACCACTGTTTGATCCAAAAAAATATTCAAAATGCCATTGGTATACTGATTGACTTTCCATATTATATTTGTATTTAGTATACAATTATAATTATTCAATTTTTGTAATTTAACTTATAAACTATTCTGAAATAACATATGTATATCATTTTCGTATTTGGTAATATTATTACCAGGATCATTATCAATAATTAAATCAAATGTATCATTTGATACATTATCTAAATCGCATTCTGATGAGTGTGATTGCAACGATTGTAAAACAGAATCATCTCCACAAGATTCTTTATATAATCTTTGAAAATTACGTTGTGGTGCGTTTATTTTTATAATCATTCCACCAGAACGTTTTATATAGTCTAATTCGTTTTGAAATCTAACATCAGTGCAAATAAATGTATCAATTCCTCGAGATTTATATACAGAAATCCAATTGTCAAAATATTTTATCCAAATATCTTTTCCTAAAATATTTCTACCATTTTCAGTACCTTCAAGTTGTAATAATCTTCTTGTATCATTTGTTTTTGCAATATATACTTCGTCAAATGATATATTTGCTTTTGTCATAACATTTACTTTAATTTGGTCAGCAAAGGAAACTTGTAAAAAAGTTTTGTTTTTACTTTTTAAAACTGGAATGATTAAATTATTACAAATGTAATCTTTCCCACAACCCATTTTACCAGCTATACCAATTATCATCTGTATATTATATAAAATCATGTAGATTGTAAAATTAATTCATTTTTAATATATCAATTAATTTACACTATATTTATCTTTACAATTTAATATTATCAAGACAATCTTCTAAAACATCTCTTGTTATATTTATTTCCGATTCTATTTTATTAATACATTGTTTAGCTTCAAAACTATAAAAGGTTCTTTCTCTTTCAAGATGACGAATTTGTTTATAAACGTGATCTAATAAAATAGAACTGGTAGTAATATATTTTACAGTCTTTAAATATTTTTCATATAATAAATTATATTTGTAACTAGGTATAGTTGTCTGTAAAAGTCTATCGTATTTGTCTTTCATATCATTCATACTTTGAATAATAATATTTTCACTGTAATCTGTTTTTAAACATTCGTATTCTACCATTAACTTGTCATATTTTTTTTTTAATTCATCACTGTCTATTTTTAAAGTACTATATTCTATTTGAAGATTGTCGTAATCATCTTTTACTTTTTTATAATCAGCTTGCATTAATATAATATATTATACAATAATTTAGAAATTAAAAACGTAATTCTACCATTGTCTTTACCAATAACTTTCACCATAATCAATAAAAATTTCATGATGTGGTTTTATTGTAGTTGATGCGATTGCGTAAACCTTACCACCTTTAACATCAAAATAAGCATTATTTCTAAATTTAGAATTATGTGCATCATTTATATTTCTAATAATAGTACTCCTAATATCTAATCCATCCCAACATTTTGTTTTACTACTTTCTCCTTCGTCACAAAAAATATAACTCCAACAATGATCATCTTTACATCTCTTTTCTAATTTCCCCAAACTTACTTTGTTCCAAGGATGACTATATATACCAATTACATCACCTTTTTTAAAACCATATGGTCCAGCATATAATCCGTTACCTGCAGCTTTAATATGAGATTTTGAAATGTATACATTCTGAATAAGCATAGTATGAAGTTCACAATATCGTGGATATAAACCTAATTTAAGTGCACATCTTTTATTAGTAGTAGGATCAATATAAGTACATCTTGAATGCTTGTCAGGTTTTGTTTTGGCTAATTTGTTAAAGTCTTTGTTTTCAGGAGATGGTGTTTTTGGTCTGGGTGAGCGTTTAAATTTACCTTCTACAAACTTTTTTTCAGCACTTTTAAACAATTTCATTATACTATAACTGATGAAAAAAATATCATATAATTATATTACTAAAAATACTAAAAAATATATTATAGTTATTTTTTTCTACAGTTAATATAAGTTATGTACTACCTATTTGTAATATTAATCGTAATATATATATTTTTGTTGAGTAACAAATCACGTACCGAAAGTTTTGTAAATACAAATGATCCTAAATTTACATTAGATTATCACGATAGTGGATATGATTTACAATATACTGGTAAAAAGATTTTAAATGATGAAAATGTACCAGTATATTTAGTTGTATCTGGTCTTGATCCTAATAAACAAAAATACTTACAATTTCTTGGTAATATTAATGATAAATTTAAAAGTGCAATGCCTAAAACAGGTGCATTTAGAGGTTCGTGTGATGATAAAATTAATGAACAAATACAAAAAGGTATTCTTGAAGATGTTTTCAATAAGCAAGATATTGAATTTGGTAAAAAACAAACCGATAAACCTATAGTATATAAAAAAGAAAAATCTAAAAAGAAACCCCATAAATCATATGATTGTGTAGGGGTATCGAATGATTTATGCGAAACAACAAACCCGTATTTTTATTTGTCGGAATCAAGTCATTTTCCACCACCGTGGACTATTTCAACTTATAAAAATATGGATTATCCAAAAAATACTAATCTAAATTGTTTTAATAAAACATTTGATTGTTGTAAGTCATCTCTTAATTAATAATATTTTTTTATATTATATTATATATATAATGGATAATACCCCTTTACTTTTTATAGCCGTGTTGCTATTCGTTTTCTTCTTCTTGTCAAAACGTGAGGCTCTTGAAAACATAAAAGATGTTAAAAATTTTGTTTTATGTAAAGATTGTAAAACTTGGAATCATAGAGATGCACGTTCCAAATGTGAAAAACAATGTAAGTTAAAGTTTGCTGATCAAAACCCAGAATTTACAGGCAAATGGACAAGATTAGAAGGTTCTGACATTTCTTGTGAATGTGCATTCGCAGGAAAATTTAAAAAAGAATACGTTGGCTGTCCAGTAGGTAGCAAATTAGATAAGCGATCTTGCTTTATATGGAATGACAAAGATGCAAAAAGTGTTTGTCCAACAATGTGTAATAAATTTTTAACCGACGTTCAACCAACTTGGACTGGAAATTGGAAATCAACTAGTGTAGATAGTTCTGCATGTGAATGTGAATATTATGGTTAATTATATTGATATAGATTCTTCATAACTAGGAGGTACATCTGATGATATTGGTGCAGTAGGTACAATATTAGAATTAGTTTTTGAAAAATTCATAACTAGACCACTTATCATAAGTATAATACCTATAATTATACCAGTAATTCCTCCTGCATAATTTGCATTAGTAGTAACTGGTTTATCTTTACAATCATTTTGGCCATAACTTTTAGCTAAAAACCAATGGCCAATCAGGAAAATGAGTATACCTGCTACAATAATTGATGTTCCAACAACTGACATTTATATTATTTACTAATAAAATAAATAATGTAAATTTTTATAATAAAGTTCTACCCATACGACTTCTAAAATAATCCATGTATGTGTTTTTAAATAAAACAAAATCAAAATGGTTTGATATATTTAATTCTCGCATAAATTTCTTAGAAGATCCTGAATCTGACATGTTTTTTAGGCGATCTCCAAATATTCTTCTGAACATTTCAGTATTTCTATTATTAACAGTATTTACATAGTAGTAAAAACTATATAATTCTCTAGACATATTTATAAAATTAAACATAAAAATTAAAAACATAAATATAACTTAAAGCCTAAATAAATTAACCGTAAATTATGATACCTTTATCTGTATGTATACATGCAACTAACCATCCAAAAGAATCAACTTCAAGTGGGAATATATTAAAATTATATTGTTCTAAAATAGACATATTTTTATGATTACATTCACCTTTACGTGTAATTAACAATTCATTTGCTAAATTTACAATTTCATTTACAATCGGAATATTATCTGCTAAATAATCAGATGAAATAATAGAGTCATTTTTCTCTAATTCCAATAGTAACTTGATTAATTGTTGAATAGACATCTTAAGTTCCAATTTATAAATAATGTAATTTATAAATTTTTCAATTTAATTTAGGTTAATTTATTCACAAGTGAAACAATACTACACATATCAATATAAGTTATATCTTAACAATGATTTAACTATTGCTGCTAACAATAATATTTTACTAAATCCTAGTCCAACACTTGATATTAAAATTCCAGTTGATGCAGGTATTCGTTTTGGGTCTGGTTATCAGCGTGTTATATTAAAATATTTCATCTCTGTCATCATATGACAGAAAATCACAATTCCTATTTTTTAACAACTGTTTGTATAAACATTCCATATCTTTTATTATAATTTTTATTCTTGTATCCAAAACTTCCCAATCTTCATATGTTTCAGTTAATTTTATATATTGATAAGCATCAGGAAATCCAACTCTAAATTTTAAAATTTTTTTTGAATAAAATGAAAACTTTAAAAATGCAAGTTTAAATTTTAATTTTACTAGTTTGTTACGTATATAATTACCAAGTAGTTTCATTTCATCAAATATTTGTATTATATTTATCAATTCTTGATTTTTAACTAAAATTCTACAAAAAGGACAAGAAACATAAAAAATATCATCTACTTGTTTTGAAATTTTCCAAGTTTGGTATTTGATCATAATATACTTTATAAAACAACCAGTATGAAAAACATGATTGCATTGTAATTTTAATTTATCGTTTAATATTCTATTTATACAATTTTCACTTGATATTATATCATTTTCATTAAATACAATTTCATATTTGTCTTTCTTTGGCGAAAGGCTCTCAAAACAAAAAATACATTCCTCTTGTTCGTACATATTACATTTATATGTACGAAAAAGATTCATTTTTTTAAATATCTAATTTATAAGATCATAAGATCCTTTTCTAATTTATCTCGTATACACTTTATATTTTCAAGTAAATTTTTATATGAATTGAAAATATGTAAGTTATCAGGTGTATGTTTACGACAAATAATACACGTTGTTTTAAATATATCAAATCCTTTGTTTTCTAAATCATTGGATTCCACGTATGTTAATTTACAATAATTTAGAAAACAATGCAAATGAAACACGTGTTTACAAGATAATACCATAATCATATTATTTAAAAAATACAAGTTTTTATCGTTTATATTTTTTAAACAAAACCCGCAAATTTCTTGTTCGTATGGTAGTATTGTTAAAATTGGTATAATAAATCTTGAATTTTTACCAGATAATATGATTTTATTATCTACAAGTGGCAGAGAAGAAATGTTAATAACATCATCTTCTTTGCAATATAAACCTATCATTTTTAAAACGAATATGATAGATATTTTTTATTTTTTTTTAATTTCGCAATATAACTATAATTAGCGATTTATTAATTCACAAATGGGATTTATCTTATTTACGTTGTAAATAACCATTTGGTAAAATATTAACATTATGTGAGCATTCTTTTTTGTTATTTGGATAAACGTCAATCATTGATTTGTCAAATCCATAAGATTGTACAAAAGTATCATCAGTTGGGTGATATTTGCACTCTGCACATTTTGTTACAGGTCTTGTCATACCTTTCAATTCATTTTCAATATCTACATTCATCTTTGGTACACCTGATGGGATATATGTTAAAAAGGGGGCTGTATAATTGTTACATTCGTTTTTATTGATGAATCTTGATTTATCTATAACATAATCAAATATGCTCTTGTTACTTTGATCATATTGTTTCATAAAACACGCATCGTATTTATTTTTGGTAAAACTCATTATATATTAATATTACATATAATAATTTTATATAATTCTACAACAATACAATTAATAAATCACTTGATGTCGTTTTTTAACTTGTAATCATAATAATCCAATGGTCTTCTATTGTAAATATTATAACATATATATTTATCATCGGTATGTCTATAATTCATGGACGTGTTCAAGACATACCTTTTATAATCACAAATTAAATTATGAAATCCGTGTTTAGATATTGATTCCATCCACTTTGATAAAAAATGTTTTTGTTTACATGAAATATCGTTTAATCTATCTTGAATATATAATAAAACCCAATATCCACAATTCATAGTAACACCTACTTCGTGTATTTCCATAAATTGTGGCCCTAAATGTTTTGTGTATATATATTTATATTTGTTATCTGTAAAAGCTGTAGTCAATAATTTGTTAATATTTCCATCATAACAATAATCAGATGGTTCAAAACGTTCAACTGTTCGTTTATCATTATTTATAATTAATATATTATAATGAGAGCTATTCTGATTAATTATAAGAATCGGTAATACGCGTATTTTACGTTTTTTATCTGAAAAAACACATCTTGGTATATGCAAGGAACTATTTTGTTCAATATAAACAACAAATGATGAGTATTCTATATAATCTTTAAAACAATTATTTAAAAAACAATATAGTTCACCTAGGCTTAATGCTCTGTATTTATCAAAATGTTGTTTAATATTAGCAGTTGAGTCTTGTATAATATTGTTCATATCTTAAATTATAAGATATTTTTAAATTGTTATTATATATAAATGGAAGGTTTAGGGTCAACAGAATTGTCAATTAAAAATTTACCACCAGAATTAAATTTAGAAAATATATTAAATTTGGAACTTCAAGATATGTTAAATTTATGCTCATCGAATGCTAATTTTCAGATGATTTGTAAGAAATATGAGGAACTAATTTACAATAATTTACTAAAGCGTGATTTTGGATTTTATAATGAAAAGGTTGGATCAAAAATTGTATACAAGTTATTATACGAAATAGCAAGTTGGGATAGCAATCTAAATCCATTTAATATATATATTCCTATACAAAAATACGATTATAAAGGCTTGCAACATTTAGTTGATCTAGGATTTTTAAACAAAACACGATACGCTAACGTAACTCCATTAGAATACGTTATAATTAATTACAATAAAATACCTTATGAAAAACAAGGTGATGCCAATAAAATAATAGACTTGATTGTAAAAATTACAATCCAAAGTAATAATATAAGTCGTATTGAGTTGAAAACTTATATTTTATCTAAAATATTATCATTGTCGCAAAAAAAAGGAATAGTAGATGTTTCAAAAAATATATTAAATAATAAAACATTTTTACAGTCAATATCTTCAGAATATTACAACCCTGAATTACATGAAATTATGGAATATACAAGAGATATAGTCACATCAGATTTGCAACAATATATTTATCCAGTTTCTAATACAATATCTGATTCAATTAAAAACAATGATGTAAATGCATTTGTTAGATTATTAAAGAATAAAAATTATACTAAAAATGATTTAGATTCAAGTGTAATTATAGCAGCTGTAAACAATAAAATAGATTTATTAGATTTATTACTACAAAATGGTGGTGACATAAATTACAAATTTAAAAACTATTCTGTATTAGAATATGCAACAGACTCATTATCTGTAAAACCTGATACACTATTTTATTTATTAAATAATGGAGCTATTGTAACAGATAAAGTATTTAAAATAACTATTAAAAAGGGTAGATATAATATTATCAGACGTTTATTAGAAAAAGTATCAGATAATGTTATACTACCTAGTACAGCTAAAGAATTATTCAAATGGTTTAGACTTAAATTACGTTTTGATTTTGCAAAACTTTTAGAATTAAAAGGTTTCCAAAATCCATATTCTGATATTGATATAGATGATTTCAGTGAAGCATATGTTGACTAATTTTGATTTAATTGTGTTGTATTCAAATATTCAACGAGTGGTATATTGTTAATAGAACAATCGCACATCATTTTTCCTATTTTAGTTAAAGATCCTTTTATATAATGCAAAACGTTTGATCGTTTATCAATTTGTAAAAATAATCCAATATCTCCATTTACGTTTTGTTTCCAAAAAATATAGTCATAATGATTCTGACTTGAAAAAATACAATATATATAATCATCTCCTTGATTAATTCTTTCTAAAAAAAAACTACCATCTGATAAACCACTTTCTAAAATAGTTTTATAATTTTCTTTTTCATTTTTAAAATATACAGGATTTCCCATAATACATATTATTACGAATATATATTATATTTTAGAAAAAGACGAATTACGGCTTTTTCTTTCATTTTTGCTTCAATATCCAAATTTATCTTGTTAGTTTGGATTGTATGTAGGAGTGCATCTGGTAATAGTTCAACGTAATCAGAATGGGCTCTTCGAGTTGTAATAGAATCGTTTATAGTAACTCCTCGTCTTGATTCTGATAAATGAAAAAGTGGTGTGATATTCCTGTTATTCCATACATTTAAAACTTTGTTTGTAATACAAATTAATTCAGCTGTGGTTTTTATAGTACCTGGATTAATATTATGATGATGATAATCAATAACAATAGGTATACCTAATTCTTTTGAAACTGGTAATAAATCTTCGATAGAATAAGCCATTTCGCAATTTTCAAGAACTAAACGGTTCCTTGAACTTTCTGATAACATTTTGAAGTTATTTCGAAATCTATTTAATGCAACGTCCTTTCCGTCATGTTTTGAACCTCCGTGAATTACTATTACACTATTTTGATTGCATTTCATCATATCTAGTATTTTTGCATGTATATCAATATCAATTATACTTTTATCAACAACATCTTGTCGGTGCGATGTTAATTGATTATATTGACCAGGATGAAATGTCACTGTTTGTTTATAGTGTTTTGCCAACATACCCAAGTTGTATAATTTTGTACGAAATTGTTCAAAATCGTATTTTTCATAATAATCTGGATGACTAGCAAAAGGAAACATTTCACTTGACATTCTATATAAGAATATATTGTGTTTAAAATTCCATCGAAAAATTGAAGCCAAATCATCAATGTTTTGATGAGCTAAATCATATATGTAGTTTATACTGCTTTGTCTTACAGTTTCTAGGCGACAAGTTCTTGATGTAAATATACCAAGATCTCTTAATTCAGTATTGATACAACAATAACCCATATTTAGATTATTTAGCGAATCTGAAAGACACATTTGATTTTTTACAAACCTATTTTTAATTCAATTTTTAAAAATTGAATTAATTAATGTTGTCATAAAATTTAATATGACACTTCTTGTAAAATTTAATACAACGTTTGTAATAATAATATTTTTCATAAATTGTTGTTTTGGGTACTATAAAAAAACACATCGATATTTAGGCGAGTCTTTATCAGGTTATTTAAATGAAAATACTGATTCTAGTTTTATTGTTAATGTAAACAGATTAATACATTTATCAGAATTTGGTATATCTAGTATTTGGGCTGATCAAGTTAAAAAAACGAGGGAATTTGCATGGTCAGCGCCATTTCATTATATAGATATAGATAAATGTGGTGAAAAAAGTTTAGATTTAGAAAGCTATTGTAATAACCGTTGTATATACACTGCTATACTAAATATGACAAATACTTTACTTGATACAAAACATATAGATATAGAAACATCAAGGCAATCTCTAAAATTTTTAATACATTTTTTGCAAGATTTGCATCAACCACTTCATTTGAATGCGTGGTTTAGAGGTGGTAATTCTTGGAAAATATCTTTAAAGAAAGGATCCAGATTGATTAATACTAATTTTCATACACTTTGGGATAGTTATATTCCAGAATATTATATAAAAACTTATAATCCATTATTACAATACGTAAATAACGATTTGGAAAATACAAATATAAATGGAATTTTGGATTATCAACGATATTTATATAAACACATAGTAAAGCTTTCAAATACGACTTGTAAAATAACTTTTACAGGACAACACGAAATTGATTTTGATAAATATTTTACTGAACATTTTGATATAATAAAACTTATGTTTGAATTATATATGGAAGTTTCAGTGAAAACATTATTATTTATATTTGTATAAAATGCTTTTAATAAAACTTTTATATATAAACGTTTACTAGAATAGCTAATTCTTTTGGTAAACTTTTTGTATTTAATGATTTATCTAAATTATAACTTTCTATAGTTTTTCGTTTGCTTTTAAAAAGATACATTTCCCATATATTTTCTATAATATGAATAAAGTTTTTGTCTGTTCCTAAATCTTCTATAACATTTTGAATAATTTTTTTAAATGTAGCTGGCGATGTTGAAAAATCTAAAGTTGACCGGAATAAACGTAGAATATCAAAATTTCTAGTAATTTTTTTACTTTTAGTTTTTGCGTATTTTTTTCTGATGATCCAACTTTGTAAACTATCTGGAATCCAAGCGTGGCCAAAATCATTTATGAAAAATATAAATCCGTAATTTGGTACATAATAATTTTTACCACCTATTTTATATTTCCAGACACCACCTGGTTTAACATGTTTTACAAGAATATTATCAGAATGTAAATCAAGATGGGTTAAATTAAAATAAGTTTGTAAACAATAGATAGCCGTTGTAATTTGAAAGTATGCATTATACCATACTTCAATGTCGTGTTTAGATTTTACCCAATCTGAAAAGGTTTGTGAACCACTAATCATTTCGTTATAATACTTACTTGAATAAATGTATTTATCAGTGCACGCTCCTTCTTCACGTTTTTTAAACGTTGATTTATAATGTAATATAAAATGAGGTGATATTTTTTGCAAGACAAGTTCATTTGTCATTCGCATAGCGGCAAGTTCTATGAAATTTTCATATTTCAATGCTGGATTACTAAATGGGTTTTTTAGAAAACGTGCTTGACGATTTTCTAAATACATTTTTTTTACTGCTACACAAGTTCGTTTATCACAATAACTATAAACTGTACCCTGATACCCCTTACCTAATAATTTATTTTTTACGATTTTCAAAGCACCTCTTCCAGTTTTATCTAAACCATTTGTAATCCTTTCATATAAACGTTTTCTTGTTTGTATATTGTATTCCATTACTAATACTATATAAATTAATGTTTAATAATTAGCATTAATTTACTCAGAAGTTATTTTTATTAGTTTTTATTTTTTTAAATTCATCTCGGAGATTATGTCTTCTTTTTTAAGTAAATTTTTCTTTTTTAAAGCTTTAATTGTAGAAAATACATCATTGTCGATAATATTTAAATTTGTATTTTTAATAGAACTAAGAAAGTTAAGATAATCTGCAAAAGTTGTTTCTGGAGTAATATAATTGAATAAAGCATCTACGATTATTTTGTCCTTTTCAGACACGTTTGTCATTGATTCTTTTTTGTATCCAAAAAAGATAAAATAGAATAGAATAGCGCCGATACATAAATATAAAATAGTTGTAGTATCCATATTGTTTATTAATAATTATAAACAAAAAAAGGAATTGTTAAAAAATCTTTTATTTACAATAATTAATATGACAGTACTTGACGATGCTAAAAGAGCATTACAAGCGTGCGAAGATGGTATAGCATTATTAACTGCTCAACAAAAATCAAATCAACTTTTAGTTAATGATTATAATAAAAGAACATTAGAGGTAGAAAATAAAAGGAAAACTTATAATGTAGCAAAAGCAGAATATGATAACAAACTTGCAAATTGGACTGCAAAAACAGGAGATTATAATAATTTTAAAAAATATAATGGAAAAAATAACCAATTTTGGGCAAATGAGACAGATGGAACTTGTTGGTGGGGTGAAAATTGGAATGGTGCACATGAATGGTGTCATAATAAAGCTAATGAAAAAGGTTATGATGGTGAAAATTATTGGGCAAAATCTTGGGGTTGGTGTAGTGGTAGATATGGGAATTTTTTATGTAAAAAAGCTGATGATGTTGTTGAAAATCAAATATTTGAATATAATAAAGTTAAACCAGTATTTTCAGAGCAATGGCCGCCAGATGCTGCTCCTATTGTTCAAAATCAAACACCTGTAAATATAGCATGTTGTTCAAATGTTACAAATGTTATAGGAAGTGAAATCACTGATTCAGTTATACAACAACAAAATAATTGTGTACAAAGTAAAAGGGATGCTGTAACCAAAGCTGAAAATGAAGCAAAAACACCACCCCCACCACCACCGGCACAAACACCACCTCCTCAAGCACAAACACCACCGCCTCAAGCACAAGCACAACCATCGCCACAACAAAGCGCTGCAACAAAACCATCTACAAAACAAGCTGGAACTCAAAATAAAATTAGTTCTATGTTGAAAGATAAACGAATGATGGTGGTAATAGTAATAATAATTTTATTAATATTATTAAGTTGTTTTATTGTGTTATATTTTTCATATCGTAAATAAAGATTATAGAAATTAACATTTAGTAGATCGATCGTCTGATTTGCATTTTACAGAATATTTAAATTTTGACATACGATTAAAAATTGTTATATACATTACATATTCTAAAACTGTAATGGTTTGATTTTCAGAAATCTTTTTATTAATTAAATTAAAATAATCAAGTAAAATAGATTGGTTTATATAAGGGAAAAATGTTTTTTTAATAAGATTTTCTAATATATCAATTCGATTTATCAAGAAAAAAAGACATGTTGTATTATATGTATTAGTGTTACGAAGTCCAATAGGTACATTTAGACATTTATCTGGAATTTTATTTTCTGCAACATATTGATTATCAATTTTATCAAATAAAGCAAGCAAATCTTGAAGAGAATTAATTGAGATTTCTTTGGTTGCAAGAGAAACTCCTGTGTTTACCATAAATACATATGGTGCAAGTATGTAGTAATTTTTAGTTACTTTATCAAATGAATCCGTTTGATTTGAATAACTTATTTTAAAAATAGGCCCATCTGTAAGTGTTATGATTTTTTTATTTGACGGATCAGAACATGTATACTTGTTTAAATTTACTGTACAATTTAATTGTTTTGAAGTCTCGATTTTAACATCTTGTTTTACTTTAGTATTTTCTTCATCTTTTATAGTAAAAAGGATACCAATACCTAATAAAATAAGCAAACAAAAACTACATATAATTATAATTATGATATATTCCATTATTAATACTATATAAATTAATGTTTAATAATTATCATTAATTTACTCATAATTTATTTTTTACTAGTTTTTATTTTTTTAATAACAGATTGACGTTTTCTAGATTCCATAACAATTTCAGTAAAACGTTTAAGGTGTTTATCTTTTCTTAATCGTAATACAAATGCTAAAATAGCATCTAATTTTGGTTTACCTAATTTTGTAAAGTTGTGTCGTTTTGCAACATTTGTAATATTTGAACGTTGTCTGCTGGAAAACTTTTCTAAACCACAAGAGGTTGAAACTTTTCTAATAAAATCTTGACCTAATGCTTGTGCTAAATTTTTTGCAAAATTAGTTTTCCATGGCATAATTTGATAATAAATATTGTAGTCCTTGCAACAACTAATAATGTCAGTAACACTTTGATCTCCTGTAATCAAAACATCTGGTAAACAAGACTTGAATAATCCAGTATATTTATCATATGGTAAAGGTCCAATATCAGCTCTAAGAGTGAGTGTACTGGGTGATGTTTTTGTTGGTTTCTCTCCTGGTTTTACAATAACAACGTTTTTATAATAACCTCTTGATTTAATATATGAAAATAACTTATCTAAAGTAGTCTTGTCTTGTAACACGTGTGGAGGAATAACAACATCTAGTTTTCTATGTCGTTTATGATATTTTTTACACATTAATTTAATAAAATTGCTAAAACATTTACCAACATTTACACGATCATCTCTTGTTAAATGAACCATTAGATATGGATGTTTAATTTTTAGAGTTTTTGAAAATTTAAATCGTGTCACCAATAATCCCATTAACCCTTTACCAATTCCAGTTGGGAAATCGTATTTTTTAGGATCAGGTGCGTTGTATTCTGAAAACAAAAGCGTGTTAAATGGATTAGCATATGGTAAAAAGTTTTTAACAACATTTTTATTTGGTTCATAATCGGTTCCTATCCATGGAGTTACCATAATTAAATCAAATTGGTGTTTTAAATTAGCACGTTTTGTTGGATTTCCTTTCCGATCAATATTATATAGTTTCATGGTTTTTAAATTTTCACATTCTACATATGTTTTTGAACCAGGTGTTTTTAAACAATAAATATTTTTTAAGCCATTTTGTATAAATGGTTTGGGCTTTGTTGTTATCATTGTACAATCTAATCCATACCATTGTCTCATAAAATGATACATTTTTAAAGCAAAAATGATATCTCCAAACCCATAACAAGGATGGCAAATTAGTGCGACACGTAATTTACCTCCAAGTCTAGAAGATACTCGTTCGCCATTGTCCATCATTGCACGCCAAGGAACATCGTACATTTGTTTATAAGATTTGACATGTTTTAGTTGTTTTAGAATATCTTCCATATTAATAATTAATATATCACAATATTTTAAAAAAATAAAATATTGCATATAATTATAAAATGATTGAACAATTTATTTCCAACTTATTTGGAGGTGCCCCTATTACACCAGAAGCTTTACAGGCTGCCAAATCTCAGCTTAAACGTTCACCTGTTCGAGCTGAATTACTTGAAGCTCGACATAAATTACGTCACGTCGGTGAAGTATATAATATTGCAAAGGGTAAAGTTTGTCCACCTGGAAAACGACTCACCAAAAATAAAAGATGTGTTAAAACTTCTCATAAGAAACGTAAATCTCCTAAACGCAAGTCCAAGAAACGTTCAACTAAGCGCAAGTCCAAGAAACGTTCAACTAAGCGCAAGTCCAAGAAACGTTCAACTAAGCGCAAGTCCAAGAAACGTTCAACTAAGCGCAAGTCC
>Ga0208810_1000006_pt1 | contig 89083 bp, 80 predicted proteins | sample Colrivmet1560A02_FD_187679 | JGI IMG/M metagenome (GOLD analysis project Ga0208810, IMG submission 187679) | Estuarine microbial communities from the Columbia River estuary - metaG 1560A-02 (SPAdes) (version 2) | ecosystem: Environmental > Aquatic > Marine > Intertidal zone > Estuary | place... | reverse complement strand
TTGTTGCATCTTTACATACTCATCAAAGCTTTTCTTACTTCTTCTAAATTGATCTGTAAGGTCATCAATTGTATGTGTTGTACTAATTGTACCATTATATGAATCATTTCCTGATTCTACTTCTGCCTCTGCAACAGCATTAGTATATGCATCTGATAATGTTTTACCATATGCTGTCATTTCAAACCAACTTGCTCCCATAATTGTGTTTTTTTATTTTACTTCAATATGATTCCTACCATCATTCCAATATGTTATGTCACCATACCATACAAAGAGTTCTTCGTCAGGTTGGATGAGTCTTGTAGCAACAAACTCAAACGTGTTGCGTTCTATGTTGGATCTCCAAGCAGCGTTGGCTGTGTCTGAATGATTATAAAATGAACCAAACCCACCAGCTACCACTTGTTTCTCCCATTGTCTACCAGAATCTTGTGGCCAATTAAATCTGTAGTCTATTACACAAGGAGATATTTCTCCATTTTGCATACCTATATCAAAAAAGGGACACTCTTCTATAATGTCCCCTTCAAATATTATCTTGTCTGCAAATACTCCCCAGCCATGTATACTGCTTGGAGCCATATAGACTTTTGTTGATGGATATATACGCATATTAATCTTTTATACGTAGGCCAAACTCTAAATCAAACCATTGAAAGTTTGCTTCAGCTCTTGCTTTGTTTATTTTAAATACCTTTTTCATTAATGGTACAGCATATGCTTTGAACTCATTATGTTGTTCTTGAGTCATAGTCCATTTGCTGTACCACTCTTTTGTCATATATGCTTCTTGCATAGACTTACCAACCATTTCTAGTTGATAACTAACAAGATGGTCGCCTATGTTTTCTCTATTTATCTTTGCCATTAGAATGTGTCTATAAGTTTAACTATTTCATCGTAGTCATACGTATCTCCTTCTTGTTGTGCTTTCATTAATAGCTTTGCAACTACTTTACCACATTTCTTAGCTACATCTATACCTGTATATGGATCTTGTCCTACAATTGGTAGGAATTCCAATACTAATTCTGCTGCTTTATGTTTGTTGTCCATTAGAATAATGTCATTTGATTAGGATTAATAATAATTTTACGCTTTCTACCTTCATACTGTATTTTGTGCATGATTCTCTCAGCACGCTCTATATAATATGCATGATTGATGTTATCTAGAGGATGATCTGGTAATAGATGATTACATACTTTCATCACCCATTCGCCTGCTTCAACTTGTGATACATCAACAGCTGTGCTATCTGAATTCTCATTCTTAACCTTCAATAACTTCTCACCTGTATTACTTACATAATATCTGATAAGTTTATTGTAGACTGTTCTGTTTTCTTTCGAGTGTCCTTCGTAGTGAAAGTCTTTACTAGCTTTCTGTCTGAGACAATAGTCATAAATATTTGTGTGATTATGAATAGTGGTAGCCACAGGCACATCATTAACAAAAAACTGCTCCAGTGCAATAGGTACAATCCTAGCACTCTTATTTTTGTGCAGCTCAAAGTCAGTAAGGAAATCTCCTTTCTTTTTAATTTCTCCATTGGTTTTAATTGCTAAATAGTCATTAACTGTTGAGAATATAATCTTTTGATAATCAGTGCGTTCAAGCTCATATTTAGTAGCTTCCATCCACCAACTATTAATCTCATGCATCTTATCTATTAATGATTTATTAACCATAATAGTTACACCATCTGTATTTGCAGATATAACATGTATATCAGCTAATTCATATGCTTCGATGAGCATAAGAAGACTCAATTCACCTGTAATAGTTGTGAACATCGTTAGTTGTCTATCATAGATCCAAGACAACATATCACTAGACTTACCATACACAGAGTTAACTGCAAGCTTTAATGCACCAACAATACCTGCTATCTTCTTATCCTTCTTAGCTAATGGCTTTAGTTCAAGTCTTTTCTCAAACATAGCCCTATATCCTAAAAGAAACTCTTTACCCAAATGACCAGGATATCTGCCATTATTAATAATAATAGCTGGATAGTAAGAGCTAACATCCCAATCAACAATAATGTTGTCATTATCAGCTTCAAATACCTTTGGTTTGTTTTCTGTATGTAAGCCACCTTTGGCAAACGTGTATATATTTTCATAAAACATTAATGATTCTTTGAACTCATCTTTCATTGTCAAACGCTCCTTACTAACCTTCTTTAAGAATGCTTGTAGCTCTGGTGTCTGGAATGATATGTAATCAGCAATACAATCTCTCACCTTAACTTCAGTTCTAAACAATCCTTTCTTTGGTAGATCAGAATACTGTATACCTTTCTCTTGGCAATAGTATTTCTTAATCATCTCATCACCAATCTTACTATCTGAATAGTTTAAGCATGGAATGCCAAACTCTTCGTATATGTCTTGTCTTAGTTCTATCTGATTATTATCCTTATATAGTGGATGTTCAGTGTTACCTGTTGTTACCTTGTAGAATTCATACGTAGCCATAACATCATTACGACAGTAGTCTATTGTTAGAGCTATCTCGTCTTGTGTCATGTTCTCTTTAGTATGATGGATAGGCATCTCTTCAATGTTCTCCAGATCCATCTCAAACTCTAACCTTTTTAGTGAGACCATTCTATTCTTGTTATCATAATGATTAATCTTGAATAGGTCTAACTGTTTTAGTGATAACCATTCCTCTCTATATTCAGGGAATACATCATAATTAGCATCATGTATTGTGTCTGCAGCCTTCTGTGCTATCATAGCACATATCTCTAGTCCACCCAACTCATGCCAATTCTCATAGTTCCTAATTATATGCTCAACAACCTGACTATCAAAGCGTAAGTTGTTGTAGCCCACCCAATAATGCTCATCATGTTGTTCAGTGAATCTAATGAATCCATCTAATTGATTGGTCCACCTACTCACCTGAAACTCGTATGTTACATCACTCTCTGGATTGTATATAACAATAAGAAACAGTTCTTTCAGTGTTTCAATATCATAGATGAGTACGTTCATATAGTTCTATTAATTGTTCAACTTTTAAATACACAGTGGGAAATTGTGCTGGTTTGTACCATTTATCATCTTTATACCTAACATAATTGTTTTCTGTTATCCATTCTAATAAACTTAACATAATTAAAATGTTATTTGTGGTGTAACAAAACTAAATTTTATAGGCTCACCTAATTCATAAATTTTAATCTTATCCTTAGCATCTAAATATGTATCAGGATTTTCATTGAAATCATCAATTATGTCTTTTTTTGTACCTACTACCCATGCTTCTGTATTTTCATACATTACAACATATTGTTTTTGTTTAGCTTTTGATAGTTCTTTAACTAAGTGAGCTGGTGTTTTCTTTCTCATAGGTTATTTGTTTTGGTTATAGGTTTGGTTGTAGTAGTTTTCCCCCTTGGTAATAACTTCATCACTACCTGTAAAAGTTATATCGCCAAATATCTTTTGATTGGCAGCATCTATTATCTGCTCTTTTTCTTTTTCAAGTAATGATTCAAATTTGTTTAATAATTGAATATGAAATGTTGTTTTAACAAAATGTTCTTGATTATACCATTCAATCAATTCTTGCATTGCAGTTTTCATAATATTGGTTTGTTTTTATCTTTATGCATACCATACTTCTTCAACCTAAATTCTAATGCAGACTGTTTACCATTAAGTTTGTCTCTTGTTTTATCAGTAAGGTTTAACTTACTAGTTTCTATTTCAAAATCAAACTTATCATCATATGATAATGTAGCTCTTTGTTTTTTAATAGCTATCATTATGTCTATTTCTGATATATATGTTTCCATTATTTATATGTTTTAATGTATGCTTTGATGCACCACTTAATCATGTCCCAGAGATAATACCTCTGTTTTGATTTAGGAAGATTGTGTAAGCTCTCATAATAACTAAAATATTCATTCATAATGTGTAGGTTAATTTATTTTTAATGCTGCAGCTATTTCTTTGTAGTTTTTCTAGTCTTTACAAATGGTGCATCACTCTTAACACCATTCATTTGCTTAGGATTAGGTTTCTTTTTAGAACTATCTTTCTCTTTTTCATTAAGAACTGTAATCATTGCAGCACTCAATACCTTAAATAATTGTTTATCTTTCTCTAATGCACTTGCAAATGCAGCACCAATTGCTAAACCATTCTCTGTGTTATCATGATAAACTATATCTACAATGTTACCCTCTATACTCATAAAGAAATAACCACTTAAATCTTTCACCTTTGGAACTTTAATCTTTGCCATGTTGTTTTGTATTTAAATACCATCAGTCTTTGTGACTGATGGTATCGTTAGGTTTAATTGAATCATCCTTGTCTTGTTTTGTATCATCAGGTGGTGCGTTCATCCATTCTGCAATGATCCATATCCACACTAGTAATACAAAGGTAATAAAATATATCATTTGTCAAAGTTTTTTACCCTGATGAGTAGCTGATATGTATCAGAGCTGATGTACATATATTTGCGTCCCTTAATATGTAAACGTTTAGATGGTGTAAAATGTGCTTTGGTAGCAAATATAACATCTATTAGTTTAGAGCACGCTTTAAGTCCCCTAACATAAGGAGAATCTTGTTGGTTTGGTTCGTAAACCTGGATTGTATGTGTGCAATGTGGTTTTGCACTGTAGACTAGGCTGTAAGACATGATGTGTTAGTTTATTAGTTAGAAATAGAATGTCATACCTTGATCAGAAATCTCTATCTTGGTTGGTCTACTACTAATAGTGTGTTTCTTACCTTCCACTACTGTTTTAGTACGTACAGTGTTGGTGATAACAGGCTCCACTTTTGTATGCCTACGCATAATTAATAGTTTAGCATACACCCCACCATATGTTCTGTTGAACTGTTTAGCTAGTCTTTTAGCTAATCTAGTTGTTGAAATAGGCTTTTTAGCCATTTCTTGCATTGTTGATAACTCTGCTTGAGAGTACATTTTCATGTTTTTCATGTGCTTATTTTTTGTTTTTGTTTTTAAAATGTCTACTAGCTTGTTGTTGTCTAATCACCTGCTTTGGTATATCATTAACCCAATCAGGTATACTATCTAACATTTCTGCTATCTTTGTTGAAACAGGACTCATTGGTTTAAGTGGTAATGGTACTTTGTTAGAACTAAATCTACCTGTATCCACTCCATCTTTATATCTCTTATCTGTGGCTCTCTGGCCTGGCTTAAGTATAGTGCTGTATATTATGCCACTCTTTATTTTTCTTCTCATAATAATGGGTTTAAGAAAAGCCCCACATTTCTGCAGGGCTTTCTCGTTTACTAACCACACACACATCTAACCTAATTTCTTTGTAATGAGTTATAGACATGTCTATACCACTCATTTATCTCTAATTGCTCTTCAGGTGTAGCTGTAGACTTAAGTTTTATCTCAAGCTTTAATGGCTGCTCCTCAGGCTTTTTATCTTCAAATAAAATTTCATATAGCTTCTTCATCTCCTTGGTTTTAAAGGGTTTATTAATCTGGGTCATAATCTGTCTTGTCTTTAGGGTGATCGTGTGGCCATTCAGGATTGTCATAATCAGTGAGGTCATCCATATCATCAAAGTTTTCTTCATCTTCTAATCCATCATTTGATGTGACATCATAATCATCATCCCAATCGTCTTCATCTACAAAGCCAGCTTGTTTAATCATCACCTTGTCAGTGTCTTCATATAACAGTGGTTCTCTAGTCTCATCATCTACCTCAAGAGCTATGAGACCATCATTATCACCATTCTCACCATATAACCAATCATTGATAATCTTGGGTGACAAGTCTTCTAATGTAGTGTGATCTGTCCATGTACCATCTTCATTCTCTTCAGCAAGGTTATCTTCCCACCAACCTATGTATTCAGGACGTACAAGTATATCCTCTACATCATCAGGGTTAGTCATTGGTTGAATAATGAATGGTTCAACTGGTGCACCACTAGTAGACATGTATTCGTACATGTCATATGGTATCTCTTTTAGTTCATATATGGTAAAATAGTTATATACTTTACCATAGACCACATCACTGTGATCTCTTTTAAACCACATACCTACTTCCAATTGCTTGGGCATATATGATTTAAATATAAGTTTTGCTAATATAAACATAATTGTTTGTTTTTATAATGATTAAAATAGAGCCCTGCTAGGGGAAGCAGAGCCCTAAATCTAACACACATATTACCAACTAGCCAATCTTTTTTGTGTTTTGTTTGTGATTGTAAAAATACAATGCAGATGTTAAATAACCTGTAATAGATACAAGTATTAACATACCCCATCCAAGATCACTCTCTTCAAAGGTATATAATATCCATAGGATAATAAATGTCGTAATTAAAGCCATCATAATGGCTATAAATAAATTAAATGCTTTTTTCATGTTGTGTATTGTGTAATTAATAAATATTTATTCTACCATATCAGCAAAGGCTAATTGCCATTCTTCATCTGTAATGCCTGTCATTAAGAACTCACGTTCTGCAGGTGGTAGATGAGGAACAATACGTTGAATAAGATCTGTCTTGTTTTCAATCTTCCATAGTTGTTCTTCTGTAACATCTATGTCCATAGTGTGCTCAACTTTTGTTAATGAGCTTATTTTAGTAATTTTCATAACTAATTGATTTTAAATAATTTAATACTTTCAAAGTCCTTTTCATCACCTGACATGTATAATATAGACATCATCATAAAATAGAATGCATAAGCTATAATGTAAGGTGTGGAAGTAATAGCATCTTGGTATACAAATGCAAATCCTGATACTAATAAGAAGAATAGGACAATTACATATGGTATTGTCCATAGTGCTAATAAATTAGCAATGTGTTTAATAAAGTTCATAAATGTGTGTTAAATGATTGATTAATAATGTGTTATATAAATATATATCGCCTTTGGTACGCTAAAGGCTAATGACAGAGATATATATTATTCAGAATGAGATGCATCACCATCCCAATAGTCTGTTTCTGTTAATGGTTCTTCAACTGTGTTTATTTTTCTAAATAGATTATGTATGTTATTACCACCATTATCAAGCGTCTTGACATGTATATATTTATACTCATCAGTGTTTAATTGAATAACAGCAGCCATAGGATCTTCCCAATTATCAGAGCCATATCTTAATGCTAAACAGGCTAGATCACCATAATCAGTGATTTCTCCTTCTGCATTAGAAGGAAATACCATTGTCTCTTGCATAAGATCACTTGTAGAAGCAAGAACATACTCTGGATGATAATCATCAAGATTAGGAAAATGAGCTAATGCTAATTGTTCTGCAGCCTCATTTTCAGCAGCCATTTGTTTGTAATCATCATCAGACCAATCCATTTGATCAGCATCGTTCTCAGGTTCTCCTGAATTAACATAATCGAATACATCTTGTAATGTAATAAAGCCATTGTCTATTAAGACTTGAATCTTGTTCATGTGTTTTTTATTTAATATGTGTGTGAATAAAATCCCTCTGTACTCAGATGTAATACATACACTTCGTCAGCTAATTTGATGAGGATTGGTTTTTATACCCTAACTCAAATCTGAAGCACTGTTCTGCCATGTATTACATCTGTCTATCCTTGGGAAATAGAAATGGTACATTGAAACAAAAGAGCCCATTACAGGCTCTTATTATCCATTATAAGAAGATTCTAACATAGCTATAGAATGTTCTCTTTGTATCTGTCCAGCTAATGCTTCAAGCTTCTTTGCCATTTGTCTAACAAACTCTATATGCTCTATGTTAGAATAGACAGCTTCCTTACACTCACAAGAGAGTGCATATACTAATTCATCTAATGACTTTTCCATGTTAATTGTTATTTAATGCTATATATATTGTATTGTATAGCACAGATTATCAAATGTTGTTTAGACCACTAAAAGGGTCAATAGAACCTACACCATCTCGTTCATTCACACAGAATGTATTGAATTTCAGTGAGTTATATAATTATTCCCACCCAAACGTGTCATTACACCCACCCTTATATACGAATAAGGGAAAACAAGAGCTTGGATGATGTTCCAAGCCCTTGTTAAGTGTGAGATTAAGCCCCTGCCAACTCTTCAAGCTCTGCTTCGCTTGTGATGCCCACAGCAGTGTACTCTTTCTTGATAGCCTGTGCAACTTCTGCATCTAATGTAGCGTCTATCACGTGAGCGTCAATGTACTCTTGCTTGGTCTTGAACACTGCAGTTGCAGTATCACGAGTCATTGTTAACTTGCCATCAGCGTAAGGTATTGCATTACCATCTTTGTCAAGTCTTGCACCATAAGTCTTCTTTGCAACTATAGCGAAGAATTGCTTAAAGTCTGCATCAACCTTAATGCCCAATGCATCCATCTGACGCTTGTAGATGTGGATTCTTTCGCCTTTAGTGTTGTAACCATTGAAGTTACCATTTGGTGAGAAGTTGCCTGAATTGATTACCATAACGAATTTTACAGTTTTGTAGTGGTGTCTCCACTATAGGTTTGTTAATTGTGAGCCATAGGGGGGCTATGTCAACCCCCTGTTTTGTGCACGGGGGTGCAATCTGGGTTACCCTCCTCCCCTATACATACAAAGGGGGTAGGGGGGCTATATAAAATTTTGGGCCTAAGCACAGGATAGTTCCACAAGGAACGTTGCATGAATTTTTCCAAATTCTTCATGCACATTGTGTCACAATTTTTCAAATATTTGTGACATATTTATATAAATAGGTAACAAGGACTTCTGGGTTTGGCTGTGTTTTACTTCCTGATTTGGCAAGTTATAACAAGTCTATATTCTGCCAAAAGTCAAGCTATAGCTTTACCCATCTTACGTTTTGTCAAGCTATAGCTTTACATAATGTGTCTTATAAGGGATATGCTCAGCTTAACAATGTTGCTTTTATGACACATTATGATATGTCTTTACATATAATGATGGAATCATCTTACATATTATATGCTTTATGATATAATATCCTGTTGTATCAAAACTAGAAAATCCTGCAAGTTTTGATAATAGGAAAAAATAAATTTGGCTGGTAAATTTATTTAGCAGTATCTTTGGGGGGGATTTAGGGGGGGCCCTGCTAATTCACCTCTCATTAATAAAAGCTTAGATATATGGTAGTAGTAAATGTGTTGTTGGTTATAGTGACGTTACTTAGTATGGCAGTGATTGTATGGGGGTTAGTCTGCTTTGAGGAGTATGAGATAGGTATAGAGTTTCTACCTAAAGACTACAATAGTTTTGAACTAGGAGTGTCTAATAGAAACTACAAGTTGGAAGATGAAGGGTTAGAACAGGAGCTTAGGATAGGACTGTTGTTATTCAGTGTTATTTTCCTGTTTAGGAGATTTGATGCATAATATAGCATTAACTTTTGCAATAACTAAAATAGTTATTTGTAGATAGGTAAGATATACATACCTTTGTATCAACTAATTATGGAAACCAAACCTAAATCTCCTATTGTACAACGACTGAAAAGATCAGTGGAGGACAGTTACGTCCTGGCTGAGAAGTATTATAGGATCTTGTCATCTGTCAACGACCTTAAGTTGACAAACAGGGAGATACAGCTTATTGCGTTTGCTGCCATGAAGGGTAATATATCCTATGCTAACATACGTAAGGAGTTTTGTGAGAAGTACGACAGTACATCTCCTGCAATCAATAACATTATTAGTAAGCTGAAGAAGATGGGTGTGTTTGTAAAGGATGGGACAAAGGTGAAGGTCAATCCTCTCATCTTGCTCAACTTCGACAAGGATATTATATTGCAAATAAGTCTAATACATGGATAAGCCTATAAGCATGTCTGTTAAAGACTTCCTAGTTAGGACGCTTGCAGTTAAGATGATGATGAATGAAAAGATGATTGAGGCTGTGATAAACCATCAGTTTCAGTCTGCCAATGAGGCAATGGATCTTAACAATAGTCTAGAGATATCTGGCTTTGGTAAGTTCTATTTCAATGAGAAGAAAGCTATAAAACGACTTGGACAATTGAATGCTAAGAAGCAGGCAATGGAAAGGATAATAATAGATGAAACTACATCTGAACAAAAGAAACGTTCATCTAAGGTGACACTAGAAAAAACAGAAGCTCTGATCAATTTGCTAACAACAAAAACTATATATGAAGATCAACTTCTCTCAGATATACGAGGGGTGGAAGAACAACCTCTTTCCAGCTGATGAAATAAAAGAACAGATTAGACAAGTCAGTAAAGAACGTATGGCCATTTGTGATCAATGCGAATGGTGTTCTGAGAACAAACCTAAGAAGCCTCGTAGGTTTGATAAGCATTGCACCCATTGTGGATGTGTCCTATCAGCAAAAACTAAGTGTTTATCTTGTAGCTGTCCCATAGACAAATGGGGACCAGAGATGGAATCTAAGGAAGATGAAGATCAATTAATACAAACAATATATGGAAAGCAGGGAAGTGAAAATAGAGAGGATTCCACTGGACAGGCTAATTGATACGCTTGTTGACTTATATAATAAAGGTATAGACTATGTTGATATAGTGGGAGTTCCTGGGGTTGAGTTTGATAGAATGGGTATAGCCTTTACAAGAGACTATATGACAGAACATGGAAAAGAAAACTTTGGAGAAATAGGTGTTGACCTAGAGATCATATCTTCAAAGCTAACAGATGATGATTTAAATGAATTAATATAAAACTAATGAGTAAAAAGACTCACTATACAGAAGTCATTAATATACTACAAGAACTACATGATGATTTTCCAACATATAATATTGGAAGACATCTAGCTACAGCTCTTTCAGACTATGGTGATATCTGGGGTATAACAGATAAAGAACTTGCTTTTGCTCTAAGCAAATATAAGAGCGAGATTGAGATGGATGTCCCACACACAGATGACTCTGAACTTGAAAAAATAATTAAAGAAGGCATGGACCTTGATAATATCCTTAAGGAGGAGGAAGAAGAAGATGGCAACTATTAAAAAAACTACATACGTAAATACAGAGCTTGAATGGGCTGAGTCACAACTCGTTTCATGGAAAGCTTATGTGAATGCTAACCCACTGCATGAATTGAAAGATAGGATTGAGTGGAAACCTACAGCAAAAGGAGGACTGTTACCTATGGTGATAGCATCTATTGAAGCTCAAGGTAAATTTGTCCAAGAGACAATGAAAAACTATCTAGCATTAATAGAGGTGGTAGATAAGCTAAGAAACATGGAAGAAGCTAAGGTGGAAGTGAGAGGTAAAGGTGAGTTGTCAGGAGCTGCTGCTGAGTTCTTAGCAAATAGAAAATAATGGAACTACAAAGTATAGACTACAAAGACTGGTTTATAAATCAGAAGCGTATTCCTGATAAAGAGTCTCAGGAATGTAAGCCATTCTTTGACTTTCACAGAGAGCTATGCTTAAATGGAGCTATGATGGGAGGAACTTATATTAATCCTTTCCTTTACTGGCACCTTAATATATGGCATACAGAAGTAGATATAATAGATAGTTATGGGAGGATTGCACAGAAATATGCCAATCCCCTATTGAGAGATAATGAATGGCTTGTGACGAACGAAATTGACAGAGCTCAACAAGAAAAGAGGGGCTTAGTCATTCTAGGTATTAGACGTTTTGCCAAGTCTGTTCTTGAAGCATCCTATATTGCATGGGGTGCGACCTTTGATGAAAACAGTCAGAATATCATAGCAGGCTTAAATGCCCCAGATATAAAACTGATTACTGATAAGATTGACAAAGGATTGAATTTCATTCCTGAGTATTGGAGGTGGCAGAGAATTGAGGACAACTGGAAGAACCAAGTGACTCTAGGTATAAAGACCAAGTCTGGTGAACGTATCCCATTCTCTTCCATTCTAATACGTAACCTTGATGAAGGTAATAATGAAGAGGCAATTGCAGGTACAAAACCACGTAAATTAATTATAGATGAGATTGGTAAAGGAAATTTCCTTCGAGGCTTACAGGCAGCTATTCCTGGTTTCACTACACCCTATGGTTGGGGATGTAGTCCCATTCTTACTGGTACAGGTGGTGACATGAAGAAATTCATGGATGCCAAAAGCTTAATGTTTGACGTAGACAACTTTAATTTCCTTACATATAATAATGCTAAAGATGACAAACGTATACATGGGTTGTTTATCTCCCATAAATATAGAATGGAGGCAAAGGAGGATTCTACACTAGGAGCATACTTAAATGAGTCAGCTAGTTCAGACTTACATAATGTTAAAATGCTTGTAAGTAATGAAGATAAGGCTACAGAAATTACTAATAGAGATTTAGAAAGACTTAAGAAAGCTGGTGATCGTATTGCCTATCTAAAAGAAAAGATGTACTATCCTCAAGAGGTAGATGATATCTTCTTGAACGAGGACACAAATATATTTGATATTGAGAGTGCTAAGAGACAGAAGTCCAGGTTGTTACAACAAGAAAGAACAGGAACTCCAGTTATATTATTTTCTGGAGAGAATGGTATAGAGCATGAGTTTACAGATAAACTACCTATCTCTAACTTCCCTCTAAAGAACTCAGACTTAAAAGAAGCACCTGTAGTTATATATGAATTCCCTATAGATAATCCACCTTATGGATTGTATGTAGCAGGAGTCGATCCATATAGACAAGGTAAGTCTGCATATTCAACTTCGCTTGGATCTGTATACATATATAAGAGGATGCATGAAATTAGTGGTGAGAAATATCAAGATATGTTCGTAGCTTCGTATTGTGCAAGACCTGATAAGAAAGAAACTTGGGAAGAACAAGCTAGACTTCTTATAAAGTATTATAATGCTAGAGCTCTTTGTGAGAATGATGATATATCCTTTATTGAATATATGAAAGCTAAAGGAGATGCTCACTTTTTAGAAAGACAACCTGAATGGTTGAAAGAGATTGTTCCTAACACTACAGTTAAAAGAGATTATGGTATTCATCGTTCAAGTCAGAAGATAATTGACTATCTTCACACTTGTTTAAAGAAGTATATGGAAGCTCCAATCTTTGTGGAAAAGAATGAAGCAGGTGAAGTGATTAGAGAAGTGTTAGGTGTGAGTAAGATATTTGATCCTGTATTGCTTGAAGAGATTATTCAATACAATGATCAAGGTAACTTTGATAGAATCATAGCTGCAGAGTTAGCCATAGCACAAGCTTTGAAGATGGACCCAATTATGGGTAAGATAGGTGGAACAAGTGATGAACGAGTTGCTTCTATGTTTAAGAAGAAGAGAGGAAACATACTCTTCACTGACTCTAGAAATAACATGTTTGGACAATCAAAAAATAAATATAAACGAAATAAATTGTTTTCATAATGGCAATTATAAGGTACACGAAAGACGCAACAATAAGATATGCTTATCTAAATATCTTTCCTGATCAGTTTAAAACTGAGAAGGAAAAGATGGATGAAAGCTGGATCAAAAATACAATGGACTACTTTGCAAACAAAGCCTATGCTGAGTATGTCAAAGCTAGAGATACATTTGTAAAAAACTATGATCTTGTTAAAGGTATTTTAAGAAGAGAAGATTTCTTTGTAGAACCAGAAGTTAGAAGTTTTACAGATGTACTTACATCAGATCTTGAACTTCCTGCTTATGTAAAACATTATTCTATAATGACAACTCCTATTAATGAATTAGTAGGAGAGATATCAAAGCGACCTGATGCTTTCCTAGTAAAAGCATTTGATGATGATAGTCAAGCTGAAGAGTTACAATTTAAAACTCAGATACTAAACGAATATGTAATCAATCAAGCAAAGCAAAAGATAGAACAAAATGCTATGGCTCAAGGTCAAGAAATTGATCCTGAGGAGTTGGATCAAATGACCATGGAACAAGTAAAAGATGAAATAGATAACTATACATCTGTAGCAGAGAAGTGGGCAAATCATATTCTTTCAGCTCAAAAGATTGAATTTAATCTTAAAGAAAAAGGAGAAGATTCATTTAGAGACTTATTAATATCTGCTAGAGAGTTCTTTCATGTCTATGAGGACAACTCTAAACTTGGATTTAATATTGAGGTAGCTAACCCTAAGAACACTTGGTTCTTAACTACTCCAGATAGAAAGTGGATATCTGATACAACTGGTAGAGCACAAGGAGCATACGCTGCTGGTACTGTACAAGTATTAGAATTATCTGAAATCATTGAAGCTATTCCTGACTTAACCAAAGATGAGATAGATCACTTACGTAGTTCATTACAAGACTATGGATTAATCAATGTACGTGAATCTAACTTAGGTAATCCTAACGCTGTTCCAGGTAATGACTCTATCCAATATGATACATTTGACCCATTAGTCTTACAGACTAGAATGCTTATTGAATCAGAAATGAAAGAGAACAATGATGGTCTTAAGGACTTCTTGGGACTTACATCTAACGTATCTTCATTTGGTTACAAGTATGTAGTGGTAAGAGCTTACTGGATTTCTAAAAAGAAGATAGGTAAAGTAATCTACACAGATGAGATGGGTAATGAGCAATCTTTACTTGTAGATGAAAATTATAAATCAGGAACTATTCCTACACAAGAATCATTAGAGTGGGGATGGATTAACCAATGGTACCAAGGTATTAAGATTGGTCCAGATATCTATCATGTTAAACCTTATAAGTTATTACCTTATTGTCCTATCATAGGTCAAACATTTGAAGTTAAGAATACAGAAGCTAAGAGTTTAGTAGATATGATGAAACCTTTCCAAGTTATATACAATGTTTGTATGAACCAATTGTATAAGTTACTTGAGAAGGAAGTGGGTAAAGTGCAGTTGATGTCTATTAGACACATTCCTATTCCTAAGGATGGAGATGCTCAAGATGCATTAGATATCTGGGAAATGGAAGCACGTAACAGAGGAGTTGTATTTGTAGATGATAGTCCTGAGAACTTAAAGAGTCCATCTAGCTTCAATCAATTTACAAGTCTTGACCTTACACGTACTACAGAGATCCAAGCAAGATATACTCTAGCTCAACAAATAAAGAATGAGTGTTGGGAATTAATTGGTATGTCTAAACAAAGATTAGGATCTGTATCTGCTAGTGAAACAGCTACAGGTACCAATACAGCAATTACACAATCTTATGCTCAGACAGAACCTTTGTTTGTAGCACATGAATATATTATGGGTCAGTTATATCAAGCTGTTATTGATGCAGCTTTATATGTAGAAGCTAAGAAGCCACAATCAACTATATCTTATATTACTAATCAAGGAGAATCTGCTTTTGTAACTGTAAATGGTACAGATCTTAGATTCAGAGATTTAAAAGTATATTTAACTAACAGACCTGAAGATAGAAAAGCATTTGATGAAATTAGAGGATTGTCTCAAGCAGTTCTTCAAAATGGTGGATCTTTACATGATGTAATTGAACTTTACAGTACTAACTCCATGAGACAAATGAAGAAGGTATTTAAGACACTCAAGGAGAGACAAGAGCAATTACAAAATACTCAAATGCAACAAAAGCAACAAGAACTTGAACAACAGCAACAACAAGCTCAAGCTCAACTTCAGTTGGCTCAACAACAAGCTGATAATAAGATAGCTAATGACAACTACCAAGCTGAGCTTGATAGAATCAATAAGAAAGAGATTGCTCTTATTGGAGCTGAATCTAAAGCAGGTCCATTGTCTGATGTAGATAAATCTGGCTCTCCTGATGTTCTAGAAATTGAAAAGATAGGATTACAAAAAGAAAGTGCTTCAAGAGATTATCAAATGAAGATGCAAGATAATATGACTAAGAATAGACTTGCTGCTGAGAAGTTACAATTAGAGAAAGAGAAACTACAAGTGGCACGAGATAACCAAGCAAATGACTTAGCTGTTGCTAAAGAAAACGCTAAAGGAAGAGCTACTAAAAAACCTAAATAATGTTTGATAAACTGATTGAGGTATTGATTGAATGGTGGAATCACATTCTACCATTTATCATTATCAGAGACTACGAACAAGCTGTACTCCTTAGATTTGGAAAGTTTAATCAAGTGTTACTACCAGGTATACACTTTAAGATTCCTTTCTTTGATGAGGTGATTGATCAACACGTAGTGGTAACAACACTTAGTCTTGATGCTCAATCTTTATATACAAAGGATAAGCAAAATATTGTAGTCAAAGGACTTGTCAAATATAAGATAGCAGATGTTAAGATATTCTTACTAGAAGTCTATGATGCACAGGATGCTCTGTCAGACATGTCTCAAAGCATTATAAAAAATATTATTATGTCCATGACCTTAGAAGAGTGTACAGATTCTGAACTTGATAATATTTTGACAAAGAAAGTTAGGGTGGAAGCACGCAAGTGGGGAGTTGAAGTTCAACAAGTTACGCTTACAGATCTTGCTCCAATAAGAAGCTATAGGCTTATAAATGACAATTTTACTAACAAATTAGATTAGAGTAAAAAATATTAATGCTATATTATATTGAATAATAGCCTATATGGAGCCTTGTCTCTTTGCTGTTAATTTAACTTGATATACTTTTACATTGAAAACCAAATAAATACAACTACATATGGCTGAAAATCTAGATATGCCTCAGATAGGCAACTTTAGTATTCAAGATACTATGGACATGGGTATGGGCAACCAAGAGTTATTAAATGATTTAATGTCTCCTGAAAGTGCTACATCTAATCCTGATGACATTCATGACATCAAAGATGAACCTGCTCCTGCTCCAACAAAGAAAACTACTTCTAAGCAACACGCTATCCCAGATCCTGCAGATCCTGCAGAAGATAAGAAAGACGAACCTGTTAAAGGGATTCAAGATTTCTTGTATGGTGAAGATGATGAAGAAAGTGAAGATGACGAACCAGCAACTGCACCAGCTAAAAAAGCTACGCAATCTGCTGATAATCAAGAAGATAGTAAGGATGATAATGAAGAAGGTGAAGAAGCTCCTACGAGTCAATTCACTGCATTATCAAATGACCTTTTCAAACTAGGTGTTTTCTCTAAAGAGGACGAAGAAGAAGAAACTGCAATAGATACTCCTGAAGCATTCTTAGAACGCTTCCAAGCAGAAAAGAAAAAAGGAGCTATTGAAATTGTAGATAATTTCATTGGACAGTTTGGAGAAGATTATCAAAAAGCATTTGATGCCATATTTGTAAAAGGAGTTGATCCTAAAGATTACTTTGGTGCATTTAGCCAAATACAATCTTTTGCTGAAATGGACTTAACTCAAGAGAACAATCAAGTGGCTGTTATTAAACAAGCTTTGACTGATCAAGGATTTGAGCCTGAAGATGTTATAACAGAAGTAGAAAGATTAAAAAACTATGGTGATTTAGAAAGTGTTGCTGCTAAACATCATAAGGTTCTAATAAAGAAAGAAGGCCAAAAGCTTCAACAAATGGAGCAACAAAAAGAGGTCCAATTACAACAGCAACAAGCCATCAAGCAACAATACTTACAGAATGTAAACAATGTTTTACAAGAGAAGATTAAAGCTAAAGAATTTGATGGCATACCAATTAACCCTAAATTAGCTGGTGAACTACAAGATTTCCTAGTAACAGACAAGTACAAAACAAATTCAGGTGAGACTCTCACTGATTTTGATCGTACAATTCTGGAGCTGAAACGTCCTGAGAATCATGCAACCAAAGTAAAGCTTGCGTTGATCATGAAGATAATGGAGAAAGATCCTACATTATCTACTATTCAAAAGACAGGTATCACCAAAAAGTCTAATGAATTATTTGGTGAAGTTGCCAGACAAGCCCAGAAGAGTTCAGTGAAATCTAAACCAACCACTAAATCCACTTCTTGGTTTCAATAAACAATTTATATAACAAAAATTAAAAAAGGATAACAAATGGCAATTCAAACAATCCCAGGTTTAACTGGTTTTACCTATGCTAGAGTAGCTTCTATGGACAAGCGTGCAGTAGGTAAATTGACTGACTCAAACCATCTAGAGAGCTTTCACTCAACTGAGCCTGCTGATTATGATAAGAAAATCATCAGCTTGTATACTCAGAGTTCTCTTTATAGTAATGACTTCTTGGACATGATTAACAAGAGCACACCTTACTATATCGACAATAATAGTGATGCTTGGAAATGGCAGGTACAAGTACCTTACAAGTTCCCAAAAATCATTGACGTTCCTACTAGCACTTTGGAGTTATCCAAGCCTGGTATCGATGGTCAAGAGTTTCAATTAATCATTGACACTAATGAATTTTCTAAGAACGCAATTATCTCTGTAGGTACACGTCAATATGGTCCACGTTTCTACGTAGTAAAAGATCCAGTTCCTTGGAACGTTGGATACTTATACACTTTCAATTTAGTAAGTGACAACCCAACTGTTGATTTCGTAAGCCCTATCTTCTTGCAAGTGGGTGTGGAATTAGAGTTAGTTGATGCTGCTATTGGTGAGTTCGATCAAGACTTATTAGGTCTTCCTCGTTTAGGTGAGCAAATCACAATGTTTGAATCTTTAGGTTCTGCATATGGTTATGAGCACAAAATCACTGAGTGGGCTGATGACAAGATGATGAGAGATGCTTCTGGCAAACCTTTAGACATCTTAGTATATGCTCCTCAAAGACGTAACCAATTACCTTTAACTCGTAATGATGTTAAGTGGGAACCATTTATTGAGTTCTGGATGCGTAAGTCTATGTTAGAATTAAAAGTTAAGCGTATGATCTGGGCTCGTCCTGGAACTGTGAAGACTAATGGTTCTAAGCAAGAATTAAAGCGTACTTCTGCTGGTGTATATCACAGAATGCGTAACAATGGTAACTTAGTACAATACAATCGTGGTGAGTTTACAGCTAACTTGATTCGTTCTGTATTTGGTGACTTATTCTACAGACGTGTGGATGTTAAAGACAGACGTGTTAAAATGTACACTAATGAAGCTGGCTTTGACGTATTCCAACAAGCTTTAAAAACAGATGCTTTGAATTCTGGTCTTACTTTCATGGCTGATTCTGGTAACAGATACATGCAAGGTGAAGGTCAACATATCACTTACAACTTTGCATTCGATGCAATGGTAACTCGTGAGACTGGTCGTGTTGAATTAATTCACTTGAAAGAATTAGACTTACCTCAAACAAACTTAGAATTTGGACAAAACAAGAAGTCAACTCCAGTATTTATGGTGTTTGATGTATCTCCAATGTCTGATGGTTCTATGATCAACAATATTCGTGAAGTACGTATGAAGGGTGCACCTTCTATGACTTGGGGTTATATCGATGGTACTCGTCACCACTTAGGCTTTGCTAAGTCTCAAGGTATGAGTTCTGCGAACAAATTCCCTGGATATGAGATCTGGATGAAAGATCGTTGTGATGTATTTATCGAAGATTTATCTCGTACAGTATTGATTGAAGAAATTCCTCAATTCTAATAAATGCCCCTCTAAGGATAGTATCCTAAGACTGACACCAATGGTGTTTCGCAAAAAACTCAGAAGACCTTCCCCCCACATCCCAGTGGGGGAGTCTTCTAACACAGATGGACATGTACAGGCTCCATGCCTTACAGTGTTCCCTTCGATGGGAACCATCTGCAAATAAACCAATAAAAAACAACTACATATGGGTAAGATAGGAAAAATCTCTACTATTAAAAAAGAGTACAACAATTCACAATTGCAAACAATGCAAGGTGGACTTGCAATGAAAGGTTACACAAGAATCCCTGGTACAGGTGTATTTAAGTATCCTTACAAAGAGTTAGATGGACAGTACAGAACAGGCTTAGATCCTAAAGCTAGTTATATCAAAAGAATCCAAGACCCTTTAGAAAGGGAATTAGAAACTGAAAGAGTAACAGAGTTAAGGGACAAACTTGAAGCAGCATTAAGTGCTGACTTAAGTCCTCGTTCTACATTCTGGAATTATGGCTTATCAACTTCTGTTGATGATTCTATGCACGTTCAACCAGTTAAGTTGTTAGATGGTGATAACTATTTTGACTTTACATTGCCATTACAAGAGTTAGCATTTTCATGGTTGAGAGTTCATCCAACAATTGCTTCTAGCTATCAAGCTTGGGAGCGTGGTGAATTCCCTGCTGATATTCAGTACTACGTTGCTGATGATGATATTGAGAACAAGGTGATGTTTAAGAAGAAACAACTTATTAATAAAGCAATTGTTAAGTTTGATAGTATGACTCCTGAGAAGAAGAAGAAAGTGGCTCGTCTACTTGGTCTTCCAGTATCAGATGATTCCAAAGAAGAAACAGTTTACAATCAGGTGGATAACCTATTGAAACAAACTGAATTCAAGAATGGCAAATACCAAGGCTTAAATCCAATTGAGGTGTTTGGTAGATTTGCAGATATGAAAGAAAACTTACTCCATATTAAAGACTTGGTTAAACAAGCTGTTGCTCATTCAGTATATAGAGCTAAACCAAATGGCAAGATTTATGAAGGTGAGTTTGAGATAGCTACTGATGAGGATGACTTAGTGAAGTTCTTAGCAGATGAAGATAACCAAGACCAATTATTAATTTTAGAAGGTAAATTGAAAGGTAAAAAAATAGCTGCAATATGATCCCAGTAGATAGTTTATTATATAAGATTGATCAGAAACTAAATAAACTATCCACTAATGAGCATCAAGAGATTCCTGTAGAAGATAAGATCTTAGCGTTGAATGAGGCTCAAATTAAGCTTATAAAGCAAAAGGTTGATGGATTTAGTACAGTTTCTGGATTAGGCATGGATGCGTTCAAGAAGCGTTACGAAGACTTACAAAGTCTTGTACAGCCTTACAACCACCAACCTCTTCCTCTAGTATTGAAGAATGCTGAACTAAATCAATGGTTTGCAAACATCCATCTTCTTGTACCTCAGTACATGTTCTACATAGATAGTTACATATTAGCTGATAAAGGAAGATGTGTAGATAGAAAGGTTTGGATTAATAGAGATCTTGCTAAGCATGGTGATTTACAGTTTTGCTTAAACAATGTCCACTACAGACCTTCTTTTGAATACCAAGAGACATTCAACTTTATATCTTCTGATGAGATCTCTATATTTACAGATGGTACATTTACACCTAAGGATATATATATCTCTTACATGAGATATCCTCAATATATAAATAAGACAGGATATATTATGCTTGATGGCTTACCCTCATTCGATCAGGATTGTGAACTTGAACTATACCTAGAAGATGAACTATTAGATCTGACAGTACAAAACTTGGCAATGTATACAGAAAACCAAAGTGCTGTTCAAAGCTCAATTTACAGAATACAAACAAACGAATAATTTTTAACAATTAAATATAAAGCAAAATGGCTGATTTTTCTCTAACCACCCTCTTTGTTGTACCAGTAGGAAATACATTACCTAGCTCTGGATCAACACAGAATTTAACAGCTGGTCAAGTAGGAATATTCCTAAATGACTACAGCGTTGCAGATGCAAGTAACATTGCTGCTGCCCCTTACTTTTATGTAGCTCAAGGTAGAGTTAACACCTACTTACAAGGTTCTAAGCGTTCAGACAAAATCTCTGGATGTCCTAGTGGTAACTCTTGTAAAACAAATGTAACTGAATGGTACAAATCTTTAGGTTGTCCTACTCCAGTGAATCAAGTAACTGATGTAGTTGACTTCACAGTAAAACCTGGTGAGATTGTAACATTAACTTTACGTGGTTTCTCTAGCTACTTAAACACATTGTATTTCAATGGTTTCACTCGTTCTGTAACAGTTAATGCTCCATGTCTTGGATGTGGTGATGATCCTTGTACAGACGTTGATGTTCCTGCTTTAATTGATTCATTAATCTTAAAGTTAGAAGCACGTGCACCTGGTGATAACCCAGACAACATTTATTTGACTCAGTTCTATCAATTCCAAAGAATTGGTAACGATCAAGATGCGTTGTTACGTATTACTGGTAAACCTTTGACTGCTTATGGACAACCTTGTGACGTTGCTGCATTCCCTTGGGAGTATGACAGATTCTACTTTAGAACTTTCATCTTCTCTGGTCCAGCTACAACTGCTGACTTCATCGTTGACGATCCTTGTAATAGAGTTGCTCAACCTGTTATCACACAACGTTCTAACTATGCTGTTGGTACTTCTGCTGAAGTTCAACAATTAGAGAAGAACTTCTATAGCTACCAAGCTGGTTACTTAAAGCATTTATACAGAATGAATGGTTACAACGAGAACTTTGAGTCTTGGGTAACTGATGGTCAGATCTATGATTTGTACTATATCAAATTCAATGAGTATGATAAGAGTGCTTACCAATGGGGTGACTATATTATGGAAGATAGCATGGTGATCATTGCTGTTCCTGAGAATCAAACATCTGCTATCGAAGCTATATTAGTAGCTGGTTTAGGAGCTGTTGCAGGTGACACAGCTTGTATCACTACTACTAGTACTACAACTACTGTATGGCCTAGCACTTCAACAACAACTACTTTGATCCCTTAAGGAAAAAAGGTAGCATCATATTAACCTATGCCAGAGGGTGAGAGGATATCTCAAATCCTCTGGCATTTTTATTAGAAAAAACCATGACATTAGATTTTTTAGTAATTAATACATACACTACACAAACATTAGGTATAGCTGACATATCTGTCTATGATACAAATCCACCTGTTGTTAGTGCTCCTACTATGCAAATTACTGTTCCTGGTTTCACAACACCTGTAGCTATTCCATTTAATGTTAATAGCTTCAATGTTTATAATTCAATCATTTTAGGACTAACTCCATTTCCAGCAACATCGCCTTTGCCTGATGGAATATATTTCATGAAATACTCAGTTGCTCCAGCTACTACAAATTTTGTAGAGAAGAACATTATGCGTACTGAGCTTATTCAAGAAAAGTTTGATGGTGCATTTATGAAATTAGACATGATGGAATGTGATTCAGCTATAAGAACACAAGCAAAAGTAGTTTTAAGTAGTATAAGCTTTATGATTCAAGGCTCCATAGCAGCAGCTAATAACTGTGCTATTGATACAGCCAACAAATTATATATCCAAGCTAATAGACAATTGGATTATTTTATTGCAAACCAATGTGGTTGTACAGGAAACAACTATATAATTAATTTTCCTTAATATGGCAAACTGTAGAGGATGTGGCATGAAGGTAGGATGTGGGTGTCAATTAATTAATGGCCTATGTTCAGCATGCAACAACAAACTTAAAACTGCTACAAATAGAATAAAAGATGTTATCACCAAGATTAACAGATTGTGTTATTGATGCCAGTATTCCTGTTACATTAACACAAATTGATGAAAGATTAACATATTGGGCAAAGCTCCAATATAATAATATTGTCTTCTCTTTGAATAATTATATTCCTGGAGAGATAATACAAGATTTATTAAATTACAAACAAATATTAACATACAGACTTTGTAACCCAACCTATGCTATGGTATGTGGTCTTCCCACTACATCTCAAGTTGTAAGTAGAGTTAAAGTGTTAATTTATAAATAAATAAACCATGTCTTGTGAAAGTTGCTATAATGGCTGTGTAGAAACTGTATCTGACCAATGTGTTAGATATACAGGTCTTGACAGCATTCCTTTAGATATACAATCTGGAGATAATCTTCAGACTGTCTTAGATAATATAATTAATAGTTTAGTTCCTCTTTTAACTGGGGAAGGAGATAGCATTGTTATATTAGAAAGTATACGTTGTGCTATTTTAAATGGTTATTTACCTACTCCAAGTGAAGCAGATACTTGGACATCTGCACAGTTGTTTAATGCTTTAGTAAAAGTAGTTTGTGACTTACAAGCTCAGATTGATGCAATTGATGCTGAAATAGCTATACTAAATGCTGACTATACAATTGATTGTTTGACTGGTGTAACAGCTAGCTCAGATACACATGCTATTGTCCAAGCTATTATAACAAGGCTATGTGATACTATAGCTGATCTTGCTGCTCTTGAACTTGATGTAGCTACAAACTATGTTAAACTATCAGACCTTGATGCTTTGATAGCAGCTTATATAGCTAGCTCTTCAGGTGGTTCTTCTATCCAACAGTATTTGAAAATGGTTCCATTTGTAGCATATGAATACTATGGACCATTAACTAACTTTGATGGATCAGGAGTTGGTATTCCAAATCTTGGTTTCTATAAGGTATATTTATGTAATGGTCTTAATGCCACTCCTGATAAAAGAGGACGTGTTGCTGTTGGAGCTATTGCAAATGTTCCTCCTATTAATATTGGTCTTGATGCTGCTGTAGATCCTAACTTTGTAGGAAATCCAAACTATGCATTATTTACCACAGCAGGTGCAAATACTGTAACACTTATTACATCACAAATGCCTTCTCACTCACATACTGGAATAGGAACAACAACTGTTACATTAAATGATCCTGGTCACTTTCATTTTGTTGGTAATACACCAGAAGGTTGGGATAGTTCAGGTAGTATTGGTATTGTAAATAGAACTCCTAAGAATGTTCAAACTACAACTAGTACAACTGGAATAACAGTTACTTCTAACAATCCTGGTAACGTAGCTATTGGAATTGATAACACAGGTGGTGGTGGTTCTCATGCAAACATTCAACCTGTTATTGCTGCGTATTATATAATGTATATTCCTTAATTTATTTAAACTAATAATAAAATGGCTTGCAACCCTGGCGATCCTTGTTATAACGCATATTATCATCCTAATGAAAACTGTAATTCACTTCCTTGTGCAACTACAGCAAATCTTGTTATATATAATGGACCTAACTTACCTTACACAGGAATACAAACTGGACAAAACTTAGACTGTGCACTATCATTAATAGATGATGCTTTTAGTAATGGTGTAGTAGGATTGAATGGAACCTCTGGTACTTCAGGTTCCTCTGGCTCTTCTGGTAGATCTGGAACTAATGGAACATCTGCAACCTCTGGTGCTACAGGTCCTTCTGGATCAAATGGTACTTCTGGTTCATCTGGAGTTACAGGTTCATCTGGTACATCATCAAATGGTTCTAGTGGTACAAGTGGTTCTTCTGGTAGAGCTGGTTCAAATGGAACTAGTGGCTCTGGTGGTGTAAGTGGTACAAATGGTTTAAGTGGTACTTCAGGTACTTCTGCTACTAGTGGTACTTCTGCTGCTGATGGAACTTCTGGAACATCTGGAACTAATGGAACTACTGGAACAGATGGAAGTTCTGGAACTAGTGGTCAGGATGCCACAGCAGGAACATCTGGTCAAGATGCTACAGCTGGTACAAGTGCAACTTCAGGTACCTCTGCATCTAGTGGATTAACTGGTACAGCTGGAACATCTGGCACATCAGCATCTTCTGGAACTGCAGGTCTAGATGGAGATAGATATTTAACAAGTTCTACAACTTCTTTATTAATAGGAGCAGGAGCAAAGAGTTTAACAGTAGGAACAGGACTAGCATATAGTATTGCACAGACAGTTATCATAGTATATGATGTAAGCAATACAATGCAAGGAACTGTTACCTCTTACAATAGTGGAACAGGTGCTATGGTGGTTAATGTCACCACAGCAGTGGGTGCAGGAACTTATGCTGTATGGACAGTGAATCTGTTTGGTGCAGCTGGTGGTAATGGTACTTCTGGAATTAATGGCACGTCTGGTACAGCTGGTACGTCTGCTTCCTCAGGCACATCTGGTACTACAGGTACCTCTGGTACCACAGGTACTACAGGTACGTCTGGAACAACAGGCACCTCAGGTAGCACAGGAACATCAGGCACAACAGGGACTACAGGTACATCAGGTACTGCTGCCACTTCTGGTACAAGTACTGGTACAAGTGGTACAAGTGGTACAAGTGGTGTTGCTGGTCCTACAGGTCCAGTAGGACCTACTGGACCACAAGGCATTGCAGGCCCTACTGGACCACAAGGTATTGCAGGTCCAACAGGCCCTACTGGTCCTCAAGGTGCACAAGGACCTCAAGGTGTAATAGGATTAACTGGTCCAACAGGCCCAACAGGTCCTCAGGGTTTAAAGGGTGACACTGGTTTAACTGGTCCCACTGGACCTCAAGGTGTAAAAGGTGATACAGGTGATGCTGGAGCCAATGGTACATCTGGTACATCTGGTACTAATGGAACAAGTGGTTCTTCTGGATCATCTGGTTCTTCAGGATCAAGTGGATCTAGTGCAACTTCTGGAGCTACTGGAACATCTGGTTCAAGTGGATCATCTGGTTCATCTGGTTCATCTGGATCTTCTGGTTCAAGTGGTGCTGGAACTATAAGTGGTACAACAAATAACCTTGCTAAGTTTACTAGTGCCACAGCAGTTGGTAATGCTCCTATAACAGATAATGGAACTGTAGTTAATTTTACTAGATATGTATCTATTAATGCTGTTGGTGGCTTAGGACAAAGTCTTGAATGTAGTGGAAGTGTATATAGTGGTACAGAAATAAAGAGTAGTGGTCACTTTGTAAATGATGTTGCAGATAAAGGTATATATAACTCAGCATTAGCTTTTTCATTTTATGCAATTACAGCTACAGGATGGGTATCTAATACAGCCATCTCAGCAACAGGATTTTTTGAGACATCAGATATTAGATATAAAAATGTATTAGAATATAATCCTCAAATAGATTTATTAGGTATAGACGTAATTAAGTTTATAAGAACTGACAATGACACAGATAAAGTTAGATATGGTTATTCTGCTCAACAAGTACAATCAATACTTCCAGACGCAGTTACAGGAGAAGATAAACTATCTGTAAATTACATGGACGTACATACATTAAAGATAGCAGCATTAGAAAAAAGAATTGCAGAATTAGAAGCTAAATTAAACAAATAATGAGTTGGAATACATTACTACCTAATCAGTGTATATCATTTAATAATTTACAAGATGCTTGTAACACAGGATTGTTTTTCTTTAGTCAACCTATTCCTGTAAGTAATGAACAAATTACCAAACAAGATTTTGAAGATTATATAGTTGTACCTAGTAGTGTATCAGAATATCCTCCATTTGCTAATAAGTCTCAAAATCAACTAATTGTAAAAGACAACGTTGCATTGTATGGAGGTGCTACACTAGTTCCTAATTATGGTATATCTTTCACAGGAATATATTATTATGATTTTACTTATCAAGTACCAGTGGGACTTTGGAGTCTTCCTGCATCTTCAACTCAAACTTCTCAATACTATTCTCAATTTGGTAGTAGTCTTGACCCTTTTTTATATATAGAAGTTGATGGTACTAGTACTAGCCCATCAGGATTTTTTAGTGTGACATTATCTGTAAATGGAAATGTAGTCTCTGATGGTACTTTTTTTAATGTAAGTGGACCACAATATACTTTAATTCCTCTTAATTATGAAACTATATATGCTCCTAATGATATAGAATTAACTATCATTGATGGACAAGCAACTCCTATAAATGTTAACTTCCAAGATCAGAATGGAGGAATTCCTATAACAGCAGTATCTATGAATAGAGGATCTGGTCAATATCAAATGGTAGCAACTGGTTCTGCTGGAGGAAATATAGGTTTCTTACAAGGAAGTTTATATAGATCTATTGATTATGGTGCAACGTGGCAAGCATCTTCTACAAATACATTATATTATTGGCAAAGAATAGCAATGTCTGACACTGGTCAGTATATGATTGCTAGTTCATTAAATGGTCCACTATTTTTATCTAGTAATTATGGTGCGTCTTATGATGATATAACTCTAAGAGTAAATGCTCATACACAAGAATATTTTGAAGGAACAGGAATGTCTGGAAATGGACAATATATAATAGTTTGTTATGAAGAACCAGGTGGTATAACTTTTAGTACAAAGATTTCAAATAACTATGGAGCTAATGGATCTTGGTCGTATGTTCCAGGATTAATAGCACAACAGTATAGAAGTATACAAGGAGTAGCAATAAGCAATGATGGTCAATATATGTATCTTTCATATACTGATTTTTCTTATGGATATGTAATGAGATCATCTAACTATGGTGTAACTTGGCAAACAATAAGTGTTGGAACTCAATATGTAGTAGATATTAGTTGTAGTAGTGATGGTTCAACTGTTGTTGTAACAGGATCTACTAGTGGTTTTGGTGGAGGATATTTATCAAGAGGATATATGTTTAAGTCTACTAATTATGGAGCATCTTTTACCAGTATTACAAATGGAGACTCTTTAAGAAGGTGGTACAGAGTTGGACAATTATATACATCTACATCTCCTTCTGGATATGGCACTGTAATGACTTATGCAGGTGACTCTCCTAACCAAATAACTTTTCCAGCAGAAACATATCCTGTTGGTGGTGATACTTTAGGATCTGTTATTAATAGTAATCTTACTGGTATGGGACAAAGACCATTTACAGATTGTGCTGTAGGTGGTACAGATGGAGTATATAGATTACTTGCATCAACAACTGGATTATTTAGATCAATAACTGGAGGAGGCTCATGGACTCAACTTTAATATAAAAACCAAATATAAAATGACAGTATTAGTAACATTAACTTTAGCTGGGGTAGATACAGGACCCTTTAATCTTTATTCAGATGCTGATGGCTTTACAACAGCATTAGCATCTGGTATATCAAAAGCTGCTTTGCAAGCAGGATATAGTCTTACAGGTGTGCCTGATAATGCTACAATCATTAGAACACAATCTGAAGGAGCTTGTGTAAACTTTATTGATATGTTTATCAGTGGAACAATAACCACTACAACAACATCAACTTCTTCTTCTTCAACAACAAGTACAACTACTACAAATCCATTGGGTTGTTTAACTGGTGATACAAACGCAATTGCTACATGCTCTGCAGGTGATTCATCATTATTTACAGTGACAGCAGGTAATACAGCATTTATTACTCCTGGTGGATATTACTACTCTGGAACTGGTACAAGATACTATTCAGCATACATCATGGACGCTGCAAACACAACTGTACTATATACATTTAGCTATGTCCAAGTAGGTTCTAATCCAGGAACATGGACATCTAGTTTAACAAATTACATTCTACCTGCAGGTACGTATCGTTTAAGAACTGATATAGTAAACTGTTCAACCAATGGCTCTGGTACATTTAGCTTAGTTGCCACTTGTAATGATAGCTACTACTATTACAACATACTAAGATTGGATTGTACACAAGATTGTGCAGAAGGAACAACTGCTGTAGGAAGAGCTACAAATGCATTAGACCTTGGTTACTTCTATCATCCACCTGCAAGCACTGATGTTTATGAAATATTAAACCCTGTAGCTGGACCTTACTTTAATGTAGATTTATTTGGCTCACCAAGCAGATCAACCTGCTCTGAAGCTTGTACTGCTTAAGATACCAAAAAATCCTGTTTATTGGTTTACAGGATATCCCCTGGCCTTTCAAGGCTGGGGGTTTTTGTTTAAACTCTAACTAAAAAAGTTATTCTATATAACCAAAATAGTTAGGTTATTTTTGGGAATTTCAGAAATAGTTCCTATCTTTACAATAATTTTAACCAAAATAAACTATATATGCCTGACTATCAAGCATTGCTGAACCAGCTAGAAGAGATTTTGCACTGGAAAAAGAGTAAAAAATTCTACGCTGATAAGCTTGGAATTGCAGAATCAGACGTTGATGAGTTATTAAAAGAGTTGAGAACTAGAGAAAGTATTATACAAGAAGCAGAATTAGGTAACTACATTTCTGAGTTAGAGGAAACAATAGTAAGATTTGAAGAAGACATTCTTAAAGGAACTGGAGAGATTGTCATCAATACAAAGGATGAAATCAAGAGCTTAGATGAGCTCATAGTAAAGTGTAAGATTGACACAGATAAATGGGAAATCACCAAATACGTACAGAACTACTGGGGAAATGGAGAAACACCCCATTGGCAAGTCAAAGCATGGTTAGGGAAGAAGTCTACAGAACAAGTTTTTCAAGATGCGTTTGTAGACTTTTTAGATTCATATAAGCCTGTGTCTCAAGAAGTTATGAGTCCTAAGTGGGAAGGAAATAAGTTTCCTGCTATGTTAATCATTAACAAACAGGATTCTCATTTAAACAAATATGACATTGATGGCAATAATAATATTACTGACAGACTAGCTAATATTATGTACAAGGTAGAGGTGATTGCTAATCAAGCAACACTTTCAAATAACTTAGATCAAATTACATATATCCTTGGTTCTGATGAGTTTAACAGTGAGTTTACAGGAATGACCACAAAGGGTACTCCTCAAACAAACACTCATACATATCAAACATCTTTTGAATATATCTGTGGACACGAGGTGTTGATGATTACAATGTTATTACAATATGCTGAGAATGTAAATGTTGTGTATGTAGCAGGTAATCATGATGAGTTTGTAGGATGGCATATGGTTAATTGGTTACAAACTTACTTTAGAAATACAGAGAGATTAACATTTGATTGTTCTCCTAAGTATAGAAAGTATGTAAGTTATGGTGGTTCAGCATTGATGTTTAATCATGGAGATGCAATTAAGCCTGCAAAGCTTGCTGCATTGTTTCCAATAGAATATAGAGAAGGATGGTCTTTCCATAATAACTTCTATATCTTCACAGGAGATAAACATCATGAAGTGAGTCATGATTTCAATGGTATTAAGTTTTACCAAATTCCAGCATTCTCTAATGCTAAGAGTCTTTGGGATGATAAGAATGGTCACACTATGTCCAAAGCAGAAGTGACAGGGTTCTTGATAGAACAAGGCTCAGGAATGACAAATATATTCAAACAGTATTTATAATGGCTACATTAAGAAAAATGGTCTCAGATGTTCGTGCAATGCACAAACTATTAACAACAGATAACCTTATCACTGATAGGGTTGTTGCGTCTGAGATCAGGAACAATACATTTTTACTAATTAAGAGAGAAACAAATCTTAGAAAGCTTTGGGCTACTGATACAGTATTCCAGACACTTCCTTGTTTGAGTATGGTAGAGGTTCCTATTTCTGATTGTTGTGAGTATGTAGATCCTTGCAATGTAGCAAGAAGCCAATATAAACTTCCTCGCATCAGTGAAGGAAACTATCAATATCTTATCCAAGGTGTTTACTCTATCAACGCTATGGGTGGTAAAGGAAGAAGATTTAAAGAGATCACAATTAACAGATATTTAAATTTATTAAAGCTGCCTATCATTAAGAAAGAGCAATACTACTGGATAGCAAATGGTGGATATTTATATGTTAATAATCCTAGTTTACAATCAGTAAGAATTGCTGCATTCTTTGAAGAAGATATTCCTAATGATATATTATATCCATCAGACTGTGCATGTGGTCCTACTCCTCCAGTAAGTAATGAAGATTACTGTTTAAACCCTTTAGATAAAGAGTTTGGATGTCCTGGTTACTTAGAGAAACAAGTATTAGAGTTAACATCTCAAAAACTATTATCTACTTACTTTAGCATTAAAACAGACATGACATTCGATGGTATAGATGGTCAAGCTCCTAATGCTAAACCAACTAGCTAATGCGAACCAAGATTGATTGGAGAAGCTCCAGTAAAGAAAACTACAACAACTTCTGCAAAAAAAACCCCACTGTAAAAATTACATTTGATCAGTGGAAAAACATTATATATCAATATAATGAACATTTCAAAAACTACATTCTAGAAACAGGAGAAAGAGCAAGACTTCCTTTTGGCTTTGGTGAGTTCTCTATCAATAAAAAGAAGAGAAAGAAGATGAAAACAGTTGATGGTAAAGAGATGGTTAACTTACCAGTTGATTGGAAAAGAAGCAGAGAAAAAGGCAAGATCATCTACAACTTCAATTACCATACAGAAGGTTACTTCTTTGGATGGATGTGGTTTAAAGAGTCTGCTAGAATTAGAAATATAAATCTTTGGTATTTCAAACCCTCTCGTACAACTTCTAGATTGTTGTCCCATTACATAAACACAGACGAAAAATACCAGCACCTTTACAGGCAATGGAAAAATTAAAACAATATGGCATATTATTACAAATACAACTTTGTCTCTCCTGAGCCAATCTACTCTATTGTTAAAGAAGAGTTAAAATCTTATTTTGACACAGGAGCTGTTGATGATTTGATGTTCCCAACTTATTTAGACAAGTGTCTACAAAAGATGGGTAGGTCAAGTTATGTCATTGCTGAACAAACATTAGATATCTCTGGATACGAAGCTAGACTTCCTGACAACTTCTTTGCTGTTAGAGAAGCTTGGATGTGTACAGAGATTCCTCAACGTCCATATCAAACAGCTAACTCATTCTATTCTCAAGCTGCATCTCAGACTACTATTCAAGTCTCTCCTATCATTAGTGGTGGAGTTCCTTGCGTAGAACCTAATTGTACAACAGGATGCCCTACGTGTATGCCTGATATCATCCAAGCTGTATATAAAACCAATCAACAAGTAGCTAGAGGTATAAGAAAAGAATATCTATTAAAACCAGGCAATATATCTTGTCAAGGTAAGTGTGATGTAAGTTATACAGATGCTTGGCAATTCTATTCAACTGCTCCTCCTGTACATGAGTTTACTCCAGGAAGTGCTGGTTATGATAGCTTTGATATTAGAGACAATAAGTTTGTCACTAACTTTAGCTGTGCTATAGTTCACATGATATTTTATGCTACAGACTATGATGCTATAGGTAATCAATTGATTCCTGATAACTATCGTGTCAGAGAATATATAGAAGCGTTCCTTAAATACAAAGTTTTTGAAACCTTATCTAATCAAATTAATGATGAGACATTCAATCAAATACAAGCTAAGTTAGCCTACTATAAGCAACTTTCAGAAGAAGCCTTTATCATGGCTTACATTGAGATTAAGAAACAAGATCCATGGACAAAGCAAAGAAGAGTAAGAAATGACTTACAACGTTTTGCACAATATGAATTACCAAACAGAAGCTCAAGATATGGCAGATAACCAAGAAGGACCATCTAACATAAAACAAGAATTTAATCTTGGAAGAATTGGACTAGATATGGACTCTTCTGTAAATCAAGTACAGAAGGGAAAACTTTCGTATGCACTAAACGCAGCACTAGAAAACTTTGATGCTAACTCTGTAAACTATCAGAATGAACCTGGTAATGAAGCTTGTCTAGAGTTTCCTGAAGGCTATCAACTTATTGGAACACATTTCATACAAGAGAAAAATAAACATATATTCTTCTTAGCTAATCCTGAAACAGGAGGAAGTGAGATAGGATATATGGAAAACAATGATTGTGTATATCGTACATTGTGTACTCCAATCCCTGATACAGATTTAATAGTTTGTGCAAATTCAACTTGTTTGAACTTTAACATTGACTATCCTATTCATAAAGCTGTACATAAGATTACCAACTGTAGCACTGAGGTTTATTGGACAGATGGTCTTAATCCAAGAAGATATATTAATATTGATCAAGTTCCATACGTAGCTGCCTATCTTAGTGATCAAAACTGTGATCCACAAATCCAACTTCCTCCTACACTTGATTGTAACAAGTTAAAAGTACAACCTAACTTTAGCATTCCTAGCTTGGACATTATTGATATTGTTGTAGGTGGAGATATCCAAGCTGGTACATATCAGTTTGCTATTCAATACTGTAATGCTTCAGGTGATGCATATACCTCCTACTACTCTATTACTAATCCTACATCAATTGCAAATACAGAAGTAACAACACCTGACTTTCAATATTCTGTAGGAAAATCTATTGTAATAAACATAAATAATATAGATATTACAGGATACTTCCAATATTTTAATATAGCTATTATTAAAACTATAAATGGTGGTACATCTGTAGAACTTATGGGTACTTATAATATCCAAGATAAAGACAGAACAATCACTTATACAGGTCAAGCTTTAACCAATATTCCTTTAAGTCTTCCTGATATACTTGAGAAGTTTCCTTACTATGAGATTGCTCAAGACCTTACAAACGTACAAGATGTTATAGTTTGGGACAACCTTACTTCTATTGATAGGATTAACTATCAAAGCATTGCTAGTCAAATTCAACTTCAATGGGAGACATATAAATTACCAGCTAACAATACATATGCTGATGGTTTCTACACTGCTAATCTTAGAGGATATTTAAGAGATGAAGTGTATGCCTTTGAAATAGTCTTTTTATTAGACAATGGTAAACAAACAGATGGTTTTCACATTCCTGGTAGAACAGCAATTTCTACTGATTTAACTCCTGTATATAATACTAATGCTGACTTTATTGGAGAAGGAACTGTAGCTCCTTATTGGAAAATATATAATACAGGTAGTGTATTAGTTACATATCCTGTTCCTATAGGAGATGCTGGTAAAATAGGAGAAGCCTATCCATACCAATCTGGAGACTTTTCTTATTGGGAATCTACAGATACATATCCTTGTAATGTAGACGTATGGGGAGATCTTGCTGGTGAACCAATTAGACATCATAAGTTTCCTGATGTATTAGTATCTCCTTATTTTGAGACTCCTCCTATTACATATGTTGGAGGTCAAATAGAACCAGTGATGCAGGCATCTAATGCTATTTATCCAATAGGTGTAAAGATAGATGTACAACAAGTGGGATTTCTTATTCAATCTTCTAGCTTAACAGATGCTGAGAAAGATGCTATTGTTGGATTTAAAATAGTTAGAGGTAATAGATCTACAAACAAATCTATTATTGCTAAAGGTATATTAAGAAATGTAGGTAAATATAAAAGAGAAGAAACAGAATACTATTATCCTAACTATCCTTACAATGACTTAAATGTAGATCCATTCTTACTTCAGGATAGTAATGCGTATATGTCTCAATGTGATACGTTCAAAGTTACAGCTACTGTTGATGGTGCTTTACAATATACAAACTGTAATACAGGAGAAGTAACTAGTCTTGAATTTACTACAGCAACCACTGAAGTGTGTTCTCTTACACTTCCTGTTATAAATACTGGTACTGCTACGTTTCAAAATGTTACACCTGAAACTTTTATAATCTCTGCACAAAATGGATGTAATGGATTTTTAAGTTTTCAACCAAGTCCTACTTTCAGTTATCAAAATCCTGTTACATTAGTTACAGAATTTATAATTGTAGAAAAAGGTACTTCAGAAACAGTTAATTCAATTGGTACTCCTGTGTTTGTATCAGGTTGTGATAAATTTACAATAGTTGCAGGAAGTAGTGTAAATATGAATTGTTTTCCTGATCAACTAGATGGATTTAATAATGCTCAATCTCCATATAGACAAGTATTTAATTCACCAGAAACTTCTTTTGGACAACCTACATTAGGATCTGTTCTTAAGCTTGAGAGTGTATTATTTGGAGCTGGTAGAGCTCACTTTGTTCAAGTGAAGAAACATTCAATGTATAGACTTCTTACTATACAAGCACAAATAGATGCATTGAACTCTAGTAAAAAGATTGCTGATCTAGGTGGATTTAGTGCCACAGCAATGTTCACAGCATACCAAACTTATTTACAGATATATGTAAATGGTGCTACTAGAAGAAACTTTGCATATTCTTTCAACTCTATATCTAGCTATGACTATAGTGCAGATATTCAAAACGATCAAGGAATTAAACAAAGAGAGCTTGATAGATATCAATACATATTCCCTGGTGTACAGAATGTAGGAGATGATCTTGATCTTAATAACTGGAACAGAGAATCATCTGTTTACACTAAAAGTATTGAAAATAGAAATGGTGCATTTGTAGCACCTTTACCATACCCTAACCAAACAACTTCTCTTGTCGTAGCAGGAACAAGTCAGATTAGTGATAACTCAAGATTTACACTTTCACAAAGAGGAAATTGTGGAGCCCCTGAGTTTCAGGAACCTATAAAGGTTGTTTCATATTATGGTTCTATAAAGACAATTAACAATGGTCAATATGGACAGATATATTCATATCAAACTATTGATACAGGATTCCAAAGAATATTTGGAGCATTGCCTTCTCCTGATCCTGAAGTGATATTTGGTGGAGATACGTTTATTGGTAAGTTTGGATTTAAAACTAAACTACCATTCTTTATTGATAATAGAGTGGGAGCTCCAGATGATTCTGATATATTTTATGATGAGATAGGTAATGTAGCATATCCACAATATTGGTATTCTGCTAGATCTGTATTGTATGACTATTATGTAGGTGGTACTTTGATGAAGAACATTATATCAGTAAAAGCTAATTATCTAGACTGTCCTAATAATACTAAAGTAGATGATCCTAATACTACCACTACTACTTCTTCTACAACACCTGCTCCAGGTACAACATTACTTGGTAACCAAAACTATGTATATGATGGTAAGATGTATACATTTGCTTATGGTGTTCCTTACTACTATGTAGAAACTTCTATCAATGTAGACTTACGTCAAGCCTTTAATAACTTAGAAGGTGACTTCTACCCACACGTAAGCTCAGGTATTCCTGATACTTGGTTCCAAGAATCAGTGGTGCCTATTACATTTGATAATACATATTATTACAATAATACTTTTTCTAAGCAAAACACAGAGAATTTCTTTTCTCATTTGCCTTCAGATTGGAAACAACAATTATGTTATACATACTTTCCATTCAGAGCAATATACTCTGATAGACAAGAAAGTTATTCTGATAACAGAATAAATAGCTGGTTGATATATCGTCCAATAAGTTTCTTTGATTTTCCTCAGAACTATGGCAATCTAATATCTTTAGATGGTATACAGAATAGAGCAACATTGGCTAGATTTGAGAACAAGACATTGTTATATGGTAATATGTTAACAGTGAATACAAGCAATCCTCAAGCAGCTTATTTAGGTAATCCTTCATTGTTCAGCAGTGTTGAACCACCTCCTATAGATTATGCTGAGACAGATCTTGGATATGTGGGTAGTCAGAATAAGTTCTTACTTAAGATACCTCAAGGACAAATAACTGTAGATGCTAAGAGAGGACAGATATTCTTAATAACTGGTACCCAAGCAACTGACATATCTGGATATGGTTCTGGTCTTAACAGATTCTTTACAGACCATTTGTCATTTGAGATATTAAGATACTATCCTACTGTTGATATAGATAATCATTTTAAAAACATTGGTCTTCATGGTGTGTATGATAGTAAGTATGATAGAGTGATTATCACTAAGTTAGACTATATCCCTCAGCCAGATAAGAACATATTCTATGATGAGTTGACTAAAGAGTTTTATATAAATCAACCTGTAGCTGGAAACACTTCAGTTAAAAGATATATTGAAATAACAGACTTAAACTATTTCTGTAATAAATCATGGACAGTATCCTTTAACTTCAATACTAAGAGTTGGGTGAGCTTCCATACATACATACCTAACTTCTACATAGGAGAAAACAATTTCTTCTATTCAGGATTAAATGAAGGTTGTAACATCTCAGCAGTGGCTGTAACAGAGATTCCTTCTCCTACCACTACAACTACAACAACAGTTATATACTACTGTAACCTATCTGGTACAGCAGTGGTAACAGAGTCTGCTTGTACATTAGAAGGAACAGCAGCTTGTACAGATTGTACAACTACTACAACAACTACCACAGCTGCACCAACAACAGTTAGATTAGATTGGAGAGTTGGTAATCAATCAGGAGGAGCATTAACAATATTTAATAATGTTGCATCTCAATTATTAAGCATTACATCTACAGCAGGAAGTGTTCAAAGTGGAACTATATACCCATTGATAAGCGAGTTACCTTACACCATACGTGGTGAGTGGGTATCAGGTTCAGGAAATATTATACAATTTAACGTATGTGATGTAACAGCTGGTGGAACAATATATACAAGTGGACCAATTACTAGTGTAGAGGGGTATGAGGATTACTTAGTAACTCCAACTCCTGTTTATGGTCTTGTAAATTTAACAGCACAGAATGTAACTCCACCAACTTGTCCAGTATAATAAAATAATATAAATGGCTAAAACAGTAATAATAAGATTAACATGCTCAGGTGGCAGAACAGGACCCTTTGATATCACTGATAACTTAGGGACAGTCTTGGGCACTGACATCACTAAGCAAAATCTAATTGATGGGTATACTGTCAGTGTAGATGATGCTGTTACTAAGATTATTATAACATCTGTAGGTAAGTGTCGTACAATTTTAGAGGTTACAATTGGTACTGCCACTATAGAACAACTTGCTGCATTAAGATACACTGTGTGTAATACAGCGTCTATGTGGAGACACTTAACAAGTGTAGTACACTATAATAAATACTATGACAATGTAGAACCTTACATCATTGAGTATCCATTCTCTTATCAGAGCTATGATGAGATACTTCAGAATGTAAAAGACTACAGTAAGGTATATAACTACCTACCTATTCTAGATGGTGTGTTTAATGACAATGCTCAGATAGCTGTTGATAATCAATGGTTTAACAAAGCTGTATTATACAATAGCCAACAGTCCACAGGTATATTAGAGTTAGTACCTAAGCCAATGCATAACCTAAAACAATACTTAACCTACCCAATCTATAATACTGAAAGCAAAACTATCACTTATACTAAGTCAGATAATTTCTATCAATATAATACTTTTTGGGGGTTAGTTAAAAATAAAGCATTACCTTTATTTACAACAAGTTGTGAATCTTTATCAATAGATAAGGTTGTAAATCAAGTGAATATGGATTATGGAAAAAGATCATTTAAGAAAGAACCATTAAGAGCTAAAGACTTGAAGGTAAGACATATCCTTGATAACAGTTCTATAGCTCACATTGTTTCTCAATTCATTATTACACCTGCTCAAATCTCTTATAAGTAATGGCAAAGTGGTTAGACAAATATGAACAAGGAGGTTTGGTCTTAAAGAAAAAGACTAAAGATAACTATGGTAAGAAACCTAATGTTAATGATGTCAAAGTATCTGCAGGTCCTAACTTTGTAGGAGAAGGATATACAGCATACAACTGGAAGTCTCCAGCATGGGGTGGACAGTTTGCAATGGGAGGTGCTTTACCAGGTGCTGTAGGATTCACATACGCACGCACAGCTGGCTCAGCTCCTGCTAATGGTAAGTATACTAAGAAGACAAAAGCAAGTGCTCAGAATGGCAAGGAAATGAGTTTCTATCAGAATGGACTAGACTTCAAACCTAAGACTATAAGTAAGAATGGTTCTGTGATTAAAGATGATAGAGGACAATGGGCTTACCCAGGTGAAATAACAGAGATAGGTTCTAATAACATCACTATGCAGGGAGTTGACTATCCTGTACTTGGTGTATCTGATACAGGTGATACACAGATGATGTATCCTGATCAAGATTATAAGTTTGATGGTGAGAAGGTTACAGAGTTTCCTATGGCTCAGAATGGAGATTGGTTAAGTAAGTATGATAATATTTCTAACACAAATTCTTTAAAGAAAGAAGCTGAAGAAAGATTAAGTAGAATGAATAGACCTAAGTCTACTATTTCTCAATACACTCCTAAACCAGGAGAACAAGCTAAGTTTGATAAACAGAAGTTACAAAGAATAGCTGAAGACAATACTCCATTAAATAGAATGGCTGCTAGCAAAGGAGCTGAGAATATGCAAGATGCTATAGAAGCAGCAATGATAATGGAAGGTGGATTGGCAGCAGGTAAGCTTGTTGGTAAAGGTGCCAAAGCTGCTGTTAAACAAACTGGTAGAATTTATAATACAGTAGCTACAGGTGAGTCTGCTTTACCTATTGCTTGGAAAAGTCCTGCTAAAGGAATTAGTCAAGAAGCAAGTGATTCTATGTTTAAAGGAATAGCTAACGCAAATAAACTATCAGATGCTGATAGAGCTTTGTTATTAGAATATCAATATGATAGTAAACCATTTACAGGAAGATGGGGAACAATTGATCAATCTAAAAAAGATGCTTTAAATAATGCTATCAATAATAATGAATTAACTATTAATAATAATGCTATCCTTACAAGAAGGTTTAATCCTGAAAACCAATCATTAGGTGCAGAGTTTGTAGGTAATAAATTGAATTTAGGAGATCGTCCAAGTTCATTTTCAGCTGGTGTGGGATTACCATCTTATCAAAGTGGTGCTGTAGATAGATTAGTTATACCAAACAGATATGCTAAACAAATGGGTAATGAGTTTTTAGCAAATGAATATGGAATACCCTCAGATAAGACTTTTGATTTACTTAAAGGTAAATCTAAAGATTGGGCTGCAAGTATAGGTGTAAACCCAACTGATATGGTTAATGCAGAAAGAGAAGTTATTGGAACAGGATTAGATCTTAGAAGAATTGGTAGAGTTAAAAATGATATAGGTGGGTATGATCATATCGTAAGACCTAGAACTATAAATAAATCTACTGGTACACAAAGTGTTACAAGAGGTCCTATTAATTGGTGGGATGAACCTAAATATAAAAAACAAAATCCAAACTTTGATCCTCAAACATATTTAAATAATCCTGTAGGTAATCAGTTTTATTCAAGAGATATTCCTAAAGGAATGGAACCTAGATATTTTGAAGAAAAGAAAAATGGTGGCTGGTTAAATAAATATAAATAAATCATACAATAGAGTATAATATGAAAGACCAAATGTTAAAGATTGCTGGAGTTAAATCTGAGAAGGAGTTCTATAAGAAATATCCATCAGAGGAAGCGTTTATGAAAGCTCACAAGAAAGAGTTTAAGAAAGCTGCCATGGGTAGTAAAATGGTTAATGACCAATTACATCAGTTGACTGACTTTGGCAATCCTCCTATTGCTCAGTATGGAATAGGAATGAAAAAGAAACCACAAAACTTTAATAATTATCTTCAAGGAACAAATCAAGCTGGGATGAATCCAGATGGTAGTATGAAGCAAGTGGGAGATGCTTTTAATAATGCATCTATGGCTAAGATGAGTGGACAACAGATGGGATCTGATATGTCAGCTCAGTTTGCCACTCCTTCTGCTGATCAGTTGTTAGGTAAGAATGCAATTAATTCAGGTGCTAAAGCTGGTGGGTTTGATGCTGCTGGTGCAGGTATGGCAGCTCTAGGAGCATTGCCAGCAATAATAGGAGGTATCGAAGCAATTGGTGCACAAAAGAAAGCTAAGAAGAAAGCAGAACAAGCTACTCAATTATCAGGACTTGCTTTGACAGCTCAACAAACTAATGAAAGACCTAAGAATCAATATGTAAGACCAGAAGATGATAAAGTGCAACCAGGACAATTAGGTAATCCTTATGGTAATAAAACAAACTATTTACAAGCTCAGAATGGTACAATGATTGGTGGCAATCCTACAGAGATTCAGAACATGTACAATCCTGGTGATATGTACAATGATCTTGGATTTGAACCATTAGAAGAAACATACAAACAATACAGACGTGGTGGTGATATACCTAAAGCAGAGTTTGGAGAATACTTCCAAGATTCTGGTCAAGCACAAATTGGTAGTGCTGTAGGTACAGCAGCTGGTACTGCTTTATTTGGACCATTGGGTGGTGCAGTTGGTGGATTAGCTGGTACATTCTTTGGTAATTTAGCAGGTGGTGCTAAACAAGCTAGAGAATTACAAAAACAAAAAGACAAGACTGCAATGAGTACAAGTATGATGGGGTTCATGGAGAACAGATCTCAAGGTCCTCTTAATGCAAATGTAAAGAATGGTGGATGGATTAGTCATGATTGGCAGCCACAGACATTCACTAAGTTTGGTGAGTATAGTGCTAAAGATCTTTTGAAACCTCCACATGATGCAGACATGTTAAGAGCTGGTGGACACATTGCACAAGTGGGGTATACAGCTCCTAGTGCAGAAGCATTATACACTGGTAGACCAGATATGCCTCAAGCTCAAAATGGTTCAAAGATGGCACTAGGTGGAGAGTTACAAATAGGAGAAGGTGGATATGCTGAGACCTTATCATACAATCCTAACTTACCTAGTGGTGAGATAGGAATGTTCAGAGGAGCATCTCATGACAATGGTGGCATACAAACTCAGTATGGTGAGAATGGTGTAGAGGTAGAAGGTGGTGAACCATTTACTGTTCTAGAAGACAATGGCTCAGAAGATGGCAATAACCTAGAAGGTGGTGGATCTAAAGAGAACCTTGTTGTGTTTGGTAACATTAAAATTAATAAAGAAATAGCAGACCTTATGGGAGATCCAAAAGCAAAGGGTAAGAAGTTTAAAACATACATAGCTGACGTAGCTAAGAATGATGCAAAGCAATTAAAGACTATTCAAAAAGGACTTGACTTAATTGAAGAGTATGATGGAAATAGTTCATATGATAAATTAGGTATGAATTCTGGTATGGCTAATCTTATGGGTGCAAAAGCACAACAAAAGATTAATGCTGACAAAATTAAAGAAGCAGGGTTAGTACAAGACTCTATTCACAAAACAGCTAATGAGTTAGGTGTTAAAAGTGACAAGCTAGCTGAAGGTAAGTTAGAGAAAGAAACAGATATAAGCATGATGGGAAAGAATGGTAAGAAAATGAAGAAAGCTCAAGAAGGAATTGAAACTCTTAAAGGTCTTGATGATGAAGCATTGCTTGATCCTAACTATCCTGAACGTATGGAGATTCTTAAAAATTACTATTCATTAAATAATGCAGATCGTGAGATGATGAAAAGAGGAATGAGTAAACCAGGATTCATGGGACTTGGTGCAACAGATTTACCAGAAGCTGTAGTTAGTTCTTCTAAGAAACCAAAGATAGATTATAGCTTGTTAGAATGGCCAGACTTACCTGGACCTTTTACCAAAGCGGAAGCTGAAACTAATACTAAAGATAAAAAGCAACGTAAACCAATTGATTGGAAAAAATTAGGAGATATAGGTAAAGTAGCATTGTCTTATGCAGAACCTTGGTTAAGACCTTCTAATGCTAATGAAGACTTAAACCCTGATCAATTGATGGGTGAGTACTATGCGTTGGCTAACAATCAGTTAGAACCTGTACAAGCTCAACAGTTTCAACCAATGTTGGATACTCCATATGACATTTCTTTCAATGACCAAATTAATGCTATTGATTCTCAATCTAGAGCTTTTCTTAGAGCTGCTGGTAATAATCCTGCTGCCCAAGCAGCAGTTATGGCTCAAACAATAGAAGCTAAGAACAAGTTATTTGGAGAATCAAATAGAGTTAATCAGGCAAATAAAATGGGAGTATATGATAAGAACAGAGCTATTATAAATGATGCTAAGCTTAAAAACTTGGCAATCAATGATCAACAATACGTTAGACAGTCTCAAGCTAAGTCTAATACCAAAGCTCAAACTATTGAAGCTCTTAAATCTATAGGTGATAAGGTTACAAAACAAAGAGCTTCTAATAGAAAGCTAGCTATTATGGAGAACATGTATGGATTCAGATTCTCCCCAAGTGGCAGAGCTATTAATATGAATGCTCCTGCTCAATTTGATCTATCAGGTGCTGGTTCAAGAAGGGGTGGTCTTTCAGCTGCAGGTTTACCAGCTAACAAAAGATTTACAATAGACTCTGTAACAGGAGAACCTGTTGGAATTAGAACATTAACTAAGGACGAGATGGCAGCTGGTGGTCCTTCTATGTCAGAATTAGATGGTGCTTTTGATAATCAAAAGAAGGGTGGGAAGACACCAAAGACAAAAGCTAGGAATAGCTCTATCGTAAAAGCATTAAAGAGTCTCTAACTATTTCAGTTAGAGCAATTTAACAAAAATCATTATCGCTCTTGGTAGATCCAAATTTTTAAATTACATTTGCTAACATTATTATTATGGCATCGTTTACAGATCAAATATCACAGTTTAACCCCTACATCCAGGAACTCCCAGTTGAGGCCATGGCCCAGGTTGGTATGGCCAAACAGGCCCAATATGACCAAGGTGTACGAAAAGTTCAGAGCTATATTGATAGAGTATCTGGTCTAGAAATAGCTAAGCCTCAACATAAGCAGTATCTTGAATCAAAGATGAATGAGCTTGGTAACAGATTAAAGACTGTAGCTGCTGGTGATTTCTCTAATCAACAATTAGTTAATTCTGTTGCTGGTATGACAGGTCAGGTGGCTAAAGATCCTATAGTTCAAAATGCTGTATATTCCACAAGTGTTATTAAGAAAGGGTATTCAGAAATAGAAGCTGCTAGAAAGGCAGGTAAGTCAGGTAAAGACAATGAAGATTTTTATGAATCTAATGTAAATAACTGGATGACTAATCCAGATTTAAAAACTCCCTTCCAAGGAAGATATACACCCTATACAGATGTAGATAAGAAGCTTAGAGGATTAGCAGAAGAACTTAAGAAGAACCCTTCATCAACAAGTGTTGATAATCCTTTTGTAAGAAATGATAAAGGAGAAACACTTTACTTTAAAACTGTTATAGATCCTACAACAAAGAAGAAAGTTACAATAAGTTCTATAGATCCTTCACAAGGAGGAGAGAAACAACTTGATCTTGATATGCTTAAGATCAAAGTAAAAGGAACACCTGCTCAACAGATATATGATACCTTTACTGATAACTTAACTAGTGATGATGTAGAACAGTTAAAGATTACTAGTTGGGCTAAGTTTAAAGGAGCAAACACTAAAACTTTTCAAGATTCTATACTAGATACATATAAGTTAAAAAAGGATATGCTAAATGAACAGATTACTAATTTAGCTGTTGAGTTACAAAATCCTAAATTAACAAGTGCACAAAAGTCTCAAGGAAATGCAATTCTTAAGAACTTGACAGACATGTATGATGGTGGAGTTCTTGATAAAAAAATGAATGAAGAACTTTCTACTCTTGATAAAAAGATTAATGAGCAAGGATTAGATACAGTTAAATATGATGTTTATGTAGATAACCATTTCAGTCGTCTTGCTAAAGAGTTATCTTTCAAAACATATGAAGAAGAAAGGGTAGCTAACCCTGCATCTCAAGCACTGTTAGCTAAACAAAAGTTTCAATTAGATCAACTTCAGTTTCAAGATGAAAGTAGAAGAGGATGGGCTAGTATTACAAATGCTCAAAATAGACTTGCATGGGAAAAATTAGTAAAAGCACAAGAGCTTGCACCTACTAATTTACTAGATGTAACTGAGGGAACAATTGGTACAGGTAAAGCCATCCCTACAGTGGGAAGCGAAAGAAAAGATTTAGTAGATATATTATCACAGAAGGCTACATTAGATAGCAAATGGGCTAAATATATATTTCCTGATTTAAAACAGGCTAATCAATATACAACTGCTCTTGGGGGATTATTAAATAACTATAAGAAGAATCCTCAAATGAATCTTACTGCTAATCAAAAAGCATATATAAGAGAAGCTGAAGCATTAGATAATGCAGCTCAGTCAAAAATAAATGCAATAAGCTATGCAGAGAAGAAAGGATTAGATAAAGCTATTGATAAAACAGCAAATGCTCTTGGTACTAATGATGTTGTAATTAATGGAAAAACGTTTACATCAAAAGAACTAGCAGATGTTGCTGTTAGAATGGCTGAATATAAAAGAGAAGGTGTTCCAAGTTATACATCAGCTGCTACATCAGAGTATGGTGTACCAGGTCGTCCTGGCATTCCTGCTACTTTTGATGTGAAAGGAGCAAATGATTTCTTTTCAAATTATCAAGGTGGTAAATACTATTCAATAATAGCTCCTCTTTTAAAAAGACAAACAGGAAAAGCTTTAACTGCTAGTGAAACAGATGCTTTAAATAAATTTAATACAGCATCAGATATAGTTAAACGTGAAACAGGAAATATACCTAAGTATGAATCTGAAGCTTTGGTAGGTATAAGTCCAAGTACTGTTTCACAAAAGGCAACTTTAACTCCTGACCTTGTAAAAGGTGATGAATTAGCCATTGATAAATTCTTGACCAAAGCTGTAGGTAGATATAATGCTCTTGAACAAAAACCAAATTGGAATGCTGATAATATAGCTAAGCTATGGAACACTCGTAAAAGTGGTGCTGAAGGAGGTGCAAAAGTTGGTTGGGAACTTGAAAAGTTTAGAGATGGCACTGCACAAATAATAGTATCACAAGGAACTACTGTAGAAATAATTCCTGTACTTCCTGAAGATTTACGTAACTACTTTCCACAAGCAACACAAGTGAGTCCATTTAATCAAATAAGAGATTTAATATATACATCTCCTACTAAGACAACAAACTTAGCAGGTGCAACAGATGACAATCCTACTAATGCAGTGAATGCTAGATATTCAGGATATGATCTTCCTCAATTAGAAAAAGCTAAAGATGCTCCTTTATTTAGATATGATATTATTGGAAGTCCAAACAATACAGGAAGATCAGAGACAGATCAATTTTTATTTGTTGGATATGTAAAAGATCCTAAAACAGATGGTTGGAAAAGAAAAGAATTAAGTGATGGATATCAGGGAGAAGGAAAGATGTTACAAATAATGAGTCTTTGGAATAAGGATAATATAACAGAAGCACAAAAAACTTGGAAATAATATGGCAATGTCTGAGCAAGAACCTATACAAGATACTGATTACTTAAGTGAATTAGGTGCACCTAAATCTGTTTTAGGTTCTGCAAAACCAGTAGATTTATCTATTGGAGGAGCTTTATATGGCCCTGAAAAACAACGTGGATTAAGTATTGATGAAATAATAAACTTACCAGATGTGGCTCCAAAAGGATTTGGTAAATCTTTTGGTTCTATTTCTGCTGCTGAAATATATGCAAATAGACGCTATCCTATCTATGATAGGAACATGCCTGATTTAGAAGATGTATATGCAGAGAGCCAACCTTGGTATAAGATATTAGGTAATGGTATTGCTAAGATGGGATTGATAGGAGCTGGAACATTTGCTCAATCTTTAACAAACTTTCCTAATGTATTAGATGCTGCAAGATCAAAAGATCTATCTGAGTTATCAGGAGATCCAGATGGATATGAAGGGTCTATTGATAACTGGGTAAAAAATATAAATGAGGATCTTCCTAACTATGCTAGTAAGTATGTTAGAGAGAATCCTTTCTTATCTGCTATTCCCTTTATGAAAGGAAATGCATATTGGTGGGGTGAGAAGTTTATTCCCAACCTAGGATTTATGTTAGGAGCTGTTGGTGGTGCTGTTGTACAAGATATTGCAATAGGTGCTGTAACAGAAGGTATAGGTGAGATTCCACTATTAGCTAACCAAATTGGTAAGGCTTCATTATATCTAAATAAATTATTTAGTGCTGAGACTGCTATAGGTAGAGGATTAGGGGCAACGCAAATTTCTCAATTAGGAAGACTTGAACAATTAGGTGAAAGACTTGGTAAGACAGAAGCTCAGATGTTCAAAGTAACTGAACTTGCTCAATTGGCAGCAGCTGCAAAATTAGGAAAAGGATTTAGAACTACCACAGCTATATTAGGTTCTGCTATGACAGAAGCTGGTGTTGAGTCTAGGAATGGATATAGTATGGTTAAGGATGAATTAACTAACCAATACAAACTCACTCATGCAGGAGAAGAGCCTACAGGAGATGATTTACAACAAATAGAAAACCTTTCTACAAATGCTATGAATACCAGGTTTGGTATTAACATGGCATTACTCACTGTATCCAACTCATTACAGTTCAATAACTTATTTAAAACAATGGTTGGTGTTCCAGGCAGCAGAGCTATATCTGGATCACTTACACAAGAGTTAGAAGGACTTGGTAAAGTAGGATTAAAAGAAGGTAGCTTAGATGTGTTTGAAAAAAAGGCAGCTACATCTGTTTTAGGAAAGGTATGGGAAAGTGTTAGACCAACAGGTGCTAATGTATTTAGAGAGGGTGTGTTTGAAGAAGGTGGACAGTTTGCAGCTGAGAGAGGAACATATGATTATTACACAAGAAAGTACAAGAGTGATAAGTATAAGGAACAATGGAATGGTGTTAATGAATTAATCAATTCCACTGTCTATGGATTGAATGAACAATTTACTAGTACAGAAGGTCTTGAGAACATGTTGATTGGTGGATTAACAGGTCTTGTTGTTGGTGGTGTACAAAGTGGTATTGATGCTAAGAGAGGATTAAGTAAAGATGCTAGATTAGCTACAGCAACTAATGTACTTAATCAAGTGGGTATTACTAGTACATTACAGAATAACTATGATAACACTGTAACTTCTGCAGGTATTGCAAAAGATATGGAAGAAGCTGCTGCTTCAGGTGATGTGTTTAAATATAAAAACTTACAGGCTGATGAGTTCTTCAACTTTGTAACATCTCGTCTTCCATCAGGAATGCATGATGTAACAGTTGAGCAATTGAATATGTTGAAAAACCTATCCAAAGAACAGTTTGAAAGTATGTTCCAATTGGATTTCAATTCTACAAACAGAGCCACTGTAAGTGAATATGTAGATGGTATGATTGCCAAATCAAATGATATTAAAGATACATATGAAACTGTTAATACTACATTTAAGAATCCATTTAAGATAAACTATAATGCTGATAATATAGATAGTATTGTTGAGGCTAACAACTATATTACATTTGAAAAGTATAAGAAAGACTTAACCTATTTTGCTGCAATGCCAACGCTTGCAGATAGTAGAATTCAATCTATTCAAGAGTCTGTTAATAAGATTAATCCTAATATCACTACAGACGTATTATCACAACTTACTAATAATCAAGGTCTTGCAGAATTAGCTAAGTTCTATGAAGAGAAAGCTACATCTTTAAAGAAGACTATTACAGATTACACTACACCTGTAGATAAGAAGAAAATAAATGATCAGATCAAAGCATTACGTACAAGATCTGAACTAATTGCCCAAGCACTTAATACTGGTAAGGTAGATGATAAAACATTTGATAGCTTATTAAACTTTGAGTTGAATGGTCAAGATGCTACATTAGGTAAATCTGTAGCTTCTTTACATGCTCAAGAATTAATGGATTATAGTGTAGATATCAACGCTTTAGAAAAAAGAAAGAAGGATGCATCTAAGGCTTATGATGAGATGTCTACTAAAGAAGGCTTTGAGAAATACTTCAAAGAGGCAGAAGAAATGGCTTCTGATAAAGATGCTGTTGTAAATGAGGAAGAGAAGAAAGAAGAAACTGCTCCTACACCAGAGACACCTAAAGAACCTGTAAAGTTTAGATTCAACAATGCTAATAAACAAGCTGAGAATCTTGAGGTGGATAGAGAGTATGAGATGGGTAAGGTGTATAAGACAAAGATTAATAAACTTGATGATGATAGATGGCAAGTTGTATCTCCTGATGGAACATATGAGATACTTCCTAGCAAAGAAAAAGCACAAGAAAGATCTGATGAACTAACTGATGAGTTTAATAACTTACAGAAGATTAAGGTTTTGGCTCTTAATCCAGATGGTTCAATTAAGATAGAAGATGTTAATGGTGACATCTATGATATTAATCCTAGAAAGTTATCTGGTTTCAGTAGAGTTCAAACAGATCAAGAGAAACTACAGAAGATAGCTAATCAGTTAGGAGCTGCTCAAACTAGAATAGAAATAAAGTCTGGAGCAGTATCTACTGATGACCCAAGCAAAGAGCAGCAAGTAAAAGAACCTAAGAAGAAGAGAGTTGATATATTCTTTATCTCCACTGTAGACTCAATGGATGATGGTGTTGCTCCTTCTAAGACATATCAAATACGTACAAGACAGTTCTTAAATAATATTAAGAACTTCTCTAATAGAGACAACATCAAAGTGATGCTTGTCACTCCTAAACAATATAAAGGATTAGGATTAACCACTCTTGATAATGTAGCTTATGGCCAAGAAACGTTTACACCTGAGGAGCAAGCAAAGCTTATTGATGTAGATAATGGATTGGTAACTGCTGTTTATGTGGAACAAGAGGGTAGCACTCTTTATTATGTTGATAAAGATGGTAAGCGTTTATCTAAAGTAGATGGTACACAAGCAGATGTTAATAGTTTAGTATTTGCTAATATGCCTACAGCATCATTGTATTATAATTACAAAGATGCTCAAGGCAATCCTGTGCCTAGATTTAAAAAAGGTGAGGAGGCAGAAGCAGAAGCATATATGGAGGCTTGGAAGAAAGCAAGGGCAGATGTGTTTGCTTCAGATCCTAACAATCCACAGTTATACAGCTTCTCTATCTCTAGAGGTATGGCTGTTGAAACTCCTGTAGATGGTAAGCCTGAAACTAATCATGTTGGTGATAACTTAATCCCTGAAAAGAAGATTAAGAATCAAGCTAATGTAATTGTAGTTTCTACAACAGGAATCATTTCTCACAATGGAGAAAACTATAATATCCCTAAAGGAAGACCAATGTTGCAATATGGTGACACATTGCAGTGGTTAAACAATAGAAAGTTTACACCAGATGAAGCTAAGAGTATCTTTGAAGCATTAAGATTGATGTCAGAAGATGTTCAAAAGAAAGCTAAAGATGGTAAGGATGTTGAGTTTAATCCATTGTATGCTAACTTCTTACAGAATGTATTGTTCTGGAAGAAGGGGGCTGATACTAAGAACAACCAAATGTATATAGATGATAGAACAATGGATCTATATCTTGGTGGTAAGAAATATAACTTTGCTAACTTAGCTATCTCTGAGAAAGAAATAGTTAGTCAGCTTCAGAATACATTTAACACAGTTAACAATGACTCTGTTAAAAAGAATGATGAAGAATTTACAGAACTTTACTTTGAGGATAAATATTTAAAAGATAGACAATGGCCTAATTATCAAAGCTATTTGTTATCTAGTAAACTTCCTAATGGTAAAGGAAGATCAATTAAAGATACACCACTATCTACATCTGTAACAAAACCATCTGATCGAGTTCCATATAACTACAGACAGAAGTATGTAACGTTAGGTGGATTAGAACTTGCTGTACAGAAGATTACTAAACCTGTAGCTCCTGTAGCTAAAGGTGGTGCCACAGAGATTGGTGGATATAAGATGGATGGTACAACAACACATACAAGAGAACTTAAAGCTCTTGGTAATGTAACGTTCACAGCTAGATTAAACTCTAATGGTGTTCCAGCAGTTACAGTTGATACAATAGAAAACTTAGAATCTATTGTAGCAGACCCAGCTAAGACAGCTCCTTATTTTGACTTCTTAAAAAACAATAAGGATGCTAGTGGTAAATCTTTATTTGATGCTACAAGAAGTGAGCAAGAGCTAATGTATGATTTTGCATCTATAGCAATTGCTAATCAATTGAATAAGATGAAGAATGCTGAGACAGCTCCTGCAGCTCAACCAGCTCCTGTAGTTTCTAATGAGAAAGGTTTCCAAGGATATAAAGGAGGTTTTGAAAATACAGGTAAAGGTACTGTTCAAGGTGATGGTAAAGATAAGGCAATGAGGAAAGTTGCTGATGGATTTATTGGAGAATCTGTATCAACTAATAATAAATCATTTGTAACTTCTACTCAAAGAATAGAAAACTTAAAACCTTTATCTTCAACAGATACAAGTTATAAAGAAATAGCTGATAAAACTGGTACTAATTATGAAGGATTAGATAATAATCCTTCTCTTCAATCAGGAAATGATGATGGTATAATTATGTTAGCTAGAAATTCAAAGTTTAGTGGAAAAGGTTTACAAAAATCTACAAAGGATGCAATATTAAAAGCTAAAAATAATGGTGCAGAATTTGTTGTAGGAGATATGCCAGGAGTAGATATTCAGTTTATAGATTACTTACAAGAGATAGGTGCTAAATTTACTATATATCATACAGGTGCTACATCTAGAACAACAATAGTTGGCTTAGTAGATGATATAGCTCCTGCTCCAACTGTTCAAGAGAACGTTGAGAAGTTAGAACAATTAGAAGATACTGTTGATGATGCTGAAGAGAAAGCTCTTGAGGATGAAATCAATAAACAAATAGCTGAGAAGGTTAATGCTCTTGGGAAAACAAAAGCACCAAAGAAACGTTATAGAGAGATTGCAGGATTAGATGTTCCTAGAATGACTGACGCTGAGCTTCAGTTATTTAAAGAGTGGCATGCTAAGAACGCTGCTGGTATTCCATTTGAAGTGTTACAACGTGTGATGACTACTAATGATGGTAGACAAGCATGGGGAGCATTTGAGAATGGTGTAGCTAAGTTTTATAAGTCTGCAGCTAGAGGTACAGAGTATCATGAGATATTCCATGGCATCTTTGGTGGCTTCTTAAGTGCAGAAGAAAGACAACTTATTTTTGATGAGTTTAAATCTAAATCTGGTAAGTTCAAAGATAGAGCTACAGGTAGTATGATCTATTATGAGGAAGCTACAGATCAACAAGCTGAGGAAAGAATAGCTGATGACTTTGCTGACTTTAGATTAGGTAAGTTACCTGCTAAAAGTATTGGTGAAAGAATATTAAAATTCTTCAGAAGTATCATACAATTTGTTAGAGAGTTTGTAAATAAACCATCTAAGAAAGATGAGTTATTCAAAACTATTGAGGCTGGTAGATTTAAAGATACTAAGTTAAATCCTGCTGTATATAATCAACTTACACAGTGGAGCGTTATCCCTGGTCTTGATGAACCCACTACACACGAGTCAGTTCAGGACGTGGCTGCTAGATTCTTCTTTGAAGTGTTTAGCAAAAACATGGACTTATATAATCCTAAGTTATTAACTTCTCCTGAGATATTTGATACAATCAAAGAAGAATTTGCTGAGGAAGGAAAGCTAGATGTGTTAGGTGAAGAAGGTTGGAGTCAGCTGGTTAAGAAATCAAGAGAGTTCTTACGCACATTCAAGATTCAATTTGATGAGAATAATGTTATTGTTTTTAATAATGATGATAATACTAATCGTGACTATGCACCAGAACCATTCTCTGTAGACTGGAAGAAACAATCTAGTTTCCCAATCAAGATTACTGTAGGGTCATTAGTTTTAACTGTACCTACTAATCAAGAGAATGCATTACGTTTACAAATGCCTGATGAAGTAATTTCAGGTAGTGCAAAAGGCTTCATGTTATTGAACTTTAGTAGAGCGTTTGCCACTATATTGAATAAGATTTCTAATACATCTTCTATAGGTAAGGTGGTAGATAAACTACTTACTCTAGCTAAGCAAGATAGTAACTATGTAAGATTATGGTCTAAACTTGGTGGAACTATAGATAAATTAGGTTCTGAAAATAAGGAAACAGCTATAGACTATTCTAAGTTCCAAGCTCATGACTGGAGATTATTTATTAACTTCTACCAAACATTTACTAAGCAACATCCTAATGCACGTATACAATATGTTTCTGATGATGAGGTGTATACAGGATCTGCAGAATTATCTGATGCTATAGATGATGTAGTAGAGGGTTGGATTGAAGGTATCAAAGCTTTATCTAAAGATAGTAAGTCTCTTATTGTTCTTGATAAACCAAATAAGGTTTACAAGGTGGGTGACCTATCTAATATAGAGATTAAGAACCCTGAGCAAATGGTAGACTTCTTAAGTAAGATAGGTGTAATCTTTCCAATTGATGTATACAATAAACTTACCACTAGAGAAAAGAATGTATTTGGTAGAGCAATAGGAGGTCTTTTAACATCTCTTCGTAGTAAGAGTGATATACTAAGTAGTGTTACCAGTAAGTTATTAGATATCAAGGGACCATTAAATGCTATGGGTGAAATGTTAGTTAGAGTTACTAATCCTAACTTTGATCCTACGCATATTAATGTGGAAGGAGAAAGAACTAATGGCTATGCAGAAAATAATAATTCTTCTGTATTTGAGAATGAATGGAGAGAAGCTGGTACATTAGAAAACCTTAAGCAAGCTAGACCAGAATTAAATGATCCATTCTCTACAAACAGTCTCATCTTAAAGAAAGATGGATTATATATTGATGAAGATGGTAATATTAAACGAGATCTTAAAGTAGGATATATTCAAGGTACTAAAGATGTTGATACAGATGATGGTACTTCTACAAGTAAACTAACACTTGGTAATAGATATACACAAGAGATTAATGAAAATGTTAATGGTAGATTCTATATATTACTTCCTGCTGAAAGTAGTACAGAATGGCAAATGGACCTTGGTATAAATGTTCCATTTAAACAATTTGGTACTAAAATAGGATGGGATACTACATATAAGATATTCCAAGGATACTTAAAAGATGATATTGCTTTAGCTAAAGATGCTGATGTAAGAAAGAAACTTAAGAATATAGGCAATAGAGCTTATGACTTGCGTTTCTTCAAAGACATTCTATCTGAAGATATGTTAGCTAAGATCAATACTGAATTAGTAATGAAGTCTGCTTCTGATGAGGAAGTGATTGCCTTTATAGCTGAGAATGAAGAGGAGATTAATGGTTCTATAAAGTCATATTTTGACGAATATATAAACGATACAATTGCTACGCTTAAAGAATATGGACAAGTAGTTCCTAGTGCAAATGGTAAAGCTTTAGCATACCCAATGCTTAATAGTGTATTTGCTAAGATATCTGGAATCAATAGATATAATCTTACAGACGAAAAGTTAAGAAACCTTATTGAGTATGTAAATATCAACTATGTCATAAGCAACATTGAATTCCATAAGATCTTATTTGGTGATCCATATCAGTTTGCTTTAAAAGAAGGTGAGTCAGAAGAAACTAAACGTATTAAGTCTTTCTTATCTCCAAGAAGAACAACATTTGATATGCCAGAATACAATGAGTTTCTTAATAATGAATTCAATAAAGCTGGTGAGATTGAATTAACACCTGATGATCTTGGTTATCATAAACATAAATCTCATACTAACACAGTGACTATCAAAGAGATATATGTGGAAGGTGGGTTAATGGGCAGAACAAAAGAAGCAGATGCTCAGTCTTGGATCATGGATACTACAAACAGAGAGGTGAAGTTAAAGAACGCTCAGTGGACAGATGAAGCAGAAATATTCCACCAATGGCAAATGGCTTACACTAGAAACAGAATGGCTGCCAAAGGTAAATATACATATACCAATGATACACTTAAAAAACAAGACGCAGCATTAATTGAAACTCCTGTACCTAAATATGGTGTAGAAGTATTGAAGCCTATTGTAACTGGTAACAAGTTAGGTAAGACATACTTTGAATTAGTACTAGATAAGTTCTCACAACTGCCTTTGTATTATCAAGCTATTGAAGGAACTACATTAGAAGGACTTTATATAAAGATGTGGGAAGAGAAGATTGGTTATGCTATTTTAGAGAGTGGTAGAAAGATGGGTACAACAGAAGCATTTGACTTATACAAAGATGGTAAGTTAAACCCAGAACCATTTAACAACTTAGTTCAAGTTCCTTGGAAAGCTTATGGCATCCAAGTAGAAACTAACTATGATGTTGTCAAAGCACAAACACGTGGTAGTCAACCTACTAAGTTAGTTACTGTAGACTTGTTTGATAATGGTGTACCTGTTAGTCAAAGAGCTAAAGAAGCAACAGATAGAAACAATAATATATTGGACTTAATGCATGAGAATGCATATAATGTTTTGTTAGAAAGATTAGGTATTGAGGATTTAGGCACTGAGTTTATATTAGCAAACAAACAAGCTGTATCTAATACATTAGTATATGAGATGCTTAGAAGAGAGTTAGATGAGAATGCTAAGGATACAGTTCAATTAGATAGTAAAGGTGAGTTCCCTATTCCTTTTGAAGCGTCTCCTTCTTACAAGCAAATTAAAGATATCCTATACTCTGTTGTACAAAAGACTATGGTTTCTCCTAAAGTGAATGGTGGTCCTAAGGTACAGGTGAGTGTTACAGGATGGGAAAACTTAGAGAAAGGAAGAAGATTAGCTATCAAAACTGAGGATGGATATAAAGAAATATCTAGAGAAGACTATGACAAACTATCTGATGAGGAGAAGAAGAAGGTAGTATTAACAGATGATACACTTAAGTTTTATACCAAAGATGATCCATACATGGAAATCATGTTACCTCATTGGTTTGGTGATACGCTTAGAAAGACTACTAAGTATACGACTGATGAAGAAATCATTAACTACTTAAATATTACAGAGGAAGGTAAATCTATCTTAAGAGGTATAGGATTTCGTGTTCCTGCACAAGAATTAAGCTCTCTGGTAACATTCAGAGTGAAAAAGTTCTTACCTCAATTCATGGGAGAATCTGTTGTTGTACCTTCTGAAATCACTACTCTTGCTGGATCTGACTTTGATATAGATAAGTTAAATACATATTTGAAATCTATATACATAGATGTGAATGGTAACATACGTTTAGTAAAGTGGTTAGGTTCTGAGGAAGCTACAAAAGACTTCTTCAGAGGTGTATATAAAGATACCATCCAAAGAGACATAGATAAAATTGAAGAGTTTGAAGAATTCAGAAGTAAATTAGTAGATGTATTATCAAAGCTAGAAAGAATAGAAGGTGCTGCCAGTCCAGAATCTTTGGAGAGTGCACTTACTCCTTCTGAGCTTGACTTCTTCTACGATCGTTTATCTATATTCAAAGCAATCACTGATCAAGCTGCACAAAAAGATATTACAGCTGTAGATTACATGAATAAGCAAATTGAAGACTTATCTATTAATAAAGAAAAGCTGACAAAGGATATACTTAGTAATTCTCTTAGAGAAGATTATGTAAAAGATATGTATAAGCGTTCTCTTGAGAATGAGTACTATGATAGCATGGAAGAGTTATTAACTCTACCTGAGAACTTTGAAAGACTTATTTCTCCTGTAAATGATGCTGGATTAGAAAAGCTTTCTGTTAGAATAGGCAAACTAGTTAATCCTAAAGGTGATCAAGTTAAGAACAAGATTCTTAACAGAAACTTTATGACTAAGTTAAGACACTACTTTGTAACAGCTAAAAGATGGATAGGTATTGCTGCTACAAATATTACAAGTCACTCTCTATTCCAAAAGGGTCAGATATATTTGAACCCAGAAAGATTCTTCATGTTACCACAGCAAGATAGAAAATTTATTGGAGATGGTAGTATTATCTTGCCTCATAACAAAGTGAAGATTGGTGATAAAGAATATGCTTCATTATCAGGAACTAAGACAGCTGATGGTAAAAAACAATACATATCATCTAGACTATCTGGATATGGTACATCATTTGTGGACGTAGCTAATAAACCATATATTGTTGAACTTGTTACTAGTGACTTATCTGTAGGTACTTTTATGTTCTTAGAGAGAATAGGTGCAGGTGAATACACTGGTATTTTTATGAGCCAGCCTATTATTAGAGAATACTTAAAACAACTTGATAGCCAAAATAAAAAGGGTCTATTTAGTAAATTTGATATTGATAGTATTAAAAGTAACTTTGTTACAACAAATAAGGCTATTGAGACAGCAAGAATAGATATAAGTAACTTAGAGGCAAACATTGCTGATTACTATGCAGGTAACGAATTAGGCATTGAAAGAAATGCTGAACAACATGCAATTCTTAATGAGTTCTTGAAATATGCTAAGTTAGCTGAATATAACTTTGACCTTACACAGGCTATTAACTATGATACCACTAGATATAGAAGTGGTGATACCTTGTTTAAGAAGCAGGTTAGAACTGATATAACCATAGCAAGAAGTCCATTTAGTGGCATTGCTGAACTATTAGATCCTGAGAATCCTAAGATATTTATTGCTAAGCAAAGACATTATCTTGACTTATCTATGGAAGGAATGGGAGTAATATTAAAGCTTGAGCAAGATCAATTTAGAATTAATGTAATTGACCCATTATTAAAACCATATGCTAGAAATAAATATGTTGGTGCAGATGACTTTGAAAGAATAGCTAACAAGTTGAAAGCCAGCTTCTTAGATTATATTATACAAACAAAGACAGGATTTAACTCAGAGATAAATAAATTATTTGTAAATCCAAAGACCTCTGTATCTGCTCAATTAGAAGAAGCTAAGAAGATAAGTTCTAATCCTATCTTGAATGATTTTAAGGTGATTAGTTCTCCAAGACCAGATGGTGTAATGAGTGTTAAGTTAACTGTGAATATTAAAGGAAGTGCATATGATAAGAACTTATACATAGGATATATGAGACAATTAAGAGATACTCCTAGTACTAATGCTTTATATAAAGACTTAGTTAAGATGGCTCTCTTACAAGGTACATATGAGAATGGTGTAAGTATTGCTAGCATTATTCCTATTGAGGATTCTAGTAAATACGTTGCTCCTATCATGGCACCTTTGATGTATGATGAATCATTAGATGCTTTTGCAGATGGAGGTTTCCAAAGAAACAACTGGAAAGACAATAAGGTATTTAAAAAGTTTGAACCTAAGTTTTGGTTAGCTGATGAAGCTCCAGTAGATGTACAGGTAAATGACTTTGGTGATATTATTGGTGACATTTATCAATATCAATCCTCTGATTATTTCCCTAACATTGATAAGTTTGGTCTTTCTACAGACAGAAGAATATTAGCGTTAAGTGAAGAGTATGATAGTTTCTATCTTAGCAATGACTACTTGTTAGTACCTAGAGTGGTACAAATAAAAGGTGGTGAAAGAGTAGATATGAAGACAGGATTATCTATTACAAACTACAGCTATGTAGAGAGAAAGAACCAAGGAGATATGTCATTAAAGAATGTATATGGTTATAAGAAGGTATACTATGATGATGGTACTCCTGTAACATATCAAACTACAACCTACAAAGGTGAGGTAATTAATAAACATGTTTATAAACTTATTAACTTACGTGGAGATGGTAGATTAGTATCTGAATACTATACTGATAGCAGAAAGTCTGTATTAAATAATGGCACAGAGAAGATTGAGAATGAGATTTCTGACGATGAAATTCGTATATATTTTAATGAATTAGGTGAACAAAATTTTGTATCTTCGCAATCAACAGAACCATACATTCAAATTCCAGACTACGTGACAGATGAGAAACTAAAGAATGCTGATGGCACTAAGAGATTTGCACAGGCAAGTAAACTTGGTACTATTACAATTAATCCTCCTAAAAGTGTGGATGAATTCTTTAACTACTTTGAAGGTAAAGAAGGTGGACCTACATCTGAACAAAAAGCTAAGGTTTTAAATAAGTTAGCTGATAAAGGATATACAATTGATGTTCTTAAGACTATATTAAACAGTGTTGATAAGATTACTAACTTTCTAGTGTTACATGAAAAAAATCATGTTGAGAACAATGACATAGATGTCTATTGGAAGAATGGTAAAGACTTATTAACAGATGATAAAGTTGATATTGAAACAAGAGCTACAATTGCAGCATTGGATAAATTAGGTGGCATTCCTAGTGTAATAGATATAGAATTTGAAGATGTTAATACAGATGATACAGAAGGATCTGATAACCCTACCCCTTGTGGAACAAAACAATAAAGCATGATTTGTAAAGTAAGATACATAGAGAATCAATACAGAAAGAACTATCCTGCATTAGCTGATAGACTTACAACCATCTACAACGATGCTTGGAAGGAAGTCACTAGCTCTAAGCTATTTAGAAAGTATGGGGATGGTGATGACGCTACCTATTTATTCTCTTCTTCTGGTACAGCACAAAATCAAAAGCAAAGAAACCTTATTGATAGCATCAATAAGAAGTATGGTGGAAATATAGTAAAGCTTAAGACCACATCATCAGGAATGAATTCAAAGGTAACTATTGATGTTCACCCTATTGCTGAAAAAGAATTTAATAAACTAAACCCACAGCAAGTATTGTTCTCTAAGAAAGGACAATTAGAAAGCTCTAAAGCTTCTCCTAAAACATTAGTAGTCATTAAAGACTTCTTAAATAGAATAGGAGTAGACATGCAGACTGTAGATAAGATTGTTGTAGATGGTGTGAGACAAGATGCTAATGGTGCTGCGTTGATAATGCAAAAGCTATTACAAGTTGTAGAAGGTAAAGATGACATTGCCCTTCCTGAGGAAGCTATGCACTTTGCTGTAGAGATCTTAGAACAAAAAGATCCTGCATTGTTTAATCAATTATTAAAAGAGATTGGTAGCTATAGAATGTTACAACAAGTAATAGATCAATATAGCTCTGATCCAAATTATCAAACTGCTGATGGTAAACCTAACATCAGAAAGTTAAAGAAAGAAGCTATTGCTAAAGTATTAGCTGAGGTAGTAATAGGTAAAGCTGAAGGTGTTGTTGAGAAGCCTGAGCTTATGGCTAAAGCAGAAACTTGGTGGCAAAAGATTATTAGCTTCTTTAAGAATTTACTTGTAGAAAGTGGATTTGATACAGCTGCAATAAAGGTTCTTACAGGAGAAGGTATTGGTACAGCTGAAGATATTAGAGCTGAAGAGGGAGAGTTCTTTTTACAGACCCCTGGTAATTCACAAGCTGCTGTATATCAAGGAATTAAAAACTTACAGAATCAAGTTACTACTAAAGATGAAGTACAATCTGATGGAACAATAAAAACTTTCTATTATATTAATGGAAAGAAAGTTCCTAGAAGGGTAAGTGATCTTGTACAAGATTGGTACACTAGAAGATTTAAAGCTAATGATTTAACTAAAAGTGAATATGCTAAGTCATTAGATGATTTTAGAATGGAGAAAGGTACAAAAGGACATTCTGATATTCAATATGCATTCAGCAGATTTGTAGATGAGAATGGATACTTACGTCCTAAAATGTTAGATGATTCTGATTACACGTCTCAACTTGATCCATACAACAGAGACTACTATGAAATCCTTAGAGATAACTTGGAGGCAAGATTAAATTCTTTCCCTCCAAATACAAGATTCATGGCTGAGGTTACAATATATGATGAGAAAAGAGGAATTGCAGGCACAGTGGATTTCTTAGCTATTGAAGAATCAGGTAAGGTAAACATCTTAGATTGGAAGTTTATGGATATTAATCTTGAAAAATCTAAAGGAGATATTCCTTGGTACAAGGTTAATTCTTGGAACCTACAAATGGACCAATACAAATCTATTATTAAAACAATGTTCAGTTTAAAGGATAAAGACTTTAAACAAACAAGAATGATTCCTATCAGAGCAGTATATGAAGGAGGTAGTGCTAAAGAGAATGTACTTCCTATATTAACTTCAGTGGAGATTGGAGATGTTAATATACAGAATATACAAGAAAACTATTTAATTCCTGTAGGTCTTGAAAAAGAAGAAACAGGTAATAAAAAGATTGACAAGTTATTAGAAAAGCTTAACGCTGTATACAAACAGATATCTAATATCAAAGCTCTTCCTTCTCAGAAACTATCTAAAGCTGAACAGTTAAACGCATTGTTCTCTGCTATTAGGCAATTGCAGATGAAGCAGAACATTGTGCCATTGATATATCAAGCTAAGGTATTGAACAAACAGATTCAAACTAATATTGATACATATAATAATAAATGGAAAGGTACAGATCCTAAGTCTTTCTCTATGGAAGAAATAGATGAATTCACTGATTCAATTATAGGAGCACAAGAAGCTATTCAAACTTATGCTACATTAGATACAGATCTTAAATTCTTATTCCAAGGAGAGTTATCTGAAGAAGATAAGAAATTAAGAGAAGACTTAAGAGATGCTGCTGATAATGCTAGGGATCTAAATACAGAACTATTAGAAGTAATGGATGAGTTTGCTGATAAAATTGTTGCTAATAGACAAGGTATATCTGATATACTTAAACCTGAGAAGATTGTTAGAGGGTTTGCCAAGTGGTTTTCTTCTACATCAATAACACAGGTTAAGGCTATACAGGTTTTATATAGAATGGCAAACAAAGCATTTGGTATAGGTGCTCAGCAAACACTTGATGAAACTAAAAAATTACAAACTCTTCAAACTGCATATGAAGAGTGGGCTAAGTCTAAAGGACTTATTCCTAAGAACTACTTTGATATCTTGATGAAGAAAGGAGAGAATAAATTAATTGATCAATATGATCCTCAGTTTTATAAAGAACTTACTAAAAATGTAGGTGAGAAAAACTTTGATTGGATTAAAGACAATATTGATATTTCTGAATATAATAAGTTCTTAAAAGAAAGACTTGAGAAAGAAACTGAATACATTAATGAAAAGGCTAGAGTAGAAGAAGGAGAGGAAAGAGAAAAAGCTATTCAGCAAGAGATTGCTAAAGCTGAAAGAATGTATGACACTTCTACAACTGAAGGTCTTGGGTGGTTACAATATGATCTTATTAAGAAGTTTCCTAAAGAGAAATGGGAATCTGCTGAATGGAAAGAACTTAAGAACGTTAAACCAGCTAAAGATTTCTATGATTACATTATAGAAAGAAATAACTACTACCAATCTATAGGATATATCCATGCAAAAGAAGCAAGGGTATTCCTTCCTTGGGTTAGAAAAGGAATGATGGAGAAGTTAATCTTTGGTGGTAAGATAGCTATAGGTGAACAGTTCTTAAGAAACATATCTGTAGATGAAGGTGATTTAGGATATGGTGAGACTGATCCTCTAACAGGTAGACCAGTGAACAGAGTTCCAATCTATTTAACTAGAGAACTAGAAACAGATTATAGTACAGACTTGTTTAGAAACATGGCTCTTTATAATGAGATGGCTATTAAGTTTAAACAAATGTCTGATATAGAAGCACAAGCTAGATTACTTATTAGTGTAGAAAGAAACAAGAAAGCTATTGCTACATCTAGATATGGCAAGACTATAACAAATGAAAAAGGTGAGTTAGAATATACACCAGATAACACTGAGAACACTCAGCTATTAGAAGATATGGTGAAGGGTATTGTGTATGGACAGAAGTATATAGAAAGCGAAACCTTTGATCAGTTATTAGGTAAGATGGGTAACTTTGGTGAATCACTTAATAATGGTCTTGCCAAGTTAGGTGTTAATAGTAGAATATTTCCAGAGAACATAGCTAGTAGACAGTTTAGCGTAAACAAGGTACTTAATCAAATTAATAATACATATCAAATCAATGCATTAGGATTCAACGTTCTATCAGCTCTTTCTAACTTGTTTGGTGGTACAGCTCAGTCTATTATCAACGCTGGTACATACTTTACACATGAAGAGTTTGCAGCCACTGAGTATTGGATGATGTTAGGTAAGATGACTGGTAATGATAAGGATAAAAGAATTGCAGCATTAGAATACTTCCTTCCTTTAACAGATAATTATAATAAAGAAATTGCTAAGACATTATCTATTAGTAAGTTAAGTCAGGAGAACATCCAAGAGTTTTTAATGATCTTGATGAGAAAGTCAGACTTGTATGTACAGTCAGCTAACTTCTTTAGCTTCTTAAGTAATACTATTATAGTAGATGGTGAGGTGGTAAATGCTAGAGAGTATTTAAGAAAGCAACCAGACTATCAAAAGAAATATCAAGGAACAGCTGAAGAACAAAAAGCTTTCAAACAGAAGTTTGAAGATGATGTTAAAAAGCTAATTGAAGATAAAGGAATCATGAAGGTTGCTACTATTAAAGATGGTAAATTAGAAATCCCTGGTGTAGAAAGATCTTCTGATAGCGTATTAGAATTAAGAAGAAAAGTGCAGTCTTTAAGTAAAGCTGCATTAGGTAACTTATCTGAAGATGATATTAGAAAGATTAACCTAAATATATATGGTAAGTCTTTCATGTTATTTAAGAACTGGATTCCTAGACTTGTAGATGTAAGATATGGTAACTTAAAATTCAACGCTGGATCTGATGCCTATGAGTGGGGAAGAATGAGAAATGTATTTAGAATTATGTCTGAAGATATAAGAGGTTCATTATCAAATCTATACAACACACTACAAGGTAATGAGAAAGGTGTAGACTTTATGAGAAAGCTTTTTGAAAAGAAAAAGGCTGACTATGAATCAGATACAGGTAAGGAACTAGAAATGGATGAAGTGGCATTCATGGATTTAAATGTAAAGAATGTTAAGGCTCAGTTACTTGATACCATCTTCTTATTAACATTAGTTTCTTTATATGCTGGAGTTAAAGCATACGCTCCAGATGATGATGAGCTTAGCAAAAACCAACACAGATTCTTTGTCAAAGCAACAGATAAACTTAAGGATGAGCTTTTATATTTCTACAATCCTACAAGCATACTTAATCTAGTTTCACAAGGTTTCTTCCCAGCAAAAGGTCTTATTGAAAACTATGTAAAGTTCTTTAACAATTTCATGTTAGAAAACTACTACATAGTTACAGGAGATGAAAAAGCTGCAGATAAAAACTTTGTACTTAAATATGGTATGAAAGCTGTTCCTGGTTTGAATCAGTTTGCATCTTGGTTACCAATGTTCTATCCTCAAGCAGCCAAAGACCTAGGAATTAGGGCCCAAGCACAATATGGATTTGTTAGATAGTTATTGCTATATTATGTAGTAATACTTTTCCTAACTCATTGAAAATAAATTAAATTCACTATTTTTGCTAATACAGGTGCATATGCTATGGCTAGTTATGCACCTTCTTGTATATCATACACATATGTATAGCAAAAAATTGTTATAACATTACAATCTAAAAACATGAACGTCACCTGTCAAGCAATCCCTTGCCCAGTAATACTGGATTCGACCTGCGTATTCTACGAAGGCCCATACCTTGTATACTCTGGTATTAATACTAACGACAATTTACAAACAGCATTAGAGAAGATTGATGCAGCTTTTGCATCAGCTGGCTATGGTACGTCTGGTACCTCTGGTTCCTCTGGAAAGAATGGCACATCTGGAACAGCAGGTTCTAGTGGTAAGTCAGGCACTTCAGGAACTGCTGGTACTTCTGCTAGCTCTGGTAATTCAGGTACAGCTGGTACATCAGGAAGCTCTGGTAGCTCTGGAAAGAATGGTACTGCTGGAACATCAGGTTCATCAGGCAGTTCTGGCTCTAGTGGAAATAATGGTACATCAGGAACCTCTGCTACATCTGGTAGCTCAGGCTCTAGTGGTACGTCTGGATCTTCTGCATCTAGTGGAACATCTGCTAGCTCAGGAACAGCAGGTTCTTCTGGTATTTCAGGTGACAGATATGCAACTATATCTAGTAGCACATTTACATTAGGTGCTGCAGGTTCTATTGTTATTGGATTAGGCTTAGCTTATACAGCAGCACAGAACGTAATCATAGCATATAATGCAAGCAATCACCAAACTTCTGAGATAATTTCTTATAATCCTACTACAGGAGTGTTGACTTTTGATACTCCTACAGACGTTGCTGGTTCTGGCACATACTCAGTATGGTCAGTTAACTTAGCTGGAGCAGCAGGTGGTGATGGTTCTAGTGGTACAAGTGGAAGCTCTGGTACATCTGGATCTACAGGAACCTCAGGATCTTCTGGATCAAGTGCAACTAGTGGATCAAGTGGAACAAATGGCTCTAGTGGTACCAATGGTTCTAGTGGTATTACAGGTACTTCTGGTACTTCAGGAGGTACAGGATCAACAGGATCAGGTGGTACGTCTGGTACTAATGGTACATCAGCAACAGCTGGTACTTCTGGTGTTCCTGGAACATCTGGTACTTCAGGCACATCTGGTGCAGATGGTAGCTCTGGTACAGCCATTGCTAACTGGTATGGTCAGTGGTATTCTTCAGTATCTCAACAAGTTAGTGCTGCGAATACACCAACAGCTTGGTATTATACAAATACAGAATTATCATATGGTATTACAAATGTCTTGGGATCAAGATTGGTAGTAGCATATCCTGGACAATATGAGTTTGCATTCACAGCAATTGTTGATAAACAAACTCCTGGTAGTGCTACATTAAATGTATGGTTAAGACTTAATGGTTCTGATTTAGCTAATAGTAAAGTTTCTATTGAACTTGTTGGTCAAGAAGTAGAACAATTACCACATACAGCACAAATTATAAACTTACTACCAGGTGATTATATTGAGTGGTATTTTGCTTGTGACGATAGCACTGCTAGGATCAAAGCAATTCCTCAATTAATCAGTCCATATTTATCTCCTGCTGCTCCAGCAGTAACTGCATACGCTAAACAAATTGGTGTGGCAGTAAGTGGAACGTCTGGTACGTCTGCTTCTTCTGGAACATCTGGAACATCTGCTACAGATGGATCAAGTGGTACATCTGCATCATCTGGAACTTCTGGTTCGTCAGGTTCAACAGGTACCTCTGGTTCTTCTGGTACAAGTGGCACTACAGGAACAAGTGGTACAACAGGTACGTCAGGTACAACTGGAACTGATGGCTCAAGTGGTACTAGTGGTACAACTGGAACAGATGGTTCTAGTGGTACTTCTGCATCAAGTGGTACTTCAGCTTCTAGTGGAACCTCAGGTTCATCTGGAACTGCAGGAACAAGTGGTACAGATGGTTCGTCTGGAACTTCTGGCACTGATGGTAGTTCAGGAACTGATGGTAGTTCAGGTACAAGTGGCACTGATGGATCAAGTGGAACTTCAGGTTCTAGTGGTACAGCTGGAACAGCTGGTACTGATGGTTCATCAGGAACATCTGCATCTAGTGGAACCTCAGGTACAACAGGTACAGATGGTTCTTCAGGAACAGATGGCTCTTCTGGTACCTCTGGTACAGATGGCTCTAGTGGAACAAGTGGAACAACAGGTACAGATGGATCAAGTGGTACAAGTGGAACAAGTGGAACTGATGGAAGTTCAGGCACTAGTGGAACTTCAGGTACTAATGGTTCAAGTGGAACTGCTGGTACAACTGGAACTGATGGATCTAGTGGAACAGCAGGTACTGCTGGTACAACAGGTACAACAGGAACTTCTGGTACATCAACAAGTACATTAGGTACATCTGGAGATTCAATCACTATTCCTCCTGCTGAAGCTACAACAACAACAAGTACAACATCTACAACATCTACTACAACAACAGCAGCACCTGTATACTACTATAATGTAGATCAATATAACTGTCCAGGATGTACACTATTTGCACCATCAATACTTGCAGTTTCTACAGTATTATTAACTAATGGAGATTATTACAATATAGGTGATGGTTATGTTTACCAAGTTAACTTTGGAGCTCCAGCTGGAACACCTATTGTTGATCTTAGTACAGCTGCATCAGCTGGAACAGATTGTTCTGCAACTTGTGCAATATAAATAAAAATATAAAATAAATATAAATGCCTTACGCTAATATTACAATAACAGTACAACCTAATTTGAACTTTGTTCTTGGTCAGTACATCCAAGTGATCAATGATGAGAATAATTTCTTATATGGTCAAGTGGTTACATATGATTCAATTACAGGAATCTTAGTATTTGAACCAACAAACTATGTTGGTAGTGGTACATATACTAGTTGGACTGTAATTGGTTCAGGTATACCAGGATCAAGTGGAACATCTGGCACTGATGGTTCTAGTGGAACCAATGGATCTAGTGGAACAAATGGTTCCAGTGGAACAGATGGTAGCTCAGGAACCAATGGTTCTAGTGGAACTGCTGGAACTTCTGGTCTTTCTGGTACAAGTGGATCTTCTGGTACAGCAGGTCTTTCTGGAGACTTATACAAAACAACATCAGTTAGTAGCTTAACAATAGGAACTGGTACACAAAACTTAACTGTTGGTACAGGGTTAGCGTACACTGTAGGACAGGTGGTAGTTATTGCTTATGACATAAGTAATAGTATGGGTGGTGATGTGTTATCATATGACGCAGGTACAGGTGCCATGTCAGTTAGCGTTAGTGCTACTGCTGGTTCTGGTACATACACAGCATGGCAAGTGAACTTAGGTGGTGCTGCTGGAGGTGATGGTACATCAGGTACTTCTGGTTTGCAAGGTTTGGATGGTAACTTAGCTACTTGGAGATTATCTAGTTCTACAAACACAGGAACAGATCCAGGCAGTGGTTTCTTTGCTCTAAGCAGTGGCTTAACTTGGGGTACAACTACAACAAGCATTGCTATTGACAACATATCTTATGACCCAGCAATTAACTTCTCATCTTACCTTGACTATTTACAACCTAATACAGTTCTTAAGATAGTTAAGAATGATGATAAGAATACATATAAAATATTATTAATTACAGCAAGAGATCCATTGGAGCCTGGCTTTGAGCAATTCTCTGTTTCACAGATTGCTTCTGCAGGTCCTGATCCAGATGTTAATGATGTATTCTATTTTAACGTTATTGGTGTAAGTGGTAGCTCAGGTACTGCAGGTACTTCAGCATCTGCTGGTACAAGTGGACAAGATGCTACATCAGGAACAGATGGTTCATCTGGAACTAGTGGTACATCAGGTTCAAGTGGTACATCAGGTACTGATGGAAGCTCTGGTACTAGTGGAACATCTGGTACTAATGGAACGTCTGCGTCAAGTGGATCAAGTGGGACATCTGGCACAAGTGCCTCAGCAGGTACAAGTGCTTCTTCTGGAACTGCAGCAACATCAGGTGAAACAACAATATACTCAGGAACAAGTGGTACAACAGAAACATTACCTCCTGCTTAATAAATATATATGCCTTACAGTAATATAACATTCAATATCACCACAGGTCGTGCATTCAAAGTGGATGACTTTGTCAAAGTTGCAGCTAATTCAAATAACTACATCACTGGTAGGGTTGTATCTTACAACCCAGCCACTGGTGATTTAGTTGTTACTCCATATGAGGCAGTTGGATCAGGTACGTTTAGTAGCTGGACAGCAACCCTCACTGGATACAATGGAAGTGCTGGAACTGCAGGATCATCTGGTACTACAGGTACAGCTGGAACAAGTGGTTCCTCTGGTACAAATGGTACAACAGGAACTGCTGGAACAACTGGCACAGCTGGAACAGAAGGCAGTTCAGGATCTACAGGTACAAGTGGCACATCTGCAGAAAGTAATTCTAGTGGATCTTCTGGTACTTCTGCTAGTTCAGGAACAGTTGGTGACTCAGGATCTACTGGAACATCTGGATCTGCTGGTACAGCAGGTACTTCAGGAACAAGTGGAAGTAGTGCATCAAGTGGAACATCTGGTGCATCAGGTACAAGTGGTAGTTCAGGAACCTCTGGATCTACTGGTACTGCTGGATCTACTGGTACAACTGGAACCTCTGGATCAAGTGGAGCTACAGGACCTCAAGGACCTATAGGTCCAACAGGACCTCAAGGAGCAACAGGTGGCAAAGGTGCTTCTGGATCTTCTGGAGCTACTGGTCCTCAAGGTCCAACAGGTCCTGCTGGTGGACAAGGTCCACCAGGTGCTGCAGGTGCTCCAGGTCCACAAGGACCTCAAGGACCTACTGGAGGGCAAGGCCCAACTGGAGCTACTGGAGCTCAGGGACCAACAGGTACATCTGCTTCATATAATCAAAATTTGAATATTAACGCAGGCCCAACAATGGTTTTTACAAACTTTGCTGGTGCTGTTGCTCCTACAATAAATTATAGAACATATTTTAATAACTATAAGCAATTTGTGCAAGGTGCAAATCAAGGTGCAGGTTGGACAGGCTTTGGTCCAGGTTGGTATACTCCTGCATCATTAGGTGCTGCTAGTTTTTATATTACATCAACTAGAGATACTAAGACTAACATCCAATCATATGCTCCTTCTGCAGTGGATTTATTAAAACAAGTTGATATAGTATCTTATAATTTAGAGATAGAACAATGTGATGAGGATAAGAGAATAGGATTTATTGCTGAAAATACTCCTAAAGAATTATCCACTGATTCAAAAAATCAAATGGAAATAAGTTGTACCTTAGCATTTGTTTTAAAAGCTATACAAGAGATTGACGCAAGAATTGTAAACCTACAAAATAAGAAGAACAATGCCAGCTAACATGACCTTTAATATAAATACTGAGCTAGCTTATCAAGCAGGTGATAATGTACAATTAAGCCATGATGCTGATAACTATGTCATTGGTACTGTTGTGTCATATAATAAAGGAACAGGTTCAATAACAATTACTCCCACTGCTTGGAAAGGTAGTGGTACATATAGCTCTTGGACAGTTAACTTAACTGGTACACCTGGCTCTTCTGGAACATCTGCTTCTGGAGGTTCATCAGGTAAAGCTGGTGAAAGTGGAAGCTCAGGTAAAGATGGAGCACCTGGTCAATCAGGAAGTTCTGGTAAAGGAGGTAAGTCAAATACTTCTGGTCAATCAGGAGATGCTGGTAGTGCAGGAACAACAGGTACGTCAGGTACACGTGGTCAATCTGGATCTAGTGGTAAAGCTGGAGCTCATGGTAGTTCTGGTAATAGTAGAACATCAGGAGCTGCTGGTGGAAAAGGATCAAATGGTAATTCAGGCTCAGCTGGTAACAGTGGTGGCTCAGGATCAAATGGTACATCTGGATCTGCTGGTGCAAGTGGTGGATCAGGTAAAGCTGGTGCAAGTGGTCCAAGTGGTGGATCAGGAGTAAATGGACCCACAGGTCCTACTGGTGGACAAGGGCCAATTGGTCCCACTGGAGCTCAAGGAGCAGGTGGTACATCTGGTGTTAATGGTGCAACAGGAGCACAAGGAGCACAAGGAGCACAAGGACCAAGAGGTCCACAAGGTGGCACTGGTCCTCAAGGGGGCACTGGTCCAGGGGGTGCTCAAGGTCCAGCTGGTGCACAAGGCCCTACAGGCTCTCCAGGTGGACAAGGCCCTCAGACAATTTACAATCAATCACTTAACCAAGGAGATGCTGTTCAATTTAGTAATACAGTTACTCAGAATGAAGCTTATTCTGGTGGTGGATGGAGAATTCAAAATCAAGCAGCATGTAGTGCTAATCAAGGAGCATATTGGTATAGTAATGGTAACTGGGTTTCTGCTGGCGTAGTAGGTTCTAGTAACTACTTTGGTACATCTTCATCAATATATAAGACAGATATTAAACCTTATCAAGCATGTGCAGTTGATTTAATAAACACTGTAGATATAGTTGAATATGAACTTGAGAATCCAATGTATAATCATGTAAAGTTAGGATTCATTGCAGATGATACAGCTGAAGAATTTGCAGGTCCAAATCATGATAAAATGGATATCACTAACAGTATAGGTGTTGCTTTAAAAGCTTTACAGGAACTAAACAAAAAAATAGATAATTTATAAAAATAAAGATATGGTAGTTAATTATAATTTCATACTTGATGATTTGCACGTAGCACCAACGTTAGAAGGTCATTCTCAAGTTGTATTGAAGATTAGTTGGTTTCTAGTTGGTACAGCAGTTGATGCTGCAGGTAATATACATGAAGAAAGATACTCTGCTACTACTACTATTAAACCTGATGTTGCTCCTGGTGAGTTCATTGCTTTTGAGCAATTAACTCCTCAAGTACTTCAATCGTGGGTTGAGATTAGTGAGAATAGAAAGAAAAGAAACATGGCTTGGATAAAAGCTAACATGATAGATAAAAGACTTGAAGATAAAGTGACTCCTAAAGTCGTTTTAATTAAACCAACTTGGTTACAAAATAACAATCAGTAATTATGCCATACTCTAATATGACATTTAATGTTAGTACAGGACTTGCGTTCGTTGTCAATGACTTCGTCCAAGTAAGTTATGATGCTAATAATTATATAATTGGTAGAGTTGTATCTTATGATTCTGGTACTGGTGTATTAGTAATCACTCCATATGACTATAAAGGATCTGGATCATATAGTAGTTGGACTGTATCTTTAACAGGATACAATGGAACAGCTGCTACATCAGGTACATCAAGTATCTCAGCAACTGCTGGTACTGCTGGTACTGCTGGTACTAGTGCTACAGTGGGAACGTCTGGAGAAAGTGATAGTTCTGGTACATCTGGAACAGCTGCAACCTCTGGCACAAGTGCATCTGCAGGTTCATCTGGAACAGGTGGATCATCAGGAACAGCAGGTGACTCTGCTCAATCTGGTACAACAGGTACGAGTGGTACGAGTGGATCTTCAGGAACGTCTGCAGAAAGTGGTACGTCTGGATCAAGTGGAACCAATGGTTCTTCTGCTACAACAGGTGCATCAGGTGGAAGTGGTACATCAGGTTCTTCAGGATCTTCAGCTTCATCAGGAGTTTCTGGAACATCAGGTTCTTCAGGAGTTAATGGTCCCACTGGTTCTACAGGTCCAACAGGAACACAAGGTCCCACTGGTTCAACAGGATCTAGTGGTGTATCAGGGGTAAATGGACCTACTGGTGCTACAGGTCCACAAGGTCCACAAGGACTTACAGGTTTTCAAGGACCAACTGGACCAATAGGTGCAACAGGAGGTCCTGGACCACAAGGACCCACAGGTCCTCAAGGGGCTCAAGGTCCTCAGGGCCCATCAAATAGTAATAACCAATCATTGAATGCTAGTAATAATTCAGTTTTTGAAGGAGGTGTAACAACAAGTCAATGGTATACTGCACAAAGATTTTACCAAGGTGGTCATAGAGGAATGATAAGTCCTTCAACTCCAACCTTTTTTGGAGAAGGATTTGGATGGTATACATTTGCTTCGATAGGATCTACTTATTTCTTCACTGTATCTACAGAAGAAGTTAAGACTAACATAGAACCATTTACAGCATCTGCTATGGATCTAATAGATAGTACGGAGATAGTTACATATAAATATGAACTGGATGGACAGGATGATACAACTAGAATAGGTTTCATAGCTGAAGATACTCCAGAGGAACTAGCTACAAGTAAACATGATAGAATTGATATCAACTCTTCATTAGGTGTAATGATAAAAGCTCTTCAAGAGTTAGATGCTAAACTAGCAGAAAAAGAAAAACTTTATATTTAATTTGTACGTATCTTTGTAGGAACTAAATCTTTTTTTATGTATTCCAATGTATTGTTTGAACCAAAGTTAGTAGATACTCAAAATTATTATTTCTTTGAAAAAGGATTTACTGATGAAGAGCTAGATAAGATATATAAAGATGTTGCAAATATTCAATTTATAAATGCTGGAACTGGTCCAGAAAATAACCAAGATAAAAGTATAAGATCTTCATCTGTTAAATGGGTTCCAAAAAATAAAGAGTGGGGATGGCTATATGATAAAATGATGGCTATGATTATAGAAGCCAATGATAATGTTTGGAACTTTGATCTGTATTCAGTGTTAGATGATATTCAATATACAGAATACCATGCAACTAATGATGGACATTATGGATGGCATCAAGACATTGGTCCTGGTGCTCTATCTACAAGAAAAGTAAGTATTACAGTTCAACTATCAGGTCCTGATGAATATGAAGGAGGTGATCTTGAATACTGGAAAGGTGGTCAAGATATACAAAAAGCACCAAGAGGAAAAGGAGTGGTATTTATATTCCCTTCTTACATGATGCATAGAGTGACACCTGTTACTAAAGGAGTGAGACGTTCATTTGTTCTCTGGGTGGGAGGAGGACATTATAAATAAGATATATTAAAAAGGGGCTAATTAAAGCCCCTTTTTTATTCTACACTATTGAACTGTATATAGTTTGGTACATCAGAAGAAACTCCAAGAGTACCTTCAAAGAAAGAATTAAATGCTAAGCTAACTCTTGTAGTTGTTCCTGTATTTTCTGGAACAGAATGATTTAAGTTAGAAGGAAATAAAACTATATCTTTTTTATCTAAAGATATAGTAGATTCCATGGAGTTGAATTGATTCAAAGCAATCCATGGTATATAGTAATCATACATCTTACCAGAGTTAAATGTAATCTGATCTTGCACTGGATTAGTATCTATATAAATAGCACCACTCACTATACTATTTGGATGATAGTGTCTATCATGACGCTCTCCTGGTTTTGTATAGTTTAACCAAGATTGAGTTATCTTTAGTTTAAATGACTCAGGGTTGCGAGGAGCATAAATATTAATGCACCATTGATTCAAACAATCTTCTACAATCTTTTTTAAACTAGCCATCTCTGGACGCTCAAGAATTCTCTTACTAGTCGTAGCAATGTTTCCTAAATTTATAAAGTATGGAGGTTGAGGAACCTTATCCTGTTGATCATATATAAAGTCTATCTCTTCTTTAGTAAAGTCTCTATCCATTTTGAATTTCAAAACTGGTGTTGGGAATATCCCAAATACTTCTCCTTTCATAATAATTGTTTTATTGTTTCTAATACTGTATCCACAGTGATTGACTTATGACACTCAAAGTGTCTAGGTGTATCTTCATGCTCTGGACACCAGTTCCAGTCACCTTTATTAAACTTGAACACAGGATTATTCCAACAGCCATTACATACTTCTAAGTTAACTATACGTGTACAGTTATCTTGGAATTCATGATCAGGTGTTGTGAAGTTAGAAATCATTACAGTGTGTTTACCTATACCCCAGTTCAACCAGCTGATACCACTAGAAAGACCAATAAACATATCTGCATGATGTAGATAGTTCATTACGTTCTGTAATGATTTATCTTCTAATGTCTCTGCTCCATAGTCATCTGCTTCTTGTGAAAGCTCAAACACTCTGTATCCCCAGCTCTTTAGTTTTTCTATTAGCTGTGGCCAATAATACCAATGCTTACATTGTGCTGTAGATCTAGTTGATATACAGATGTACTGATTAACTACAGGTCTTTCTCCTGGTGTGAAAGCTATCCTAGGTTGTATCTCTCTAAATGGTAAAGCTAATATATTACTTGCTGCTTGTTGTAATGGTATAGTTGCAGGGTGTACAGGTTCTTTATCAGTTTCCCAAAACCATCCTAGTTCAACCATTGCTTTGATATTATCTACTGTTACTCCTCTGCCTACAAACTTTAGTTCAGGATAAACAGATTCAAACAACTCATTCTTAAATGTAGATACAATCACCTTACATTTATAAACTTCTTGCATCTCTAAACAATATGGCATCCAAGCTATGCTATCACCAAGACTCTTAGATTCAAATACAATAAACACAGGTTTATCTTTAAGCTCGTCTAACAAGTTTACTTGCTTGACTATACGTCCTTCATATTTAATAAATATGGCTATATCAGATAGATACTTTCTACTTAGTCTAGCCCAACCTCCTATCTTTAATTTTGTTTCATAGATAGTTACATGTTGATCTGTAAGCATACCTTCCACCTTACCTTTTCTATCTACAAAACTTATATCATATTCTCTATTCTTACCAGCATCATCTAATAGCTGAAAATAAAGACCATTAACATGGTGTAAATTGTATGTTATCATTTCTCTGTATTAAAAAAGAATGTTTGAAACAATCTTCCTGTTTGTAAATCTTTACCAAAGTAATCCAAAGATACATGAAATAGATCACCTCTATATATTATAAGTCTATTATACATATTACCTATTCTATCCACCATCTCCCATTTGGTATAGTCAACAGAATCAGCACCACGATGAGGTGCATCTTTAACACCATATTTATCTTCTTCTGTAAAATGATCTTTATATATCCAGTTTCTAAGACCAGTTGCTTTATGTTTAAATATCCCTGTACCTGAACTTAATGGTGCATCAGGAGTTAGATAAAGTACACCAGCCCAATCAGCATTACCATCAGAGTGTATCCACGATCTGTCTGCTGCTGTGGTGTATTGAAATGCTCCAGAGTTGTGATCTCCCCACCACGTAACGTCTCCTGCAAATGGTCTCATGGTACTTTGAATTATCTCTTTAACACTATCATTTAAAAATGATTTAGTTCTCTTACCTGGGAAGTGAGCTTCTTCACCAAGAAATTCTTGTTGCATTGCAAAGTTTCTCACCTCATCTACGTTATTATAGAAGTCTGCAATTGATAACATTTCTACTCTCATAAATTATTGTATAAATTGATGTATAATTGTTTTGTCTTCTCTGAGTCATATCCTTCAGTTATCTTAGAAATATTCTCATAGTATTTATGTAATGTCTTAGCTACATTGTCCCAGCTGTGATAGTCACGTGCATCTTGCATTTCTTTTACACGATGTTCGTATGTCTTAATTGTCTCTGTAATACCAAGCATTACACTCTCTGTACTGATGTTTGGTAACACCCACATACCAGGGAAGTGTTTAGATCCTCTGTAGGTTCCTACAATAGGTATACAAGAGCTAGCTGCTTCACATAATGTAAGGTTAGGATGTCCTGCTTCTAGCATAGATGGATGTAAGAAGATGCTATGATCTTGATACAATTCTCTGACTTCTTCATCTGTAGGATTTGTTAACTTTAAAGTTAACTTTTTATAGTTCATTAACTCTATATGTATATCAAAGAACTTCTCATTATTAGGATGACCAGCAATGGTGATAGGAAGATCTAGTTCTCTAGCTGCTTCTATACCATATCTAAATCCTTTTCTATCAAAGCCTGAGTCACCTGCTAGTCCATTGTTAGCTATCATCAATAGTTTATGTGGACCCATTCTGTATTCTGGTGTGAAGAATTCTGTGTTAGCTCCATGTCTTAGATAGAACAACTTATCAGTCTCACTGAAATAGTCTATCAGATACTCAGCATGTGTAAAAGATATAATGCTATGTTTCATAGCCTCTAGGTTTTGCTTATATACCCAGCTATCTTTACCATACCATTCTGTATGATGATCATGTAGAGAATATACATAAGGTATACCTTTGTCTCTACAATACAAAGCCTGGTTAGCTAGATGTGCGTGTACAATTGTATCAGGCCATCTCTCTAGCTCATTCATATATCTGATGTCTACAACATCACCAAGCTTCTCAAGTCCTTGTTTATATTCCCATATAAGTCTTTCTACAGCTCCCCATCCATTTGGTGGTATGGTAATTAGTCCTGTAGCTACGTGTACTATTCTCATTTTCTAAATGTTTTTTGCATGTTGTCTATTAAAGAAAATCCATCTGCCTGTGTGGTAAGTCTTTTCTTAACTATACCCATTTTGTCTCCTGCAAAGATATTATTAAAATACATATCAGCAGCATCCCATTTGTGCATTCTTAAAGTTTCTTTTAACCATGGAGATACATGTGCAGGGAACATGATACATTGTAAACCTATAAGATGATTAGTGACATACATGTCATCGTTCACATCTTTAATAACAGGACTCTGAGGCCATCCATGTTCTAATGTATCTTTATCTCCAAAGGACATAAACTCTATGTTGTTTGGTCCCAATAAGTGTGCACATTCCTCAACTTTTTGTACGAAAAAGTGTATGTCTGTCTCAATAATACAATCACCTTCACACACTATCAAGTAGTCACAGTTATTGAATTCACTTAAGATGGCATCTTTGAATGCTTGATAGCATCCATAATGTGCTGGGGTAAGTGCAGTGCCATACTGTCGAACTTGCTCCTCATTGAAGAGTTCCATTGAAACACAACTGGGTCTGAGACAGTTATATGATGGTGGTAATGACTTATAGGGCTGGTTAAGATGTAACTTATATTCCCATCCATGGTTGACAACGCTGATAAGGGACTCTCTACTTGCTCTTTCTCTTTCATCATTTAGTGTGGTTTGTATATGAACTAATTTAATCTTAGGTCTATCCTTCTTCTTCCATTGAAACTTACCTGTATTTTTGTATAGAGGTAATGTGTCTTTGTTTATTATAAACTCTTCCACCTTATAAGTTATATCACCATCATAGAAATCCATTCTTACATTAATAGGTTCTCCTTTGAATTCAAACTGATAAAGAAGTTCATGGTTCTTAGCTGGTATGATTCTTTTCCACATGTAATCTTCAATAGATATATAAATGTTTCTAAAGTCTCTGTTATATGTAAAGAAATAGAACACATAAGTGTTTGGTTTTCCAACAACAGGGATGATAGAATAATACTCACTATTAGATGCTACACCTAACCCACTGTGTATCAACATAGTATCCTTGTCAGTTGTAACCACTTGAATATCATTAGGATTGAAGCTAAAAATAACCTTTGACAAATAGTCTTCTAGATAGTTCTCACATCTTCTACGTTTACATACAGCATTCCATTCCTCTGCTGTACGTACATCATCAAACTCTTTTAAGAAGAAGTCTGTGTCAAACATAATACCATTGGTCTGAATACCTTTACCCTGTGGTGTAGGTAGTGTAGCAGCATATAACTTTTTATCTGTTCTAAATGCTTCATTCACTGCAGGTATGTCTCTAGGATCTAACATAACATCATACGTAGTATAGAAGAATCTCTTGAATCCAAGCTCTTTAGCAACCTTAGCTGCATTGAACATGTTTACTAGCACTGTAAGGGACTGATTGCTATCCTTCAATCCATTGATATTGATCTCAGCAAAGTACTCTGGTGTATCATGATAAAACCTAGTGTAGTAACTGTGGTGAGTTAAAGGGTTGTGCTTATCATAGATATAGTAATCCACCATACGTTGTATGTCCTGGTCTACAGGATAGTGAGATACTAGTATAATCTTTCTACCTAATGGCTTTAGAGACAGTATGGTATCCTTGGTCCATTGCACTCTGTCCTTAATATTTGGATAGGTGCCCAAGATGATACACTCTTCATCTAATACATCTAGGTTTAGTTTTTTGATAATATTGGTAGTATCACTACCAAGATCTCCAGTTAAATAAACCATGTTCTCTTCATCGTTGTACTTGTTACAGTATACATCCAGGTTGTACATTACTTTGATCAAGTCATCATATTCCATGGCTTCCTTAATAGCAATAGGATTTAACTCCTTATTACCTCTGTCTCCTTTAGATGGGAACAAAAACACATCACATGCTTCTAAGAATTCACTTACATCATTACGCTCTCCCCACACAACACAGTTGTCTGGTTTGTTAGCCATCAATGGTTGCCAATAGTTAGCAAAGTTACCAGCTTGGTTACCTAGGAAGTGAAACTTAACCTTGTTGTTCTTAAGTCTCTCTGCCAACTGGAATGCATATGCTTGGTTCTTTCTAGGAGTAAACAACCCTACAGTTACAAAGTGTTTGTATTCAGGATCTAAGCCAAGTTGTTGTTGTCTTTCTACCTTGTTTCTAACCTTCTTATCAATAGGATATTCAATTACCTCTGTAGGCACATTTAATGTAATGTATTGGAATGAATTATATGAGCTGACAAATACAAACTTATCAGGTAGATAGTATTTGTTTTTAGGATTGAATGAACTATCATGTGTAGTTTCTACAACCTTCCATGGTCTCTCTGCATCATATATATAGTCAGCACATTCTTCATTCATAAACATCTCAGGGAATTCTTCCATAGAGATTACATCTGGTTTGAAGTCTTGCAGAATTTGCAACAGTTCATCAAACTTATTCTCTCCTAAAGAATGGAAGTTAACTCCTTCTGTAAGCATGTCAATGATTCTATTTCTTTGTACAACAAACTGCCATGCTAAGAATGCATACTCTACCACTTTGATTTCAAAGTGATCTTTTAATAGTTCTACTTTATTTACAGTTACCTGTGGTGCTCCTCCTGTTGATAAGTGAGGAGTGATGATTAATAGTTTTTTCATATGTTATTGTTAATTGCATGAATTACTTGTGCTACAGATGGATGACACTCAAAGGTTTCTTTCTTCTCTAAGCATCCAATCAGTGGTTGTACGTAGTCTATCGTAGGCCAATACTCAAGAGCATACTTCATGTTAGAACTGCAGTGTAATCCACAGCCTCCTCTTACGTATATATGCTTACTAGTCTTTCTATATGGTCTACGAAACTCAGGGTTGATGGGAGATCCTAATTCAATTATAGGTGTTTCTGTTGTACCTGCTAGATGAAGAATACCTGAGTCCATGGTGATAACAGCTGCAGCATTATTAATCAGATACCACGTTTGAGATATGGATGTCTTATTCATTAGATTAGTAATGTTATTGTCCATCTCATGTACAGGTTTCTGTACATTAAAGAACCCTGTCTCAGAGCTATCTTTTCCTACAGCCACTACATTATATCCCCATTTAATCAATTCTTTAGATAAGTTTAACCAGTTCTCTTGTGACCATGTTCTATTAGGCCAGCTGTTAACAGGATGTATCACTATATATCTTTTGGTACCAGATGTACTTTTATCACTAAATCCATCTGTACAAGCATCTTCTTCTGTAGGTTTGTAATAACATTCTAGTTCATTTTGTCCAAGCATAAATCCTAGGTGTATAGCATGGAACTGTCTGATGTCCATCATGTTATGCTTCATCTCTATACCACGCTCATCCTTCTTACCTACTAGATAGAAAGAGTTGTGCATTATGTAATTAGCTTTGAAATAATCCATATCTATTGATGCAGCTTTGTAGCTCTTCTCTACATAGGGATTCATTTTAAATAGCTCAGGCATCTGAGAGATGACAGTGATCTTTCTTTGGTATGCATCATGTAGTTTCTTGATGGTGGGGGTGGCACATATAAGGTCCCCTAACCCATTACATTCTTCTAAGTTTAAACAGACTGGTTTCATTATACTATTTCTTTAAATTCTTGTGTAAAGTTTGTAGTCAAAACCCATCTATCTTCAGATGAGTTTTCCTCACGTCCTACACCATTGTCATCAATAAGTAATTTAGAGTGAGCATTGTTCACTTGTGTTCTATGTTTTAACCAACCAGGAAACACTAACACATCACCAGTTATTGCAGGCACTTCTTTCCACATCCAATTAGGATCATCGTGATACTGATTACTTTTGTTATACTCCAATGGATCTACGCATTCAAAGAACCCACCATTTTTAGGTAGATTCAAATAAGCAGTTGCCACCATAAATACATTAGCATGATTGTGCACTGTAGTGTGTCCTCCATTTCCTTGTACATTCACCCAACTATTAGCAACAAAATATTCCATTACATCCTCAGAGTATTGACAATTCTTTGTAAAGATTTCTTTAATTAAAGAAGACAACCACATATAATATGGTCTAAATTCTTCTATCTTATGAGGAGATAGCTTGTTCATATGTGAACTCTTACCATTCTTTACTAGTGGAGAGTATGCAAGTTCTGAGTTAACTAACTCTTTGCATATTGGATATAATGTTTTCCAATCAAAGTCAAAGTGTAGTTTAAATATATATCCACCATGGGGATATAAAGTTTCTATATTACTCATATTAATAATTTATATAGTATCCATATCCTGCATCTTTATATAACAAGTGCATGCTTGGATATCTCTCTAGGAATATTTCATTTGTTAAGTCTGGTTGGTGATGTATCTCATGTACATTACCATCATACTCTCCTTGCTCATATAGATAAGGTACAGCTATTAAACACTTCTTACCTGCAGAGTTAATCTTAGCTACCAGATTGATAGCTTCATACTTTGGTATGTGCTCTAGTACATCTCCTAATATAATATAATCATATGGAGAGACGTCAAATGCTAGGATGTTTCCCACCATTACTTTGTTGTATATACTTCTAAGGTTAAACTTATCTATATAAGGCTCATGGATTTCTAATCCATCTATATTATAGTAGTCACGTAACATTGATCCATATGTACCTGCACCAGGACCTACATCTAATATTTTAGTATGAAGAGGTAGGTTAGCTAATATGTGACGCTTTACTTCTTCTTTAAACGCTGTTGAGCTATAAGGCATAATTAAACTTTTTAAAGAACCACTCATAATTTTTATACACCCAGTTACATGCTTCTGGTCCAAGTATATCTAAAGCCTTAGGTTCAACAGGTCTTAGTTGTTTTCGTATCTTATGACTGAATATATAGAACCCATCGTTCTGATCAGTCACTTGTTCAATGTTATCAAAGTCATGAGCAAAATATGGGATTTCTAAATATTTATATAAACTCCTTATGATAGGTTCTGGAAATTGACAAAAGTCCTCAAACTTTACAAAAAATATTTCATTCTCTATCTTAGCTGTAAATATCTCTTGAAGAAAATCTAAAGTCAATCCAAAAGGATTAGTAGTCCCCCAATATTTTAATCTTTTTTCTAAGGTAGTAAGTTGTGTAGTTTCTAAATCAACTTTAGGATAGACATGTTGTGGAGAGAATCTATACTGTGATTCCATAGAAGCAATTGTTTCACGCAAATCTCTTACCATTATTATAATCTTTGGTGACTCTCCATTGAACATATATTTCAATAGATAGTAATCACCTCCCCAGTTAAAACTTTTATCTAAGATATACTGCTTGTCTGAAAGATTATTAGTAAATCCTTCTATACCTCCTCTTAAAAATCCTAAGAAAGCTTTCTTCATAAGAGCTGTATCTAATGCAGCAAACTCAGATCGCCTACTGTATGTTTCTTTTGCTGATTGCAGTAATGTAGATAGACCACTAGTAGGAGTGGCATATATGTCTGGGTTTTGTGCTAGCACATTTTGCAATAATGTAGACCCAGATCTAGGCAGTGATGCGTTATAAAATATCTTCTTCATTCTTATTCATTTGTTCTCTAATTTTTGTTGCTGAGATGTCATGTATTTCTGCAGGAGGAATATGTTCAATGATATCATAGCCAACACCACGTCCAAAATTAATACTTTCTATATCAGGAACAATCATGATTCTTATCATACCCTCTTCTACAAGATCTATTAATTCATTGGTGATATTCATCATTACTTGAATTGCTGAGTATGGATTCTTTTCATCAGTTTCCATATCTCTAATAGCTATACATACCTTCTTTCCCTGGTTTAACTGTTGATCAATTAACCATCTATGTCCTTCATGCCATGGTTGCCATCTACCTATAAACATAGCCCAACCATTTCCTTTACCATTACCCTTTGCTAGAATATTCTGCATACATTTTTAATTTTATCAGCACACACATCCACTGAGTCTACTGAAGTGTTTAGAATTAAATCTACATTATCCATATATGGAAGCTCAAAATCTTCCACTTTAAATTGGTCTTTTCCTCTATCTTCTTGATAGATGAGATAGATCCATTTAACACCTTTATTTAATTTGTTTAGATACTCTCTACATTCTTCATAAGGATACACCACTGATAACACTACATTTGAGTATACAGAGTTTATGTAGGTGGCTATATCACTAGCTCTATTTAGGTTCTTGATCCTACCTTCCCTACTATAATCTTTGTTCTTGAAAATGTCTCGTAATATGTCCCCATCAATATGATGAAAGGTGTCTTTGACAAAGTGTTGGGCTATGGTGGTTTTACCAGCTCCAGGCTGCCCAAAAATAACTATAATCATGTCTTGGATATTTACTACAAATGTACTACTTTTGTTTAAAATAAAAAACATTTTGCTATGAAAATTGAAGTTTCATTAGGAGAAATTGTAGACAAGTACACTATACTTATGATCAAAGCATCTAAGATACAGGACCCTACTAAGTTAGAGAATGTTAAGAAAGAATTAATATATCTTATAGAGGTTCTTAAAACAGAAGATCCATTGATGACTGACTACCCTCTTACCAAAAACTTGTTTGAAATCAACAAGGAGCTATGGAAGGTGGAAGATGATCTCAGGGACCTAGAGAGAGCTAAAGACTTTGGTAAAGAGTTTGTAGCTTTTGCTAGAAATGTATACAAATTGAATGATGAAAGAGCACGTATTAAGAAAGAAATTAATATGAAGTTTGGCTCTGATTTTGTAGAGGAGAAGTCCTATCAGCCCTACTAAAAAAGATTTGGTAGTTTCAACTTTTTTACTTAGTTTTGCCCCTAAGCATGCCCCTAATTAAAAGACATGTAGCTAAGACTATTAGCTATAGGATAATCAGTACCCTAATAGGGTTCCTTTTGATGTGGTGGATATCTGGTTCTATAAGGGTGGGAGCTGCCTTTGGTGTAGCTGAGCTTATCTATAAGCCCATCCAATACTTTATCCATGAGCGTATATGGTACAAGTGGATCAAGTATGGTCTGAAGTAATTAAATCTAAATATCTTAAACACTACACCCAACTTGGGTGCATTTTTATTTATAGCTATGAGAGAAACCCCTGCAATTAACGCATTTAAAGTGTGGATATTTCCAAGTCTAGCATCAGCAATGGCCCTGCTAATTTGGAATGATGTAAACGAAATCAAGTCTGACGTCAAAGCTTTGATGGCTCAGTCTAATGTAGATAAGACACGTATTGACAACCTAGAGAGACAATTGTATAAGACTACAACTAGTTTTCCTTATTCTAATCTTCCAGTTAAGGAGTCTCTAATGACCTCATATTATGCTATATTGCCTAATAAAGACCTATTAAAAAAACAGAAATATGAAAAAGTTCTTCTCTGATCTATTTGATGACAATAACACAATCAATGAGAAAGCTGTAATTGGCTTTGCTTCTTTTGTAATCATGGTAGTGTTTGCAATTGCAGACATTGTTACTGGCACATTACATAAAGAGTTGGTTGTCAATGAGTTCATATATGACTCATTCAAAGTTTTGACTATAGCTTGTTTTGGAATTGCTTCTGTAGACAAGTTTATCAATAAGAAAAACCAAACTGAAGATAATGAATAAAATTCTAGTATTTGTAATAATGGCTTTACTGTTTACAGTGGCTCTTCAACACAAAGGATGTAATGCTCCTCAAATAAAAGCTGATACTGTAACGTTACACGATACAGCCTGGATACATCATGACTTATTGATTATCAAGAAGTTAAAGGTTAAAGAGATAATCCATGACACACTACCTCCAGAATATATAGCAGACACAAACTACCCTAAGCTTAAAGCACAATATGATGCTTTGGTCGTTGCCCATTTGGCAAAGAAGATCTACGCTGACACTGTCAAGCTAGATACCTTAGGCTATGTAGCTGTAGCTGATACAGTACATAAAAACGAGCTACAGAACAGGTCTTATAAATACAACTATAAGATCCCAACAATTACTGTGACAAACATCATCACTAAACAGACTCCTCCTAAGGGGGCTCTATTTATTGGTGGTGGATTCACCAACACCAAACAACTAGAACTTCAAACTATACAGGGGGGAGTACTTTACAAAACTAAGAAGGATAAGATATTTGGTTTACATATTGGAATAAACAACAATAGCCAAGTTATATATGGATTTAATAGCTATTGGAAAATTAAATAACTATGAACATAGACAAGTTAAAAGGACATGTTCCTGATACAGTGATTGCACAGATCCCTGGTGTATTAGATAAGTTTGAAATCAATACACCTTTGCGTTTAGCTCATTTCTTGGCCCAATGTGGACATGAATCTGGTGGATTCAAAGTTGTTACAGAAAACTTAAACTATGGTGCTGCTGGTTTACAGAGCATCTTTAAGAAGTATTTTACACCTGAAAGTGCTAAAGAGTACCAACGCAAGCCTGAAAAGATTGCTAACATTGTTTATGCTAATCGTATGGGTAATGGTCCTCAGGCTTCTGGTGAAGGCTATAAGTTTAGAGGACGTGGTTACATCCAGTTAACAGGAAAGGATAACTATACAGCTTTTGACAAGACTGTAGAAGATGACATCCTAGCTACTCCAGATCTTGTAGCTACAAAGTACCCACTTTTATCTGCAGCTTGGTTCTTCCATAAGAATGGATTACATAAGATTGCTGACGAGGGGGCTACAGACGTAGTAGTTACTAAGGTGACTAAACGTGTTAATGGTGGAACAATTGGTCTTCCAGATCGTATCAAACACTTCAATGAATACAATAACCTTTTAAATGGTAGTATATAATGGCAGCGAAAAAAGAAACAAACATCTCAGCAAATCCTTTGCCAATAAGCTTTAAGGAGTTTGCTAAAAACCCAATAGTGGGCACCCTTTTCTTGGTGCTCATTGCTATTTCATACCTATACGTAGATGTTCGTACAACATTCAAAGAGCAAGCAGCTTCTCAGAATGTACGTATTGATAAGGTAGAAACTAGATTAGATAGAGTACAAGAATCTTTAAGAGTTAGTGATTCAGCTAAGGCTGTAACTACTACACAGTTGCAAACTTTGCAACAGTTGGGAGCAATCAAAAAACTTAACTAATGAAATATTTATTAATCATATTAATACCACTCATCTATGGATGCCAAACTACAACTGCTCAAAAAATTGATAGCTCTATTCAAGAAGACAGGGAGTTTGAAGAGCTTCTTAGCAAAGTTGAAACAAATAATAAACTAAGTCTACAGGTTCAAGCTCAGGCTACTGAGACACAAAAGAAGATTGTAAAGGAAACAGTTCAAAACATAACCAACCTTAAAGAAGAGGTTACCACTCTCAAAATAGAATTAAATGAAGTTAAAGCAGCTCTTGATAGTGTTAGTTCTGACACTGGTAGCAATTTCATCCTATTCCCAATACCCAAAGACAAGAAAGATAGGTAGGGATTCTGTGGTGATAATGACCATTGAACAAGGGAATGCAATTAATACATTATATAAACAATATAAGTTTCAAATAGATTCATTAAAGGTTGATGCTCAGGCAAATAGACTTATTATAGACTCATTACAGAACAAATGTGACAGTCTAGGAAGAAAGCTTTATGATGCAATGCAATACAAATGGAAGTATGAGGCTAACAGAGACATTTTCTTTAGAAGAGAAAGTAGTATAGATAATATGGAGAGATACCATTTAGCTCAAAAGATTATATTAATAGCAATTATTCTAATACAGTTTCAAAGTTTAAAATAAACCAATATGGCAAAATCAGTAGGTAATTCAAGAAAAATTACATTTGGTAAGCGTAAATGTGGCAAAGCTACCAAGTTTAAAGGTCCTAAGGACAAAGCAACTAAACCTTATAATAGACAAGGACGATGAAAAATATAAAATTTATTGATGTATTTGTACGTCTTATGTTTGCCTGGGTAGTGTTTGCGTTAGGCTTTCAGCTCACTATGCTTACTTTAAGTGTGGTAAATCCTGAGCTTGAGACCAAAATAGGGAATGAAATCATGTGGAAGATTGATGGAAGATTCTCTAACTAAAAAAGTTAAAACACATATAACTAAAATTGTTATTGTAAATTATTGACACTCATTGTTAATATTAAAAAGTAACATATCTTTGAACATTAATTTTCGCAATCATGGCTATACCAAGCAGACAGATAGGATGGGGAACAGAAGAAAACCTCTTGTGGCAAATTTCTAAGCAATTAGAGGCTATAAATGGTGTTGCATACAACGCAGGTGGTGGTGGAACAGGTACGTCTGGTACTAGTGGTGCTGCTGGTTTATCAGGAACATCAGGAACTAGTGGTGTTGTAGGTACGTCTGGAACTTCAGGTCTTTCTGGTACGTCTGGTATCAGTGGTACCAATGGTATCAGTGGTACTAATGGTATCAGTGGTACTAATGGAGTTAGTGGTACTAATGGAGTTAGTGGAACAAGTGGTACTTCAGGAATTGATGGAACTTCTGGTATAGATGGTACTAGTGGAATAAATGGAACAGCTGGAACTTCAGGTGATAATGGTTCATCAGGAACAAGTGGCGAAACTGGTACTTCTGGTATAGATGGTACTTCAGGAACATCAGGTGAATCAGGAAGTTCAGGAGTAAGTGGTACAGCTGGAACAGCTGGTCTTACAGGAACTGCTGGAACTAGTGGAGCTAATGGAGCTGTTGGTGGTTATTTAGGATCTTTCTATGATACTACAAGTCAAACAGGTCTTGCAGGAACTGTTCTTACAATGGGTCTTAATAATTCAGATTCTTGGAACAGTGGTGTTTCAATTGTTTCTGGTAATCAAATAACAATAGCTAATCCTGGTGTATATAGTATAGCGTTTAGTGCACAGATGCAAAAGACTGCTGGTAATACTGCATCACATATACATATTTGGTTAGCACAAAATGGTGTAAGTGTACCTAATAGTGCTTCACAAATAGGATTTCCTTCCAACTCTATATATGTTGTACCAGCATGGAACTTTTTCTTTAAGACAACAAGTGCTAATGAATATGTACAACTTAAATGGGAAATAAATAGTAATGTAGATGATGGAATAACTATTCAATCAGCTGCAGCTACAGGAAACATTCCTGCTATTCCTGGTCTTATTGTAACAGTAAATCAAGTAGGATAAATAAAATAAAATGGCAATACCTTCACAACAAATAGGCTGGAGTCAAAAGTCTAAATTACTTTGGCAGATATCTAAGCAATTAGAATATCTTACAGGTATATTATATAAAGGTGGGACAACAACAACAACTACCACACCTGCTCCTTAATAAAGAGAAAACCAATAAACTACATATATGAAGGATCTTAAATTTATCTGTGCACAGCCAGATGATGTATACTACACATGGCAGGTACATCTATGGTTGGAAAGCTTGAAGAAGCTTGGACATTCAGACAAGGCAATTGTCTTAGTGTATACACCTAGTTTTAGAGAATACAATGGAAAGTGGGAGAAGATCATGGAACTGTATCCAGAAGCAAAGTTTGCTTTCTACAAGGATACAGGAGATGTAAGTAAGTATTTAGGAGTTTATATTCCTATCCTACGTCCATACTGCTTAATGAGATATTTCCAGGACAATCCTGAGATGGTATCCAAAGCAGTATTTTACTGTGATTGTGATGTAATCTTCACAGAAAAGTTTGATATAGATAAATTTAAAGATGATGATATAAACTACTTGTCTGATACAAACAGTTATATCAACGCTTCATATTTTGATAGTAAAGAAAGAGATGTTCTACCAGACAAACTGGAAGAGTATAGAACTAGAGATGTCTTAGCTGAGCTTACAAGCTTAGTGGGTATAACAAGAGAGATAGCTGAAGCTAACAATGATCACTCAGGAGGAGCTCAATACTTCCTTAAGAATATAGACAGTGAGTTTTGGAAGAAGGTAATGAATGACTGTATACTAATACGTGTTTACCTTCAGAATATAAATAAAGAATTCTTCAAAAATGAAGACAAAGGGTTTCAAAGCTGGTGTGCAGATATGTGGGCTGTGCTATGGAACGTTTGGCTTAGAGAGAAAGAAACAAAAAACATTCCTGAATTGGAATTCTGTTGGTCTTCAGATCCTATAGAGAAACTGGAG
>Ga0208810_1000005_pt1 | contig 90037 bp, 74 predicted proteins | sample Colrivmet1560A02_FD_187679 | JGI IMG/M metagenome (GOLD analysis project Ga0208810, IMG submission 187679) | Estuarine microbial communities from the Columbia River estuary - metaG 1560A-02 (SPAdes) (version 2) | ecosystem: Environmental > Aquatic > Marine > Intertidal zone > Estuary | place... | reverse complement strand
TACGTTTTACAGATTTACGTTTTACAGATTTACGTTTTACAGATTTACGTTTTACAGATTTACGTTTTACAGATTTACGTTTTACAGATTTACGTTTTATATTTTTCTTAGTGCTTGTGCGGAGATTTTTGGTTGAGCGTTTCTTGGTGCTTGTGCGAAGCTTTTTTGTTAAAGGCATTTTAATTTAACGCAATAATTTTAATTTTTACAATTATTGTGAATTGTGGATTATTAATGTATTAATGTGTCTTCTACAAAGTTATCTAAACATTTTTTCAAATCATTTATAGTAATTGGTTTAGGTATATAATAATCAAACCCCATGTTTAAATATTTCTGTTTATCTTCTCTTAAACAATATGCTGTAACTGCTACCATATATGGTTTTGGTTGGTTTATTTTATTATAATGTTTATGTAATTCTTGTAAAACAACATCTCCATTCATAAGAGGCATTCTTATATCTAATAGGATAACGTCAAAATTATTATTTTTAGCAACATCTAAACATTGTTGACCATTATCTACAACTTGCACATTATCATAACCTAATTTATTTAAAAAACTTATTACTACTTTTTGATTGATGTATACATCTTCCGCTAACATAATACGCACGTTTGATTTTAATTCAAGGAAATTGTTTTGATCTATATATTTATCAATTGGTATAATTTTTTGAAATTGGTCTTGATCTTTTTCGATATGTTTTATTTGTCGTTTTTGTAATAAATCAATGCATATTTTTTTTAATTTTGATTCTTTAATCGGTTTTATAATATGAGTTTTAAAATGTTTAGATTTTGAATTTAGTTTATCTCCTAAACTACTTACTGCTATTAAGGGTAAATCTTTATTGGCGAAATCTATTTGTTCTCTTAATTTATTTGCAAACGACTGTCCATCCATTTTAGGCATACATACATCAATTAAACCAATATCGAATTTCATAAGTTTTGTAAAATAAAGTGCTTCTTCGCCATTACTAAACACATATGGTTTCATATTCCATTTTGTAACCATAGCACTTAAACTAAGTCTATTATGAATATTATCGTCTACGATTAGAACATTCGCATTATGTAATACATTGTCTGATATATTTTCATTTTCAATATTTTTACATTCCAATGTTGGTATTATAAAAGAAAATTTAGATCCAATGTATATTTCACTTGAATCTAACCATATAAATCCACCCATTAATTCGACTAATTCTTTGCTTATTGCAAGACCTAAACCAGTACCTTGGTATATTTTTGAAGTGACTTGATTATCAATTTGACTAAATGATTTAAACAATTTATCATTATCAGTTTTATCTATACCACATCCTGTATCGGTTATATCAAAGCGCAAATATATATTGCCTGAACATATATCTTCATAATCAGATATGTTTTCAAATGGGTATTTTGGATTACTCGATTGTGAATATGTTTGTTTTAGATATTCGTATTCGACGTTTTCAACCTTTTTTATATGCAAGATTATATTACCTCGGTCTGTGAATTTTATCGAATTATTTAATAGATTCAATAAAACTTGTTTTAAACGATTTTGATCACCGTATATTTTTTCTGGTAATTGATTATCTATATCATATGTATATTCTAATGATTTTTCATATAATTTTGATACGATAATATCATTTGTTGATTCCAAACATTCTCTTAAATTCATTGAACGCATATCTAATGAAATTTTTCCTACTTCTAATTTGGAATAATCTAAAATATCATTTATAATTGTCATTAGATTATATGAGCATTCTTTTATCATTGAAATATAATCTTCTTGATCATTTGATAATTTTGTGTCTTCTAATAAAGTTAACATTCCTATAACGCCATTTAATGGTGTCCTTATTTCGTGACTCATATTAGCTAAGAATATAGATTTATGATTATATGCTTCTTCGGCTCGCAGTGTTTGATTTCTTAATTGTATTTCTAAAAGTTTATTTTCATTTACATCCTGTAATGTAAATACATAAGAAATAGTATTATCGTGTAGATAGATTACGTTTCTTTTATTTAACATCCATCTATATTCATTTGTTTTTTTGTTGAGTATTCTAAATGTAGAATTACATTCTTTGTGAGTATTCCTAAATTGTAAACAAATTTCATTCTCTAATCGTCTATCATCTTTATGAATTGCATTTAAATATATTTCAGATATATTTTCATCTTGTCTTGATATATCTAAACCCAGCAAATTTATAACAAAACGATTTGCGTAAATACAACGATGTTTATCGTTAAACCTTATAATTCCAACTGGTAAATTATCTAATAACAATGTAATATCTTTGTCAATTGTATTTATAAAATTCATATTCACACGTTTTATCACTTATATAATGTATATAAAATAAACGCAGGTAATATGTGTAATTTATGGTTTAATTTTTTATACATATATTGTACAATATATCTTTTTTATACTTTGTTTTATAAACTGTACTTACACTTACACTACTTACACTTAAATTACACTTAAATTACACTTATTTTTATAAAATTTATTATATTTTGTTATATTATAAAAATGTCCAATTTTGATTACAGTCACGAATTAGTTTTCAATACAGTATTTGATTCTAATGTTATAACCAATTCCAAAATACAAGATAAAAGCAGCGATTTTATAAGCAAAGTCCACGATGAATTTGAAAAGATAATGACAGTTTTAAATCTTCACAATGGTATAAAAACGCTGTCGTGTTTTGTTGAATGGGAAACCAAACGATACAAGGTTACTGTGAATAAATAATTACAATATTTTTTACATAATTCTTATACAAAAATCTAATAATATATATAACTTGAATATATATTATTACCACAACTTCTTTATATATTATTATCTGTATCGTTAACTATATATCTACTTATATCTTTATATATTATTATCTATATCTACTATATATCTACTTATATCTTTATATATTATTATCTATATCTACTATATATCTACTTATATCTTTATATATTATTATCTATATCTACTATATATCTACTTATATCTTTATAATTTACAAAAATATAAACAATAAATATAGTTACAAATACATCTGATGTAAAATTCTCTCTTGTGCTTATAACAAGTAAACCATATACTATAATTATTAACCAAGATAAAAATTCATTAGGTAATTTGTTATATTTATTAGATAACAATACAACCAATGTTAACAATATAACGTGTGCGTTTAAATCAAAATATTTTTTATTAGATATTTCTTTGTATGTCAACGTTGATAATATATATCTTATAATAAAAAGAATAAACGCATATTTTATGAAAAATGTAAAAGTTTCAAAAGATGAATTGTAATAAAATAAATAAATACATAAAATCAAAATTAATTCTTTTACAAATGGTATTTGTGTAGTATCTAAATAATTATGTAAAAGGTCTTTTACCATAAAAGGTTGGTCTTTTACCATGTCTTTTACCATAAAAGGTTGGTCTTTTACCATGTCTTTTACCATAAAAGGTTGGTCTTTTACCATGTCTTTTACCATAACCTGGTCACTTGTATTCATCGTTATATATTTATTTTTGAAATTTTTATTTTCTATATTATATATTATTATATAATATAAAAATGTATATTTTATTTCTTTCTCGCATTTTACTTATAATAACTGCTTTGAATTATGTATTGATAAAACTATTAAATATAAATCTTTTCGGATTTATTAAGAATTCTGATATACTCGCGTTTTTGCATTTAATAATGGCAATAGTTATTATATATTATCTATTTAATAGAGATTTTTATTTACCATTTTTAGGAGAAACTGTTATACCTATAAAAAACATGAATAATATCGAGGATAATTTATTAAATTTCAAAATACAGAATTTACCACCTAATAAGAGATTAATATATTGGGCTTCAAGATCATCTGATCAAGTAATTAGAAACCCTATTGATGCATACAAAGGTTACACCAACAGTGGAATTACTAAAACGGATTCCAATGGTAATGCGTCATTGGAAATTTCTTGTCCATCTGATTATTATGTAAAAAGTTTTGGTATGGATAAAAAAATTAGACGACACATTCATTATCGTATTGAATCAGATAAATTCCCTGGGTTATTTTCATCAGTTAAAACACATTATGTAAAGTGTTGATAAATGTAAAATGTATCTACTAAATTAAAATTTAAAACTACTAGATAATTTGTCTGATAATTTAGAAGCAATAGAAGATACGTCTTGTTTTAATATTTTTGCTTCAACGTCTACATCTATTTTTTTACCTACATCTTGTGTTAATGACTTGACAGCTTTGTAAGTAGTGTCTGATACGCCTTTTAACAAATTTTTTAATTTTTCTTGAGATTTTTGTATAATCATCTTTTGATTTTCAATCTTTGTTTTTATTTTTTCTTGTTCTGTCTTGTCCTTTGTATTCGGTAATAATGTTTTAAGATCTTCTAATATTTTTTTTTCTTTAGCAGCACTCTCTTCAGATGATTCTATCGCACCACCATACATATTCAATAGTATACCCATACCTCTCATATTATATTTTTGTTTCGCAGAGCTCTTCTTAACAGATCTCTTCTTAACAGATCTCTTCTTAACAGATCTCTTGGTAACAGAGCTCTTCTTAACAGATCTCTTGGTAACAGAGCTCTTCTTAACAGATCTCTTCTTAACAGATCTCTTGGTAACAGATCTCTTCGTAACAGAGCTCTTGGTAACAGATCTCTTGGTAACAGATCTCTTTTTGGTAGCAGATCTCTTTTTGGTAGCAGATCTCTTTTTGGTAGCAGATCTCTTTTTAATGGAGCTTTTCTTAACAGCAGATTTCTTCTTAGCAGCAGAGTGTTTTTTGCGAGTATTATAACCTGTTAAATTTCTCATTTTATAATATATTATAATATAATAAAATAAATAATTAATTAATTCACAATGATTACTTTTGTATTTGTGCCATTTGATCAAGTTGTGTTTTAAATTTTGATTTCATATCTTGTGTAATTTGCATATCTTTACCACTTGTATTAAATGGATCCATTAAATGTAGTGTATTTAATATAGTGTAATAATTATAAAATTCACCCTGTATAGATGGCCTTACATTTAAATCATTTGATAATTGTAATAGATTAATAGATTGTATATCTATATCTTCACTAGGATCGTTTATAAATGAATAATCATTAACTATTATATAATTTGATATGTTATATAAAATACAATTAACTTCTAAATAAAAAGTTGTTTTAAGTTTTTCATTGATTATATCAGTATTAAATAGGAAATATCTATTATTATCTTTATCATACCATCGTATATTATACATATCTTTGATAATCTTATAGTTTAAATATTCTGTGCTATCCAATGTTTTATTTAAATGTTGTTTTAATTTTTCTTTAAATTGGAATTTTAACGGGAATTCTGTATAATATGGTAATTCTTGAACAATATCTTCCTGTTTTTTTACTTGTTTATTTGTTTTTTTAAATAATTCTGTTAATTTTATTTTATCTTGGTCTGAACTATTATCGTCTGTAATAGGTAATGTTTCATTGTAAGAATTTATTGTAAAATGTTCTCTATTAGAAAATAAAAGTATAATTATAATAAGAGTTGCAAGTAAAAGATATACTACCATTATAATTACAAAACAAAATAATTACAAAACAAAATAATTACAAAACAAAATAATTACAAAACAAAATAATTACAAAAGAATTACATAGTATAGTTTTGGTTATAAATTTCCTCTTTCTGCTAATAATTGATGATATTTTGCATCTAGATCCTTTTGTTTTTCTGAAACGTTAGATTTACCATTGTTTCCAAAATTTGGTTGTTGTTGGAAATTTGGTTGAGAATTTTGTTGTTGGAAATTTGGTTGTTGAGAATTTCGTTGTTGTTGGAAATTTGGTTGTTGAGAATTTCGTTGTTGTTGGAAATTTGATTTTTTTGTTGTATTGGATTTTGTATTATAATGTATGTTGTCAAAACTTTCTCTTTCTTGGTATTTCTTTTCAAAATCTCCTTTTGAAACACTTGCTGTTTCTGGTGGTGTTTCTATTCTTTGATCTTGTTTTCCTATAAATTTAAAAGTTTGTTCTTTAGCATCATATAAATCAGATGATCCATATGTGGAATATGAATCTGAAAATGATCCCATTTCTATAGAATTAAAACCTTGGATATCATCTTTGTCTTTATATGATTGTAATTCTTGTTCTAACCAACTGAATGCATCAGCTCCAGTTAATACGTATTCTGGTCCAGGTGTTATTATAGTTGGTACTTCTACAATTTTTATATTCAATTCTCTTTGGATATTATAAAAAATATCTGGTCGTCTTTTTGTAGATATATCAGCATCTATATTAATTCGGACAAAATTGTTGTAGAATTCAGGTGTTTTCATTAATGTATTTAAAAAGTTAGTAGAATGTATGCAATATTCACTGTAAAATAATATAGGTTTGTCAAACATATTTGATTTAATTATATAATTTATTTTATTTTTGCTTACTTTACGAAGAATCTATTTTGTGGTATTACTGTTTTTTTTTTGATTATAAAATATCTTAATGTTTGATTATAAAATAAAATATCTTAATAATAATTAAGAATGTCTGATATACGTTTAAAAAAAATAACGGTTGAACCATCACAATCACCTTTAGTTATACAAAATGGAGATGTGTTAATAAAAAGTACAACTCCTAGTTCTAGTACATTAGATGGTGCACTTGTTATTAACGGTGGTTTAAGTATAAACAATACACAAAATTCTCTTAGTTCTACATCTGGAGGAGCTTTAACTATAGGTGGTGGGGTTGGCGTTATGAAAACAATGTATATAGGTAATGATTTACTATTAGAAAGTTCAAGTGGAGTTTTTGATATAAGAGGTTTATCAACGTCACGTTTTTTTGTAGATACAATAACAAATAAAAAATTCTATGTAGCACCAGATGGTGTAAACAAACGTTTTGAACTGACAGATACACAATTACAAATTAATGTTACTCGAGTTAGTAGTAGTAGTACAGATGGTGGTTTAGTTATAAATGGTGGTATAAGTATATCTTGTACAACAGACTCTTCAAATGGATCAAATGGTGGTGCATTAACTGTAGCTGGAGGTGTATCTATAGGTAAAACTCTAAATGTTGTAAAAAATGCTGTGATAGGTGAAACAGATTCTTCTAATAATGCATTAAAGATCAGATATACAGGAGTGGATCAAATATTATTAGAAGATACAAATTCCAATGTTGCCTCTATTAATATGCTTGGAGAAGATCTTATTATAGGTAATAATAAAGATGTATATTTAGAGACATCTACTGGAAGTATTAATATGATAAATGATAACCAAACTATATTCACCGTATATAATAATGGTACGGAGTTTTTTGAAACAGTTTATATATCACAAAGTACAGGATCATTAGATAGTTCATCTGGATGTTTTTTAATAGATGGAGGTCAAAGTATTAGAAATACAACAGATGCAACTAGTTTTACATCAGGAGGATCTTTTACAACATTAGGTGGTATGGGAGTATCTAAAAAACTATATGTAGGTGATTGTGTAGGTATTGATTTACAAAACAATCAAAAAAGCAAATTAGTTTTATGGGAAACGGATAACGATTTGTCTAAAGAACACGAGTTTTCTGGTTTTGGTATAATAAGTTCTGGTTCTCTAGTTTATCAAGTAAAAGATGCATCTAGTAATCACGTTTTTTACAGTGGATTAAATAGTACAAGTAGTGACGAAATATTTAAAATTTGTGGGAATCGTGATATTATCTTTTCAGGACAAAATCAAAAGTACCTAGTTCGTGGAGGTGGTTTATCAAATGACTCATTTTCATTCGAGTCAATGACGGCATCTTCTAATATTTGTTTTTTTTCTGCGAATGGATTGAATTCAGATAATAATGATATTTGTATTTTTGCAAAAGCGACATCAAGTGATGTTACTAATAGTGAATATTTACGAATAGGTTGGGACACTACTGATTATATCATATCTTCGAATAAAATTGGTACAGGTATTGTTCACAATATAAAAATGGAATGTGGTATAGTAGATCAATTTGTTTTGAAAAATGATGGTACAATATCGATATCTTCAACTTCTGTGTCTAGTTGCTCTTCAATTGGTGCTTTAGTTCTTACAAAGGGTGGTTTAAGTATCGATTGTACAGAAAATGCTTCAAGTTCTAGTGTTGGTGGTGCAATTACCGTAGTTGGTGGTGTAAGTATAGCAAAGGATACGTATATTGGTGGAGTTTTAAATTTAAATAATGTAGAACTTCGTTCTAGCATTACACAGAATAGTTATTCGAGTATTGTAATAACAAGTTCTGATAATAAATATCCCAGTGTGTTTTTACAAGGTCATAGTTCTGTAAATTCATCTGTTTATCCAGTTGAAATGCGATTATATAATTTAGGTAATGATGATAGTATTAATACAGAAGGATTGCAAATAAAAACAAATGATGATTTATCAGGATATAGCATAAGTACATTTTATCAAGGATCTGGTGATAACAAGACAATCTCTTTATATACGAAAACAAACGAGGATCAAATATTTTTGGATGTATCAGGGTATGTAGGTATAAACACTAGTACTCCAATGTATCTTTTGGATATCAATGGTACTATGCGCGTTAGTGATACTATTCATTTCACAAATACAATTAGTAGTTTTAATGCTAGTACAGCAAGTTTTATTGTAGACGGTGGAGTTAATATAATATGTAGTGCAGAGGCTGAATCAATTACTCGTGGAGGTGCTTTAACTGTGGCTGGTGGTATTTCTATAGTAAAAAATATGGTTGTAGGAGGAATTACTACATTTTTGGATACCACACCATCTACATCATCTCTTGAAGGTGCGGTTGTAATAAATGGTGGCTTATCTATAAAAAGCGGTGAAAATTCTGTAAATGCGTTAAATGGTGGTGGTTTAACAGTAGCTGGTGGTGGTGCTATATTAGGCGATTTGTATGTAGGTGGTTCGATTAATGGTAGTGGAAGTAGTTCGAGTACATATGCATATTTGACATTAACTGCAACTGATGAATCTGTAAATTTATCTACAGGAACATTATTATGTCTGGGTGGTTTAACACTTCAAGCTGAAGCAAATGCTATTAATATATCGAATGGTGGTAGTATTTTAACACCTGGTGGTGCAAGTATTGGCAAAGATGTTTATATAGGAGGTAATGTGACATATACAAATGGTATAACTAATTATTATACAGAAGATACAAATGTTATTAATTTCTATGACTCTTTTAATACAAAACGTTTTTCTATAGATAGAAATCAATCTAGTCAAGCATTGTCAATATCTAGATACAATTCATTAGGAGCTGAAATTGAAAAATCTTTTGAAATATTTAATTCAGATGGTAAAACAATTTTTAATAATATGACTTCAAGTACTGACAAAGACACTGCATCAGTTATATATAAGGGTGGTGTATCAATATCAAATTCTAGTAATTCTTCTTCATTGTATAATGGTGGTGGTTTAACAGTTGCTGGTGGTGCAAGTATTTTTAAAGATACTTATATTGGTGGTAGTGTAGTTATTCATTCTACAAAACAAAGTGATGATGTAAGTAGTGGTGCATTAATTGTTTCAGGTGGATTAGGTATATCTGGTAATATGAATGTATTAGGAAATGCATTGGTAATTGGTAATTTAACTGTTCGAGGTCAAACAACAACTGTCGATACTACTAATACGACATTAAAAGACAATGTCTTTTTATTAAATTCTGGTCCAACAGGTTCCAGTGATTCTGGTATTATGATAAAAAGATATCAAGATGACAATGACACGGGATCTGGTGATGTAATTGCAGATTCGTATCCACCAGAAAGTTACACACTGCCTGATCAAACTGGTATGAGTTTATCTCAAGTTAAATTGGGTATAGATGCAAATGGATTGAATGATTATTATAATGGATGGTGGTTGAAAATATCATCTGGGTTTAGTAATAATCAAACGAGGAAAATAACGAGTTATAATAGTGTTACTAAAATTGCAACATTATCTTCACCATTGACTACACAAAATCCATCTATTGGTGATTTAGTTCGTTTGTATAATAAACCATATGTAGGTATCATTTACAATGAAACACAAGATAGATTTGAATTCGGATCAACAATTCAAGATCCTAATCAAACAAGTATTTTGTTTACAGATAGAATACCAATTTGTTTTTCATCTGCTACAAGTGTTTCCACAAATGTATCTAATAGTGCATCATCTGGTGGATTAGTAATATCTGGTGGTATAGGTATATCGAATACTCAAGATGCAGATTCAGTGACATCGGGTGGTACGATCACTACATTGGGTGGTGTTAGTGTCGGTAAACGAATGTATGTAGGAACACAATTGTATGTAAACGGTGTAAATATGACACCTAGTCCATATGATGTTTTTTCTATAAGAACATTTAATGCAAACAACAATGTCACCAGTTTTACTAATATAACGGATGTTAGTTTTGGAGTTGATGTATTGGGTGTAGATATCTATTTGTCAGCTATATTAAGTGCTACAACTAATTTATATGTAAATTTTCATATAAGAGGAGTTAATAAAGCAACTTCTTGGGAAATAGTAAAAACATATGTTGGAGATGACACTGGTATACAATTTGATATAACACCATTAGGTCAATTGCGATATACAACACAGAATTATGACGGATTCGTATCTCTTTTGTTTAAATGGAGAGCATTAGTTACATAATAAATTTATCAAAATAAAACATTAAAGAGGTTAAAGAGGTTAAAGAGGTTATTGTATGTAAAATTATATTAATTAATAAACTATTCATTATTAATTAACAAAAATTTTTTATTTGATATTATAAGAATTGATGGATCATTATGATTTAGTTATTATTGGTGGAGGGCCATCTGGTTTAGCCTTGGCCCAATGTATAAGTCATTTAAATAAGAAAATTTTAATAATTGAGAAAGAACATTTTATTGGTGGATGTCACGCTGTCAAAAGAGTTAAATATGGATCAGAATTCTTGTTTAGTGAACACGGTCCTAGAATATATAGTGATACGTATACTGTATTTATAGATTTATTAAAGGAAATGAATGTTGATTTTTATGATTTATTTACAAAGTATAATTTTACGATATCAAAAATAGGTGGAGATACAATATTTTCTACATTATCATTTTATGAATTAAGTTTTTTGTTTTTTGAATTTGTAAAATTATTATTTAATAATGAATATGGAGATAATACTATATTAAAAGACTTTTTATCTAGTTCAAACTTTAATATAAAATCAATAGATCTTATCAATAGAATTTGTAAATTAACAGATGGAGGAGGAATTGATAAATATACATTAAATAAATTTCTACAATTATTAAATCAACAATTTTTTTATTATATTTATCAACCAAAAAAGCCGAATGACATTGGTTTATTTAAAATATGGCAAGAATTTTTGAATAAAAGAAATGTTGAATTTTCACTTGGTTCTATTATTCATAATATTCAAATACGAAATAATAAAATAGAATCATTGGATATAATTACTAATTCACAATTACATAGAATAACATCAAATAATTTTGTTTTTGCTATACCTCCCAAGAATTTATATGAAATTATAGAAAAATTTAATATTCCTCATAGTTGGGGTGATTTAAAAACATTTGCTATTGATACTGCCTATATAGAATATATATCAGTTTCGTTTCATTGGGATAATAAATTAAAGTTACCCAAAGTATATGGATTTCCCAAAACAGCATGGGGTGTGGGATTTATTGTATTATCTGATTATATGACATTTGATGAATCAACTTCTAAAACAGTTATATCAACTGCTATAACTATAACTGACGAGAAATCTTTAAACAATGGAAAAACCGCGAATGAATGCAATTATAATCAATTAATTAATGAATTATTTTTACAATTAAAAGAGTCTTTCCCAAATTTACCAGATCCTACTAAAATAGTTTTATCACCAGAAGTCCATTATAATACTGTATTACAAAAGTGGCAATCTGATAATACGGCATTCATAAGTACATCCAATAAGGGAAATCTTCCTTTTCACAACAATATCATTGATAATATGTACAATTTAGGAACACATAATGGTAAAAGTTATTATAAATTTACATCATTAGAGTCAGCAGTTAGTAATGCTGTAGTTTTGTCAAAAGAGTTGTATCCATCTTTGAAGGGAAATAACTTTATTAAATTATCATCCGGATTTACCGTTTCACAAAGTGTACGAATATTATTATTAGGTCTAATTATATATTTAATTTATTATTTTATTATAAAGAAACATGGAAAATCCAGAAATCGTTGATAAGTTAAATGAGATATTAATTAAATTACAAAAGATAGAAACAGATATAGAATTTTTAAAACAAGGTGCTAATAATATGAATGAACATATATCATTTGTTGATTCTGTGTATAATACAATTAAAAATCCATTCTATTATGTTATCAATAAAATCAAACCGATTGAACAAATACCAGAAAAAAATAAATTGTTAATGTAAACAATATGTTAAATTTGATAGTAATTTATTGATTAATATCTAATTCAAAAATGTTATTTAAAGTGAATAAAAAATTAAAATTTATTTAAAGTAAACAATATTTAAATAAGTTAATATATGCTGAAATGGCTAAAGAGAGAGAAAAAAGATAATAATATTTTCAAAGATATTTCTAAAAAAACAGATAGTGAATGTATAATGTTATCAAAATTATGTTTTCAGAAATGTAATTATGTAAAAGATTATAATAATAATTTGATAAAACTATGTGACGAAGAAGTTTTACGGTGGGAAATGGTTGTTTATTTGTATTTGATAGATAAAAAAATAACACCATTTGTAGATATAAAAGAAAGAATTATAACATACGAAACGTTTGACAAAATATCGGTATATGAATATTTAAAAACGTATGTTAAAAAGAATTTTTGTTTAAAATATTTATTAAATGAGTTGTTTGGTTTTATTTGTAAATTTCGAGAATATAATTTTTTACACGGTAATTTGCACATTCATAATATATTTATCAACAAAGATAAATTTATAAGTAAAGGTGAATTTTATGTGATAGATTACAGTAATTCGTTTTTGATGGATAAAAATATTACAAATAAATTGCCTCAATATCAAAGGTCATCTTATTTGCAAGAAACAGATTTGAAGATACAATCTATATTTTTTGAATATTGGGATTTTTTCACATTGTATATATCATTATTACCACATCTCAAAGATAAAGATCGATATTTAAATGATTTAATTAAAACATATATAAAAGAGGATGTTTTAAATAGGTTTTTATCAGAGTATGAAAAGTATAAAGAAACGAATATTCTGGTATATCATTTAGATAATCCTACATTTATAAATGGTTGACCTTATATATAAAAAGGGATCGGTTTATTTTCTTTATGTAAAACAATAGGATGATTTTTAGACGATTCGTATGGTTTTGTTGTATTGTAAGAAACAAAACGTGTATTTGTGTTAATACCCTGAAGTTTCATATTATCTTGGTAACTTGTATAAATAGAATCAGTGGCTCTGGAAATTAAAACAGAATATCTATCAACTGAATCAGACAGATATTTGTACATTACTGATATTTTAGGAATAGTATAGATAAAGTCGTGTAAATTATTAATTGTATTTGATCTAAGTAACAATGCAGTTTCAAATAATTCGGATATATTTTCAGGGTATTGTTTATTTGATTCATAAAACGTATCTATATCTTTTTTAATACGAAGTATATTATTAGTTCCCTTTAGTAAAAGATAGAAAACATCTGGGTTATAATCAGCTAATTTTATAATAGAGTACAAGAAATGAATTAGATTAGCATCGATATATAAAGAATCCAATTCATTTTTCTTGTATAAATCTTGTATATCACTTTGTTTTAAAGAAAGTTCTTTATTATTTTGAGACATCCTTATTTTGTTACGAATATGGTCGTATACTTTTGATTGTAGACTTTGTAATTTAACCATAGTAACACTATTAAAATCATTTGTTTTATCGTTTTGAATAGATACGTATGTATTAGCTACATAAATAGCAAATACTATTAGAATTATAACAAACCCATAATTATTGTTAAAGAAATTAGTAAAAAAAATGATAACTGCAATAAAAACTACAAGTGTATTAAACTGTAAGTTTTTAGAAAAAGATCCATGATCTTGTGTAAATAAATCTTTAATTTCTGTAAACATCTTATAATGTACTTGTAAAAAAGTTTTGACAAAAAAATGATTAAATATCTATAAATCGTTTTATCCGAATTGAGATGAATTTTATGATAAATTTCCAAATTACAAAAAACAATTGAATTTAAATAAATTAGAATATTATTTCAATAAAAAATGTCATCGGAAAATAACAATAAAATTTGTAATGATTTTATGCACAATAATTGTAAAAGAATAGAATGTAAATTTATTCATAGAATAGATTTGTGTTTTAGATATTGGAGCAGAGGTTCCTGTAAATATGGTAATAATTGTCGTAAAAAACACGACGTGTCAAGAATAAAAAACAAGACTGGTACAAAAACAAATAAGACTGATACAACAACAAACAAGACTGATACAATAACAAATAAGACTGATACAATAACAAATAAGACTGATACAACAACAAACAAGACTGATACAATAACAAATAAGACTGATACAATAACAAATAAGACTGATACAACAACAAACAAGACTGATAATGTAAAAACGTTAATGAAAAAGAATAAACGAAGGGTAAAAAATACAGAATGTTTTGATCCGATGGTGGATCCAGTTGATCTTAGGATAGTGTATGATTTATGTAAGGATAATTTATCTATTGCAGTGACATCTAGAGATGTTGTGATAGTTCCTAATTTGTTTAGTGACTTTCCTGTTGGTGATATTTATAATAGATTAGTTAGTGAAATTAATGAATGTGGTATTCCAGAGAATCAACTTTTAAAATTATGGCACGGTGATACTCATTTGATAGCTGATGATCATTTAAAATGGAAATCAAAAAGTCCTACGTTTAATATGGTAATTGAAAGAATTAAAAAATATTTCAAGATGGATATTAAGGCAACTAGGTTTAATTTATATAAAGATACAAATCAGTGGAAACCATTTCATCACGATGCAGCTGCAGTTAAAAAGGATAAAATGAATACTCAAAATTTTACTGTTGGAGTAAGTTTTGGTGTTACAAGAGATGCTGCTTTTGAACATTCAATTAAAAGAACAACTGTAAGTATTCCTCAACCAGATGGATGTATTTATGCTTTTTCAAAGGATACAAATATAATTTGGAAGCACGGTATTTTACAAGATAAACTGATAAGAAATCAGGGAAGAATTTCAGTAATTGCGTGGGGGTGGATTGATGATCAAATTAATTTGTAAACAACGATTTTGATTTTTTAATTATAATAACATTTATTTTTAGTAAATATTCTATTTTACTCTATTTAAAAATAAATGTTATTATAATTTAATACAATGTTATTTAGATCACTCTCACTTTTTATTTTCGGACTTGTTTCGGCAAAGCGTTATATTTTGACACCAAAAGAAGAATTTAATAATTTTGAGGTTCACAAAATTTCAGGTGAACATGATTTGGAAGTGTTTGCTGAATTCAAGGAACATAATTATTTACCATTTTACATAACATCGAGAGAAAATTTAATTAAATATAGATCTACGTTATCTCAATTTTTCCATATTGAAGAAGATGTAACTATTACATTGAAAGATTCAGTAACTGATTTTATTTTAGTTGAAAACAATTTGGAAACTGGTATTTTAACTGATGAAAAGAGTGTTCCTTGGCATTTAGATAGAATAGTCAAAAGAAAATTACCATTGGATGGTTCATTTGGGTATGATACGTGTCACGAAAATACAGACGTGAGAATTGATACTTATGTTGTCGATACTGGTATTGATGTAGAACATTCACAATTTGGTGGTAGAGCAGTTTGGGGTAATAATTTTGTTGATTCTAAGGATACTGATTGTAATAATCACGGTACTCACGTTGCTGGATTAATTGGTTCTGAAGATTATGGTGTTTGCAAGGATGCAAATTTGTATGCTGTAAAAGTGTTGGATTGCGAAGGTTCTGGTAGTTTATCTGGTGTTATTAAGGGTATTGAATGGGTTTATAAAACACACATTACTAAAACAAAGTCGTTATCTAAAACGAATACTTCTAAAAAGATTAAGAGTATTATTAATATGTCATTGGGTGGTGGATTTTCTAAAGCATTAAATACGGCTATAGAATACGGTGTAAAAAATGATGACAATTTCTATGTAGTTGTTGCAGCTGGAAATGAAGATGAAGATGCTTGTAATGGATCACCATCTAGTGTGAAATCTATATTTACAGTTATGGCAAGTGATAAAGATGATAATCGTGCTTGGTTTAGTAATTGGGGTTCTTGTTCTGACGTGTATTCTCCAGGTGTAAATGTGTTATCTACAATTCCAAATGGTAAAACTGCAGTATACTCGGGAACTTCTATGGCAAGTCCAGTTGTTGCAGGTGTATTGAATCATTATGTTGATATGTATTCTGATTTGAATATGTTACAAATTAAGAAAAAAGTTTTGAGTATGTCTACAAAAAATGCCATTTCTGGTAAGAAAAGATCTACTGTTTCTGATTTGATTTATTTAGAAAGAGTATAAGACAAAGTGTATAAGACAAAAAGTATAAGACAAAAAGTATAAGACAAAGTATATAAGAAAAAGTATATAAGAAAAAGTATATAAGAAAAAGTATATAAGAAAAAGTATATAAGAAAAAGTATATAAGAAAAAGTATATAAGAAAAAGTATATAAGACAAAGTGTATAAGACAAAGTGTATAAGACAAAGTGTATAAGACAAAGTGTATAAGACAAAGTGTATAAGACAAAGTGTATAAGACAAAGTGTATAAGACAAAAAGTATAAGACAAAGTGTAATAGTAATTTATTTATTCATCATATACATCATAAGAATAGTTTATAAAATCATCTAATTTGTTATTCAGAGCAATATTACTTTGAATAATTCTGTCATTTTTATTATGAACATTTTCTTCTAAATCTTCAATAGATTGTTGTAAATTGGCAACTGTTTGTTCTAAATTTTGTATTTTTTTGACAAGATATTCTATTTTTTGATCTTGGTCTACTTTATGTGTATTGTATATTTTGTATAGAAATGCAAATAAAGCTGTTGTAAATGTATTTATAACAGTGATAGTAATTAGTGGTCTAGACATAAATAACACCTTTTTATTATATAAAATAGAAAATAAAAATACAAAATACAAAATAGAAAATAAAAATAGAAAATAAAAATAGAAAATACAAAATACAAAATACAAAATACAAAATAAAAATAGAAAATAAAAATAGAAAATACAAAATAAAAATTGAAAATATGTATAATATTTATTTTAATTAAAACAATACAGAATGGGTAAAACGTTTTTATTAAAGATTGAAGATAGCATTAATAACGAATTGTACAAGAATCACAATACGTATCATAAGGGTGATGCGGGTTTAGATTTGTTTGTTACCGAAGATCGAATGATTTATCCTAATCAAACAGTTTTGGTTGATATGGGTGTAAGATGTCAAAGTCGTTCAATTGACCCATGTGTTTGGAATTGGTTACGTGGAAATTTTTATAAATATCATAGTTATCTATTATTTCCTAGATCAAGTATTTCAAAAACACCACTCATTATGAAAAATTCAATCGGTCTGATTGATGCTGGTTATCTTGGGAATATCAAAGCACCTTTGCACAATATGTCATCTGAACCTTTTCAAATTAGACGTGGTGAAAGATATGTTCAATTAGTAAATAGTGATTTGTCACCAGTTTCTATGGAAATTGTAAATGAACATCGTAATACTACTCGTGGTATTGGTGGGTTTGGTAGTACCGGTGTATAATTTAATAACAATCAGTCAAACAATCCTTTAACTTAATCTTTTAATTTATTAATTTAATAACTTTTAATTTAGTGTTTTATCTTAATAAAAAAAATAAAAAAAATGAAAAAAATAGATTATAATAGAAATGTAAATTAATATGGATTACCATATTTGTGTTATTGGTGTTGGATTTGTTGGAGAACACTTGTTATCTAATTTTAGTAGAAATTACGATGTTGTTGGAGTTGATTTATCTGTATCAAGAGCTCGTTTATTATCTGCAAAATATCCAGATAATCATTTTCAAAGTCATTTTGAAGATTTGGATGATAGAAATGTGTTTTTAATATCTGTTCCGACTTTGGTTAAGGATAATGACATTGATATGTCATCTATTTATTCTGTGAAAAAATCGTTAGAAAACGTTGTAAAACCTGGTTCCTTAGTTATGATAGAAAGTTCTGTTTATGTTGGTGCAACAAGAGAAATATTTTCTGATTTCTTGGAACGAGGTATTCATGTAGGATTTTCCCCAGAAAGAGTAGATCCTGGTAGAGTTGAACCACCTATGGAAATGATTCCCAAAGTTATTTCTGGTTTAGATAAACAGAGTTTAGATATGTGTATGGATGTATATTCCAAGGTTTTTGATAAAGTTGTTCCAGTAAGTTCATGTGAATGTGCTGAAATGTGTAAATTATATGAAAACTGTTTTAGAATGGTTAACATTGCATATGTAAATGAAATTTCTGATATGTGTGAAAATATTGGCATCGATACACGTGAAATGATTAATGCATCGAGTACAAAACCATTTGGGTTTATGCCATTTTATCCAGGTTTAGGAGTTGGGGGTCATTGTATTCCAGTAAATCCATATTATTTGTTTCGGTCAGGTGAGCTTCCAGTTTTAAAATATGCTACTTCATTGATGGAATCAAGACCTAAAAGAAAAGCAAATGAAATAATAACAAAATACAATCCGGAAAATATTTTACTAGTGGGTATTGGTTTTAAAAAAGGAGAAAGTCTTACAACAAATTCACCAGGCTATGCTCTTTTTAAAGAATTAGTTGATCTCGGTAAAAATGTTACAGTATATGATCGTGTTGTCCAAAATAATTATATGAAACGTGATGTTAATTTTTTATCGAAATTTGACTTGGAAAATTTAAAAGACAAGTTTGATTTAATAGTTGTAAATATTAAAATGGATCATCAAGAACAATTTACACTTGGATGTTTTGAAAAAATGGGTGGGAGAGTTCATATTTGTTAAATAAAAATAATAGTAACTAGAATTAAATAATAGTAACTAGAATTAAATACAAAAGTCAATATGCTAAATAAAATTAATTATATAAAATTTTATATAATTATATTAAAGCTAATGGACTGCAAATTAGATTATTGTAAAAACAAAAATTAACATTTTATATTACATTGGTCCATTATAACTAAATTATAACTAAATAAATTTTAATGAATTTAAAAAAGAATTTAAAAATAAATTTTTTAACATATTAAAAATGGGTTTTTATTATTCAGAAGATGGAAGATATTGTACATCAACACTTGATTATCCACCAGTTACTTTTTTAACAGTCAAGGGTGTGAAAGATACAAATACAGCAATTATTATTCAGCGATGGTGGAGACGAATTAACAAACAAAAAATGACACTGAATTAAAAAAATTGAATTTAAATATATTTTTAAATAAATTCAATTATGGAGTCTAATCAAGTAGCTGCCTTATCAATCGGTTTATCTATTTTATTTGTAACTGGTGTTTTTGTTTTATTGAGTGGTTATTATAAAAACAGAACTTTTTTTGATAGTAATACAGTATTTTATGTGAAAAAATGGACATATATTTTGTTTTTGGTTTCTTTAAACGTAGTTGGTTGCGTTTTTGTGTATTATTTTAGAAGTTTAAATGTTTTAGTGTATGTTATTTTGGCGTTAAAATCAAAAGATTTAATAACAAGTGTTGTTTTCTTATTTAATATGATATACAAACATTTGTTTACTAATTTGGAAATTCCACAATTGACAGTTACAGATGAAATTAAAAGAATTGTTGCACTAGTTCCTGTTTACAATGAAACAATTGAACAATTGACTAAAACAGTTGATAGTATTTTGAATAGTAATGTTACACCAAATTATACTATGCCATGTATAGTAGTTGATGGTCTAGAAAACAATTATTTAGAAATATTTGATGAATTAATAGTATCAAAAAAAGATTTGTATTATAAGAATTGGTTTGGGTCTGATGTTTCTACAAATGTATTTTATGGTAAAAGACGTGATCATCATATAATGATGATTCAAAAAGCTACAAGAGTTGGTAAAAAGGATACTATTATTTTAGTTAATGATATTTTTAACAGAAAAAGATCTAATATTACTAGTTTGAACAAAAATTTTAGACAAGACGTTAATCAAGATATTTTGAATATTTTTGGAATTTCAGCTTTTGATTATTTATTTTCAACAGATGCAGATACAATTATTGACAGTAATACGATTAATTGTTTGGCTGATTCTATAAAAACTAAAAGTGCAATAGCTGTATGTGGTGTTGTAAATGTAGATAAATCATCAGGAAGTTGGTTTTGGAATAATTTACAAAATTTCCAGTATTTATATGGTCAATATACAAGACGTACTACAGAAGATCTTTTTGGTCAAGTGTTATGTTTACCAGGATGTATTTCAATGTTCCGTTTGTGTAATAGATCAACGTATGCTCAAAAAATGTATTCTCAAATTCCAGAAAAATCAGATCTTGTAGTTTCAAGTGTACAATATGTAGGTACTGATAGAAGATACACTAGTAGTTTGATTTACAATACAAATGCTACAATTTCAATGGATACACGTTGTCATGCATATACTGTACCTCCACAATCTTTAAAAAGTTATATTTCACAAAGAAGAAGATGGTCTCAAAATACTTATTTTAATACTATGATTAACATTATTGCTCCAAACGTTAATTTTGTATTACGAGTGTTTTGTTTAATTGATTATTTACGTTTATCACTTGTATATTTCCGATTGTTTAATACCTTGTTTTTCATATACGTTTTAGCATCAGAATTCAATCCTGTAAATCTAATTGACTTGGTACCATATATTGTAGTATTAGCTTATCCAACTATAGTATTCTTTGTTTATAGTATTTTTAACAATCATTTACGTAAAGAATGGTTGAATATGGTATTTTTCTATTTAGTAAACAAAGTATTTATAATGATTACAAATGTTGTTATCTTTACAGTTATGCTTTGGAATATCGGCTGTGATTCTTGGTCAGCTCAATCTGTCCAATCTACCCCTCTTGAAGAAATTGTTATTTAAACCAATAAAAATCAAAAAATTAAAAAATCAAAAAATTAAAACGAGTTAAAAGTAGTATATATTATATTCATTTGCAATTGAATTTTAAATAAACCATATTTTTTATAAATATTTTGTATTTTTATAAACAATATTTCCATATTTTTTTATATAAACGATTATCCATTTTTAGTAATTTTTATATTTTTAAAAAAGCTCCAAGTATCATTTGGTGTAACTGCTTTAGGAGAACTTCCTCCAAAAAATGTTTCAAATATAATAGTTTTAATTCTACTGGTTGTGTCAGTTGTCCAAATCAAGTCATTTATTTGTTTTGTAACGTTATTTATGGTTAACATTAATAATCCATCTGCATTTGGATAATTTTTATTATTAAATGTATTTAATCGTATTCTAAGTGAAACGTCATTCCATATTTCTTTTTTGAAATTTAGTTGTCCTCTCCAGATAGAGTCTCCGTATAAGTGATTTTGTATTGAATTATTATAATATATTTCACTTTGATTTACTGTTTTAGGTAAATAAACATATGCTTCGGCATTAAAATCTGATCTCCAGGCAATTCTGCAACTCGTGTTATTAGTATGTTTCCCACCAGATCCTCCAATAGTATTTTCACCATTACTTATATATAATCCAGGTAATTTACCACCTAATACTGGATTAAATGACTTATCAAACATTACAGAATATTCTAATGTAACATCTCTTGCATTATGTATTTCATTTGGTGTAGAAAAGAAACCAAACCCACCAACTGGTAATTTACTAGGTGACGAACTTCCTTTAGGATAATACACTTGTAAAATACCGGTCGTACCAGTCGTACCAGTCGTATCAGTCGTATTAGTTAACACTTGATAATTTTCTTGTCCAAAAAAAATGTTGGTAATGTTCCATATAGATAATCCAAATGTAATCGGATTCTTTAATGGTACTATAGGTAACAACATCAATTAAGAAAAATTAAATATTGTCTTTAAATTAATTTTTATTGTTCTTTTCCGCATATAATATTAATTCCATCGACATATTGACCAGCGTTGATAGATACTCCCATAATTTTTTCCTCTGATCCACAACTTAAAGATGCTGATTTATCACCCCAACTACCTCCTACTTCAGTACCAGTGCTACTATTAAAAGGATAGAATATAACTTTATCTACGTAACTACCCCATTTAACACCAAGTTTATTAAAACCAGTACTAGATGGAACATCAGTAGTATATGCAGCAGTCCCAACCCCCTCTCCCCGACCTCCCTGTGGTGTGACAACACTATTATTTGAACACGTAATACCTATCTTATCAATTATAGGATCAGTCCGCATTGAACCGTAAGCTAATGTTGAACCCCATAATGTAGTAAATTTGTTTACAAAGTTGCCTTCGGGACACACGAGTTCAAAATTGCTGTCACCAGTTCCAGCTCCAGCGGCCGATGTTGTGATAGGTAGACGTTTAAGAATTTTTGGTTTTGCGGTTGCGGGTGTCGGTGTTGTTGTGGTTGGTGCCGGTGTTGTTGGTATTGGTGACCTTGTTGTTGACGATGACCTTGTTGTTGGTGGCGACGTTGTTTCTATCTGTGTGAAATAAAATCCAATTCCACCCGCGACACTAATTGATATTGATATACAAATACACATAATTATTATTAATATGATTGTCTTATCCATTAATATATACTAATTATATATATTATTTTTATTAATAAATTGATATTAATAAATTTATACAACATCAATTAAAAAAAAATGAATTGTCTTTAAGTTTAAAAAAAAATATAAATATACATAACATTATTAAAAGTGTATAAAATGACCAATTTGCACTTTATGTTTTTATCGGGCAGTGTTTTGGCTCAAATTCCAGTATCACCATTTGGAGATCCTAATGTAATTTGTCCAAAAATCGATGGTGTGTCAGTTTCGGTTGGAGGATTTCCAAGTAGTCCATTTGTGATAACACCTTTTAAAGATAGTTTTACAAATCCACCACGTGCTATTCATAAGGATCGTGTATGTAGAACGGATGGTCATTGTTTGTTTTCATATGATATTTCAGTTTTTGCAACTCAGAAAAGACCTTTTGATAATATTATACCAAGTTGTGTACCATTTCCAGGAACTTGGTTTATGTCATATAATGGAAGTATTCCAGGTCCTACTATTCGAGTACCAGCTGGACACGAAAGTCTTGTTAGATTTAAGAATTTAATCAATCATAATACAGGATATTTTAAGGGTAGTTACAATCCGTGTTTACCTGTAAATAATAGAATTGGACGTCCTATCAGTGTTCATTTTCACGGTTCTGCTAGTTTAGCTCCATATGATGGTTGGGCAGAAGATGAAACTTGTTTTGGAGAAGTAAAAGATTACATTTATCCAAACAATCGTGCGAACACAGGTTGGTATCACGATCACGCGTTACATATTACAGCTGACAATGCTTATTTTGGATTGACTGGATTATATATATCTAGTGCTAAAGTTAAAGACGGTGGTTGTGGAGAACCTTGGAATTTAGAAAACATTCAAGAATACGAAATGATTTTGGCAGATAAATTGATTGATAACAAATGTCAATTAGCAGTTGATCATTTTGGTGTTCACGAAGACAACTTGTACGGTGATATTAATTTGGTTTCAGGAATTCCTTTTCCGACTATGAATATGGAACCAAAATGGTTACGTTTTAGATTATTGAATGCGGCAGCAAGTAGACCTTATCTATTAAAAATTAAAGACAATCGTTTGAATGATATTTCACAAAGAATTTGTAGAATTATTGCTGCAGATGGTGGTTTTAGAAGGACACATATTCCTTTTCCAGTAGAAGGTCTTTTAATAGGAGTTGCGGAAAGATATGAAATCGTATGTAATTTTTCAGGATATGCAGGTAGAGAAGTTTACTTTTGGAATGATTTTGATCCAGATCAGATGAAAGATGTACCTTACTTTTGTAATTCACATCTTATTGCAAAAGGTGTATTCGGGACAACCACTACAGAAGTAACTCCTCCAGTATTTACATATACTCAAACGACCCCAGATCCATTAAAACCTTTGTTTAATGTTCTTAGTACAGCAGATTTAAATACTGCTGCAAATATGGCTACGTCCGGATCTTATCATAGACAATTTGTTTTTGGAAGAACAAATGGTCATTGGACTATAAATGGTGAAACTTGGGATACAGCAAAAATTGCAGCGGCTGATGTAGGTCAAAATACGTGGGAACTATGGAAGTTTAAAACTGGAGGTGGTTGGTTTCATCCTATTCATATTCATCTTGTTGACTTTTTCCTAATCAAAAGAACAAAGGAAGTTCTTGGAGTAGAGCAACCAATGAATTTGAAATCATATGAAATTTTGTCACCAAAAGATGTATTTTATTTAGGTCCAAGTGAAGTAGTATATGCAATTGCTAGATTTGGAGCTCATAAAGGTGATTATATGTTTCATTGTCATAATCTTATTCACGAAGACAATGATATGATGAGAGCAATGAGTGTTGTTGATTCAGCTACAACAACTAAAAATCCAGATTCTGCAAAACCATTTATTATCAATAGACTTTATAATCTAGTTTATAATAATTACAAATATGCTGATCCTATGCTTGGAGAAACAGCTGCAAAACCAAGTGGGTTAGTTAGAAGTATGACACCAGCGTATGCTTCCCAAACTTTGGGTAAAAATTTATATAGAATTTTTTATCCTACACCATCTGATATTGTATATATGAATGGAGCAAAAAATCCTTGGCAATCACAATGGTGCCCTATAGTATAAAAAATTGAAATAAATAATATAATGAATTCAAGAAATTAATTTGGATTTGTTTTAATATAAAAAAATGGACAATTACGAAGTGTACGAAAAATACGAAGATATTTTATTCCGACCTAAACAAACGAGTCGTAAAGATAAACGAAACATTTCGTGTTATAGTTCAAAACATGTTAGAATCCAACAATCAAAAGTTTTTTCAAAAAAATAAAAATAAAAATAAAAATAAAAATAAAAATAAAAATAAAAATAAATTATTTTTATTTAAAGTTAAGAAATATTTATACAATAAAAAGTAAAATGTTCAAATTGTTTATTGTATTCTTTTCCTTTATTAATATTGTATTATCTCAAACTTGTCCATTGCGATGTCCTAGTTGTACAAAATGTGATCCTAAACGTGGAACTTGTAGTTTACCACGTGATTATGTTAGTTGTTTTACTAAAACAACACCTTCACTTCTAGGTTATTGTTATGCTGGAACTTGTAATTCACAATTGACTCTTTCACCTGTGGTAACAACCCTAAAAACGTGTCAAAGATATAGTTGTTTAGGTAATACGTGTACTCTTAAAAATCAACCAGATGGAACAGATTGTTCTGTAATTGGTGCAGCTGCTCATTCTATTTGTTTAAGTGGTGTATGTAAACCTATTGTAGTTGGTTTAGCAGATACCTTTCCATTACAAAATACAGGGTGTATTGGTATTCCAAACGGTACTCCTTGTGATACAAACGATATTTTACACGATGGTGAATTTTGTCAAGACAATGTATGTAAGTTCCCAGATGGTTCTCATTATGGTTATGTACCAGCACCAGTACCTGTTTAAATATTTTTAAAATTAATTATTATTATCAAAAACTAATAATACTTATATGTCTGAAGTCTAGTGTCTCAAAAAAACTAATAATACTTACGTTATTATATTAACATCTGTGTTAAAAAATTTAATTAATTTTGAAAATACAATTAATTAAATGATAAAAGAAGTTACATTTTGCGAAACTTATGAATTATGCGAGACATATTCTGTAGAAGATTATGATAGACGGAATGCTGATATGCCATCTTGGACAATACAAGCAAATGCTTGGCGTGGTGGCGAATGGTGTAAAAAATACAAAAAAATACTAGAAGAGTTACGATTTTTTAAACGCGCAGAAATCAGAACAGCATACGAAAATTCTTTAGAAAATTTAAAAAACACACAATGTTTAAAATAAATATTTTTTATGATTTAAAGAAATAGAAATAGATACAGGTATATATGTACTCATTAGTATTATTTGGTAATTTTGTTTTTTCACAAGTGATTCAACCAGATGTTGTTGTAAAAATTCCTGATAATACAACTATGCAAGTGAAATTACCAGCTTGGAAACCTAAAACACAGTCGTATGATCCTACAATTGTAGATTGGAGAAGTGTTATTGCAGGTTGTCGTGCTACTTGTCGTTATGATAGACGTTTATGTAATTTTTACATTAGAGCAGCAGCACACGATTCACTTTCTATTTCAGAAGGATTTGGTGGTGCAGATGGTTCTATTTTTTTAACAGCAGACGAGATTAAAAGACCAGAAAATAATTATGATAGTTTTGCTTTTTTATTGTCAAAAAATGCATTAGCGTTAGCAAAACGTTATAATACTTCAGTTGCTGATGTAGTTGCTGTATGTGGTGCTGTTGCTACAGAATATCAAGGGGGTCCTACAATTATATCATATGATAGTACAGTAGAGCCATTTTTGGTTGGGCGTTTTGATAAAATTGTACCAAATCCTGCAGGAGCTTTGGCTCCAGCAGACATGAATATAACAGGTTTTTCAAATTTTGCTGGAAATAGAAATTTAACAATGGAAGAAATGACTGCTCTTATGGGATCACATTCTTTAATTGATCATACAGGATGTACTAGAACAAACGGTACAGAATGTGATCCACATACTGAATCGTGTACTGATTTGCGAATGTTTAAATGGTCAAATGTTTATTATAAAGATGCTTGTTCTCCTAATATTAGAATAAATAATCCTCCAGTGCGTAGTACATTGCCATTGAATACATTAAAAAAATTGCGTAGTGTTAATATGTGTAAATTTACAAGTCCTGAATTGCGTCAACGTCAAGTTGATTTGTTCGACACCGAAATTCGAACGGTTGTTGGTGTGCAAAATCCAGAAGCGTTGGTAATTGATTTGGATACAGAAATGGAACACGTTTCTTGGTTTTCTAAAGCTCTAGATTTCAGAAGATGGTTGTATACAGTTAATGATGCTTGGTTGGGTCTTGCTTGTCAAAAGAAATTACCTCAAACACCTACTAATATTGCAATTGGAAATGCGATGAATGTATTTCAAACTAGTACTGTAGAATGGGATCGTGTTTACATTAGAGCTTATAAGAAAATGGTTAACGTTGGGGCATCTTGGGCAGTTGATGGTGGTTATGCTATTACAGGTGACGAATGTAGTTCTGGTTATACATCAGCTTTAAAAGCTATTGTATTAGATTGTAGTCTTTGTACTGAAACAGCTAGACGTAATGGTAATTATAATTGTAATAGTAATTGTAAATGTAAAACTGCTTTTTCAAACAGTGTCAAGTTTTATACAACAGTTGTTATTTAAAGCCACTTATTTGTTATAATAGGTATTTTTTATAACAGGTATTTTTTATAACAGGTATTTTTTATTTGTAGGTAATATGTATATGGAATTTATAAATGTATTGATTAAAAAATATAAATCGACAATTTATTGGGAGGCTCTTGTGAATGTCATATTAGTTTTTCACGGTGCACGTGATGCATTTTTATATGAATCAACAAATTTCAAAAATGACACAAATTTTATTTTTCTTCTTGTTGAAAAATTCAATAAGTATGGTAGTAAATTAAAAATAAAGAGTGATGAATTTAAATATCCTCGATTCTTTGTATATAAAGAAAATGGGTGGGTGGATAAAGATATTCAGAAAAATCCTATGAATTTATATAGTGATCCTAGTATTGCTGGTTATTTAGGATTTCAATGTGTAGGACACGATTTTAGTAATTATCGTGTACCACGTATAACCATTGGATATTATATTGAATATATTGAATCTAGACAGATTATCGCAGAAGAATCTAGACAGATTATCGCAGAAGAATCTAGACAGATTATCGCAGAAGAATCTAGACAGATTATCGCAGAAGAATCTAGACAGATTATCGCAGAAGTATGTGAGATTAACAAAATACCAAAAAGTAAAATTGTAAAACAATCAAATGAAAAATTAAAACGTTTTAATAATGTTTTAAATAAATATGGTATAAAGATGAATGTTTCAATAAATGTAGATGATGGTTTAGACACGAGAACCAAAAATTTATTTGAAAATAAAAAAAAGTACATATTAAAAAATAAAGAGGATTATAAAAATGATCTAGCAAATAATTATTTAAATGACGATTGGGAAAAAAGTTTTACTTTTAAATATTTAGAAGAGTCTAAAACAGACATAGATAAAAATTTATTAACAGTTTTAAAAATAATTTACAAATACATTAATGATGGCTTGTTTGATAAAGTTTTTGATATGTATAGTTTAAAAGAGGCTGGTGGTAGAATTCTTGAATTTGATGAATGTATATGGAATTATATAAAAAGTTCTAAAACGGATCACTATAAATGTTTAGATATACTTAATATAATCGGTGGAGGAAGTAAAGAACAACATAAAAAAAATGAACAACATAAAAAAAAAATGAACAACATAAAAAAAAATGATAAAGATATCACGACTTAAAAAGTGAGATTTTTATAAAAAGTGATATTGTTAAAAATATATATACTAAAATAAAAAATTATTTTATTTTATTATAATATAAATGGAATACCTTAAAGATTTTGACGTAACAATCAACAAGACATTTTCACCTGTTATGAAACCTACATTTGTAAAAGCTATTGTTCATTTATTGTTGGTTTTATATGCCGCTAGAATTGCACCAAAACTTCCAAGGCCAGTTTATGATTTATTTGAAAATCAATATTTTAAATTGTTTATATTTTCATTGATTTTATGGACTGCTCAATTTAGTCCATCGATATCTATTTTGATATCTTTAGCATTCATAATGACAATCAATTATGCAAATAAACAACCTATTTGGGAATTTATGGAAAATGTAACTGATAAAAATGCAGTTGATGCTGTTAAACAACTTGCTGATGCAGCAGCATCTCCTACAGCATCTCCTGCAGAAACAATTGTACCATTGGCAAATACTGCTGGTTCTGTTGTTAAAACTGAAGAAGGTGTTGCTGCTGTAAAAGCTTTGGCTGAACAAGCTATGACTCCAGAAGCTGGAGATTCTGCAAAAATAATGTCTGCAGTAGAAACTGTTGTTGTATCAACTGTTACTCCAACTCCAGCTCCAACTGTTACTCCAACTCTAGTTCCAACTCCAGCTCAAGCAGTTGAAGGTATCAAAATTTTAGCTGAAGCCGCAGCATCTCCTGCTCCAGTATCTCCTGAAACAATTGTACCTATTGCTAATGCCGTTGCATCAGTTGCAACTACAACTGGTGGTGTCGAGGCTATAAAAGCTTTAGCTGAACAAGCTATGACCCCAGTTGCTGGAGTCCCTGAAAAAGTGACTGAAGCTGTTCAAGTTGCAGTAACTTCAGTTGTTCCAGAATCAACTCCAGTTCCAGCTCCAGCTCCAGCTCCAACTGCTACACCAGTTCAATCAAAGGAACCAGAATTACAACCAGCACCTTGTTATCCAATTAGACGTCAAGATATGTCCAAAGTTGGTTCATACGAAGTTGGAAGTTATCAAGATTGGAAAGCCTAAATAAAAAATATAAATAATAAACAAAATTATTATTTATTCTAGTCTTTCAGTTTTAAGTCTTTCAGTTTTAAGTCTTTCAGTTTTAAGTCTTTCAGTTTTAAGTCTTTCAGTTAAGTCTTTCAGTTTTTTCAGTCTTTCAGTTTTTTCAGTCTTCTATAACACAATGTTTTAATAGTTCATTTGTTTTATCCATTTCATTCGTATTTTCAAATTCATTAACACAATGTGTTTTTGTTTGTTTTACGCAAGATGTATCTATATTTTCAATTTCATATTCATCTAAATTTATTTGATTATATACAGTTAATGCATTTTTAAAATGTGCTTTGTAAAAAGTTTTTCTTTGAGCTGATTGATTTTTGTAAACTGAAAAATTATCATGGAAATCAATTATCATAGGATTTTTTACATCGTGGTCTTTTCTAAAAATTCTACCAACAATTTGTTCTAAACGTCCACTTTCTGCTTTAACGGATGTTTTTAAATGACCTATAAACTTTTTAGGAGTAGTCAATATAAGAGTATCTAAATCTTTTTCCGATACACCTTCTCCAAAAGCACTAAATGTAGCAAGAATGACTTTACTAGATCTACTTCTTTGCAAATCTGCTTGTTTCATTTGACCCAAAAACAAACCATATGTAAAAGTAATTGAAAGATCCTCGTCTAATATCCTTTTGAATTCTTTTAAATGTTCTCTTCTGTCACTTAATACTAATATTTTTCTATCATCTTTATAAACTAAATCTTTTATAAATTCTATAATTAGTTTATTTCTTTTAGGCATCATTGTTAATTCTGATAACATTGACGTAAATTGAATTTGTTTTTGACCAGAAATTCTATTTACAGTAGAAATTTCTTTATATTCAGAACTATCTATACGTATAAATTTTAATACAGGAGGTAACCCATTTCTCGTAGAATTAGATTCGTAAACTATATCGCCAATATGATATTTAAATACATATTCGCATCCATCACTCCTTTTTGGTGTTGCAGAAAGACCAATTGTATATTTACAACATAATTTACTAAGAACTTGTGAAAACACACGACTGCTCGTATTATGACAATTATGCACAACAAACCCATTTTGTATATTTCCAAAATCTTTATTTTTGACTATATAATTGTGATTATCTTCTATTTCAAGATCAAATACATAATTTCTTTTAAATGAAGATTTTTTAAAATTTTTGATATTTTTTGTTATGTTTGTTATTTTCAAATAACCATAATCTAAGAAATTATTATTCCATTTATATTCACCGAAAGTTAAAGGCATATCTAAATTTTTTTTTTCTGTATGTCTACATATCCAATATTCGTATGTATGAGAAGAAATTTTTGAATGTAATGTCATCTTGTTACACTTTTCGCAATTTAAATATTTAACATAATATATACTATTTTTATCGTAATTTTTATATATTTTATATACACAATTTTCATTTAAAAATTCTTTTTTTATATTTTCTCTTGAAGAAAAAATAGTAGTTTCATCTAATATTTTAATAGATGTATCTTGAATATAATTTATATATTGTCTTGGTAATAATTTATATAACATATTTTTATGTACGTATTTACTAATTAACTTGATTAATTGTTTTGTCCCATTCATATTTATAGAAATATGATAATATGATTTTTTATAATTTACATATTTACAATCTATATTCATTGATTTTAGTTTTAAAACAATTCTTTTTTGAGAGTCTTCGTCAAAACTGTCAGTGCTGATAGTTGAATTAAAACTTTTTTTATCTATACTGCCATCATCCATAAACCAAATTGCTAAACCTCTCTCATCTAAATCATTTAATATCCATTGTGGGACATTTGTTTTTGTGAATGGTAATTCATTGAAAAGATAAAATGTTCTAGTAGAAAAATGATATGCTGGTTTTTTTGAATATCCATTATTTTTTATATACCTAATATCTTTTACATTAAATATATTTGCTTTCCATTTACAATATTCATATTGATTTTCACAATGTGTCATTCTTAATCTATATCTCCCACTTTTTAATAAAGATATATTCCCATCTCCTAAAAAACTTCCTAGCACAATTTGATATTGATCTTCATTTAATGCTGGACACACTATATTTACTTTACCTACGGTATTATCGTAATTACTAACAATATAATCATTAGTACTTAAATATTTGGCTTCTTTCCATCCATTGTATGTAAGATATTTATGATTTTCAGTAGATCTGATTTTCATTTTACCACATTTGATTTCTAAAAGTGTATCATTTTGTTTTCTAAATACATTTTTAATATTTTTATATTCGAATTGTTTTGTAATTTCGTTAAAAGTTTTTACCATTGGTAATTTTTCACCTTTTTCTTTCATATAATATAATTTTCCTATATTTATATTACCGTTTGATGTAATAATATGAGTATCATAAGGAAAACATTCATCGACTGTTAAAAGACTGAACTCGTCAAATAAACTATCAGGGTAATCGACTCTTGCTAAACTTTGTAACATTGCTATAACAACATCTGCACCTTCAACTGATACATTTTTCTGACCTTGTATAAATCCTATTGTTATACCTGGAATAAAACGTCGTAATTCAGATTCCCATTGGCGCATTAAAGGAATTTTATTTACCACAATAATCGTTTTTACTTTAAGCTCTGATATAACTTTTATACAAATAACTGTCTTCCCCAAACCCGTAGCAGCTTTTAAAATCCCACCGCCATTTTCACGACAAGATGACAATAACGCATTTGCCGGTTCTATCTGATTATCATTTAATTCTGCAGAAAAATACAAATCTGTCCCTTCCCATTTTTTACCTACATAATTTGGTAAAAATTTATTAGGATTACCATACCTCTTTATACCATACATCTTAGGAATATACAATTTATTTTTAGTTTCTGTATAAATTGGATAAGTCGGATCTGTTTTATTAAATGTATTGTATTTCTCATCTTGTAAAGGTCGAGCTAGTAAATTTTTCTTTAAAAATATTATTTCATCTGATGATATAGATTCTTTTTTAATTACATATCCTCTTTTTGATAAATAAGCAACTACATTTTGTGAATTAACGTCACGATCTTGCATACGCCTCTAATATCTTTTTTTAAAATCAATTTATTATTTATTATAAAAAATTTCAGTTGGAATCAAAAATATACCTATTAATTATCAACAATACCACGCCTACTGGATACCTGGAAACCATCTGTTACATCGATAATTTCTGTAATTTCAAGAGTAAACGAATAATCCAAATCAAAAAATTCATAATATGTACCATCAAAATTTATTATAGAAAATTCCAATTCGTTTAATTGATTTAATGGGACATTATCAAAAATTTTTGGATTACTTAAATATGAAAATACCATACTACCAGGTGACTGATCTAAACTTATTCTTGCAAAAACATTTTTTACATCACCTGTATTCATCATAGTTGCTAGTTGAGGACAGCATAAAAACGCATAATTTTCTCCTTGTAAATTAATCGAACGATTAAGAACGTTTATTTTCGTATTAGTTTGATCACCGTTAAAACCGTGTAATAAACTACTTATATAAACTGTATTTCCACCACCTTGTTCATCAATGTTTGCTTGGTCATATTGATTGTAAAAAGTAAATGTACTTTCATCTATTATATCTCTTACCGTGAATAATTTGTTGTTAATATTATTTGGACTCATATCTCCTACATGTTTTACTCCATATAAATAGAAATCTTGATTAAAACTTGTTATACCACTATTTCCAGAAGATGTTATTGGAAAACTATATGGAATAGTGAATGTATCTGATGTTTTCACAGTTATATTGTATCCTCCATCTATAGATGGTGTTGTATTTGTATTTGCTAAACGTACCATTTCGCTATTTGAATAATTGTGAGGCAATTGAGTCTGTACTAATATCAGATTACCATATGTTTGACCCGTAGGAAATCCATCTGTATTTTGTATACTTACAACCTTATTAAATCCATGATAAGGAAAAGACACAGTCGTCAAGCCTGTTTTTATAAAAGATTTACCTAATTCAATATCAGCATTAACATAAGAATTTAATGTAACGTTTAATACGATAGTATCGTTGTTAGGAGTAGCAAATACAATTTGGTTATTTAATGATATATTAGGTGTAGACTTGAAATTTTCAAATCTTATTATATCACCTACTTTTAATTCGTGATTAGGACAAGTAAACGTAGTTGTAGATAATCCTATACTTACACCAGTTATTAATACTGTATGTGTAGTTATAGGTTTATTTCTAGGTATATATCCGTCTAAACCAGCATCTCTTATTGTACCACCTGGTGGACTAGAACCACCATCTGGCAAAGTCCCCGGAATGACGAAACTAGTCTCTTCAAATATATTAAATATTGTATAACTATCATCTAATACTGGAACAGTTGTTGTGTCATATAATGCAACAGTACTTCCTATATCACTTGTCGTATAGTTATGTTTTCCAAACGTAGACACTAAAATTGTATTACTAACACTATTAGATATAGATAAAACATCATAAGTTTTAGATGAAATAGTTATTTGTCCTGTGTTATAACTTTCTATTAACAATACTCCATCTATTAAAATAGTAAATGACGTCGTAGATAATATCTGTGTAATTCTCTTATTACCATTTACAGAAGGTATTGTTCCACTTGAAGAAATAGAACAAATTGAACCTAAAAAACTATTTGATAAATTATGTGGAGTTTGAGTTACTATTGTAGCTTGATATAAATTCGTAATAGACTTTATATATGTTTTAATTAAATCTGAACTATTTTCCAAAGGAAAACCTATATTAGGAGCAATCGTTGTACTTTTTTCACCAAATAAAAATTTAAAAGGTGCAATTCTTCCTGTTTTAATCGTGTTACCACCACCTTGTAATGTCTCTGCTGCCTTTATATTTACCTCAAATTGAAATATATTATTATTAATTTTAGTTATTTTATGAGCTGTATTTAGTGTAGTAGAAGGTATACCAGCAATAGTCTTTGCACCCTGTAAATAAATAATTTCACCATCATTGTAACCGTGATCTGTTAATGTAACCTGAATAATAGATGTATTTTCAGATGTTTGAAGAGAATTATTCGATAATTGTTTCAAAATCAAAGATATAAAAGTAACAACATCTGTATCTATATCTAATGTAACTATAAAATAATGATAATCACCTGTTTTATCTTTACGCTTTACACTCGATAATTTATTTGTTATTTCCGTCTGTAAACTAGACGATATATAACTACCAGTTCTTAATTGAACATAGTATTCTGGATACGTTTGTGTAATAGCATTAATTTTATTCAAAGTAATATCTTCTTGATTTGTCCAATATATAGCGTGATTTGTCGTATTAATAACAGCATTTGTATTTGGAAATTCTATACTTGCTAAACGAATACTTTTAATATTATAAAAGGACTTGCCCAAAAAGATATTAAATTTACTCGGTTTCTCATATAACACTTTATCTCTATTTCGTGAATCTATACTCACATATGTCAATATTTCTTTAGTTCGTCTTTTTTGTTCTACGTTACCACTTTTAATACTAGCACTACCACTACCAATTTTTTTTGAAAATATATTTGTATTCGCCAAGTTACTATCATCATTTTCTTCAGTTAAATTAATACTTCTTATAGACATCCTATCAATACTATCCCGTAATCTTCTTTCTTCATTTAAACTACGTTCTCTTTCATAATAACGTTTAAATTCATAAGAATTTTCTGATGAAACTTCACCTTTCAATTCAGGTATAGGAACAAATGTATTCGTCGCCAATAAATCATTTTCATCAATATCCATCTAAATATATATCTTAAAATGTTTTAATAAATTATTATTTATTAAAATACGTACTTGCTAAATGTACATCATTTGTCTTTCACGATGGATTTTTTGATTAATTTATTTGTCCTTTTTTAATGAATCTATCAATAATAATATGAACATTCCAAAAATGACATATGAAGCCAATTCCATCATTTCTTCATTTCTATATTTATCACTCTCTATACTCAAATGTTTTATAGCTAACATTTTGCATTGTTTACAATCTAATATATGTTTAATGTATGTATCACAGTCACCACATTCGTTTTCTATGTTTGATTCGTTTTGTGTAACTGGTGTAACTGGTGTAACTGATGTAACTGGTGATTCCACAAATCGCGTTTGGGATATTGTAGGCGTTTGATTTTGAGATTTAAGATTATTTTGCGATTGGAATTGAGCAATATTATATTGGTCTACATTTGTTAAATTTTCAAGTAGCTTATCTGATGGTAAGATAAAAGTTTCATCTTTTTTATTATTTACTTTATTGTAGTTTTCTTTATTGTAGTTTTCTAAAGGTTTTACTTGTTGTATATTCACTTCATTATACAATGAACTATTTATATTCGTATATAAAGTTTCATCATATACTTTATTTGAATTTTCAAAGTTTGGAAAAACACTTTTTATATATGAATAACTCATCTTCTTATTATTATATCTGAAAATAATTTTACATATTATCTAAAATTATTTTCAGATATAATAATAAGAATAAGATGCCGGATACTTTTTTAACACATACGATTAAAGCATTGGTTTTAGCTTTTATATATTACGAAATTACAAATGCCAATGATACAACTTTTGAAAACATATTCAAATTTGCTATATTCTATATAGTAATGGTTTATGGTGCTAATGTAATAAACATAGATGCAAATGTTGTAACAAGTGCATTTTTAACAAAAGCCGTCTTTACACTCGTAGATGAAAAAATAAAAAGATAAAATTGTAATACAAAAATGAAATTACGATACAAATAAAATTACGATACACAAATAAAATTACGATACGCGAATAATTTACAATACATAAATTACATACATTTGTCATTTATATATATATTATCATTTTACATCATTCTAATACTATTATTTGATTTTTTTGGTCTACCACGCCCCCTTTTTTGAGCCGCCATAGGTATACTCTTTAATATATCATCTGTTGTTTCTGTCACCTCTTGACGTTCCTTTTCATTTTTTCTTTCCCTCATTGTTCTTAAAATGTTATTTAAATCAATATCATCTTGAATATTATCTGGATCTTTCATCTTAGATGGCATTCCATCGTCGGTGGTTTCTGTTATAGCATCTCTTTTATAATTTTCTAAAACAATTTGTTGTTGGTATTGTTGAGGAACTTGTTGTTGGTATTGTTGTTGGTATTGTTGTTGGTATTGTTGTTGGTATTGTTGAGGAACTTGTTGTTGGTATTGTTGTTGAGGAACTTGTTGATTATTTTTACTACCAACTAAATTGCCAATAAAAGAAGCAAATGCATTACTACTATCCATTTTCGTAATCTTCTTGGATATAGTAAACATTGTAGCTGAACTGATAATCATAAATATCAATTTTACTTCAGGTGACATTTGTCCACGTCCTTTATATTTCTCATATAATTCAGCCATAACTTCATCGTATTCTTGATTTTCCATAGAATAACCCATAGCTTCACTCCAACCATCCAAATCAACACCCACAGGATCAAACTTATTATTTAACATTTCAACACCCTGAACACCCAATAATAACATTCTTTTGAAAAATGCAACTGACCTCTCTGTCTGCATTTCGTTTTTCACCCTTTCATATTCATTTTTAATATCGTCTAAAGTACTATTCATATCCAATTTTAAAGAACTCCATTTTCCCTTTATATTTAATTTACTGAATTTAAATAACAATTCACTCTTCTCTCTCCTAATATCATCATTCTTATTTTCTCTCTGTATAATCTTTTCCTTTCTTATTTTCTTTTTTGTACTATCTGATGAACTAGTAGAACTTGACACTGAACTACTACTCTTTATAGATTTTTTTTTAATACTCTCCATTCTAATCTCTTCTACAGATTGTTTATTTATAGATACCTGTTCCTCGTGATGATTTAATTTCTTTTTATTTGCTAATAATTCTAGTTGCGACAAAGATATATCCTCTGATTCTACATCAATTTTATTAGATGTCCTTTTAGAATTTTTTCTTGACGCGGAATTCGATGATTTAGTACTCTTAATCGAAGAAATAGATTTATTATGTTCTAAACTATTTTCTTTTATATCCATATTATTACAAATTTACAATAATATAAATGTTAATTTTAAACAAATAATTCCATTTTTTTATAAAAATCTATTACACACTTTAATCACATTCGACATTTTTTAGTGAGTTATCCATCAGTGTGGCTAGTTTGACATATGTATTTAAATTATATAAACTAATTCATTACGATCAATGATCCAAAATTCAAATTTATAACCTAATTTACGTGCATATAAAGCTTTAATCATATTTTTTACAATATTAATTCTAAAAGTAAATTTACTTTTTACTTCTATTATTCTATTATCACCTGGAATAAAGATGTCAACAAAATATCTTTTGGTTTGTTTTTTATATTCGTAAAAAATTTCTGGAAATAATTTTCTATCAATTATTATTTCTTCTTCTTTATAATTATATTTATTTATAAGAATATTCATAGCAATCCCTTCATATCCTTGTATTTTTACAATTTTGCCAGATGGTAAAACGTGTTCTTTAAATTGATGCCTATGATTTAATTGTTTTTGATATATATCACTATTCTGAGTTGGATGTTCAAAACCATAACGTTCTATATTTGTTGATTTACGTTTATCTTCGTATTTTTTTAGTTTAGAAACACTAGTTACACCATATCTTTCTAAATTAGTTTCTTCTCTTTTTTTATTAACTACAGGATTTTGTGTTGCTATTTCTACACCATATTTTTTTAAATTTGTTTGTTTTCTTTTTTTAGTAAGATCTACTTGATTTTCTTTTCTTTCTTGGATTCTTTCTTTTGAATTCATTGAACATTTATTACCATATATCTGAATATTTGTAATTTTTCTTTTTTCTATAGCGCATTTAATACATCTTTGACCACTTTGAAATGCTTTGAAACAAATTTTAGCTTTATTTTTACATTCGCAAAGATATTCCAAAAGATTTTTATTATTTATATATTCTGTTGAAATTAATTCACAATTATTATCTTGGAAATATGTTTTAACTTCGTCATAAGTATATTTGAATCTTCTACTTAAAGTTTTTTTATGACATTCATTACAACAACGTTCTATTAGATATTTTTTAAACATTATTTCTTTATTTTGTCCGCATTTGCAAATATATTTCAAAATATCCTTATTATTTTTATAATCTTTAGAAAGTAATTCGCAATCGTTATTTTTAAAAATTTCCTTAATTTGATCTAAATTATATTTGTCTATCTTTGTCATAATATATTATATACTGTTATTTTTAAACTCGAATGCTTAGGTATCCTAAGATTTTTAATTTTCTAGTTTTAAAATTTATCATAATAAAAAAATTTTAAAACTAGAAAAAGTTGTAATTTTATGGTTTGTTTTTCTATCCATTAGTGTGGCTCATTAACAAAAATCTCAAAATACCCAAATCAGCAACAAAATATTCCAAGATCAAAGGTTTGTCATTTGTTAACAAAATATTCATATTTTCACATAAATGTGAAGCTTTTATAAAATTCATTAAATGACTCAATTTAAATTTACCCTGAACAATTTTATCGTGAGTTTTTTCAAACTTTATTGATTTAATATCTTCGCCATTCTGTTGTAATAAAGCCTTTTGATCTTTATTTAATTTGTCATCAATTTCACAAATCGCCGTTTTAAATTCAGCTAACCCATCATTACACTCAAAAATCAATTGTTTACCAACACTCTTAATTTCTATAACTTTACCTTCTAACAATTGAATATCCTTTACAATTTGTTGAAATTGAGACGATGGCATATTAATTACATAATCAAATTCCATCTCTGATATATTAATCACCTTGTCATCCAATGCCAATAAAGGAATTTTATAATCTTTTACTTTTCCCATAAACGGATCAGCCAACTCAATACCCAATTTATCTTCATCGTTTTTATTCATATACAAAGTGATCGTTTCCCTTCTATTTGCAGATTTAATAGTCTTAAAAAATGTATTCGTATCTATACCAAGAACCACCGGTTTTTCACAACTATAACTTTCAAATTTAGTAGCATCCAACTTTACATACGTTAATGAAACCTTTGATGTATCCAATGTAGATATTTTTATACAATCTTTATTAATAACTATATTGGTTTCTTTTATATAAGGTTTAATAACTTCAAATAAATTTTTCACAATTACACTTTTTAATGTTTTTATCTCAAAAATTCTTTCAGTCATTATTGTATAATTAAAACTTAATTTTAAATTAAAAATAACGCGTTATATTCATTTTTTATATAATATACAAAATACGTAAAAAAATAAATTGTTTTCATTTGTTAACACGTTGCTTTTTCATTTTTTAATAAACTTTTTATATGATAATTTTTTACAATATAATTTTTCCTATTATGTATATCACTTACAAAATTCATATATTTTTCTAAATAATATTGTAAAATTTCTACTTCAGGATAATGAACATTAATAATTTGAGTATCGCAATGTATAATAGGTACAGAATATCTAGATATATACATTGCGCCCTTGTATAAATTAAAAATATACGTATTAAATCCAAGAATGTCCATGTATTTCGATGTTTTTCGAATTATATCCAATATAGAACCAAACATATATAATATATCATAATCTATTAAACCCATATCACTAATTATATTTTTTATAATCAAATAAAAGGAATTGTTTCCATTACAATAGTCTATTATTTTATTATCAATTGTATTATGATATTTCAAATTAGGTCTTGTATTCAACGCCTTTGAAAAATTTAATATATCAAATGCATCTAAAAAATCCATTATATTATAATTTATCTCCAATGGTAATGACAATATATTCATTTATAATATATATATTGAAAAAAATAGTCTAAAATACATCCGATTTAACAAATTACATTAAATTAAATTTATTTATATACATTATCAACATATGAATATAAATGCAATTCTTGGGATAATCGCGATAACCGTGTTGTCTGTATACATTACGTTAAATGTAAATTACAACAAACGAGATAGTTTTATAATAAAAACATTAATAAGAGGATGTTCAAGATGGGCTATTGCAAGTAAACAAGATAAAAGTCCATTGATAGCTTTACTTCACGCAAATTATGCATCTGGTTATTTATGGGGTATAAAAGATGTTTTTACAAACGAAGATATACATAAATGGACTGGTATAAATATTATAGATTATCAAAATAAAATTACAAGTATTCAAGATGATGCTACAAAAAAAGTAAGTGAAATATGTCCAACGTTTGCAAAAGAAATACTTTTTGATAAACAACTTGCGATTTTAGCAGGAGATGTTTAATTATAATATATATTTTTCACCTAAGTTAATTGTAAATAAATCAATATATAAATGTTTAATTTACAATTTATTTACAATTTATCTTTTTGCAATATCAGGTACACTAATCCGTAAAATTAATTTCTATTTTTGAACACGTTTCCATATCATTAAAACATTCATTACACATATCGTCCTCGTATATTTCATCATAATAACAGTCTTCGCAGTATCTTTTATAACATATTGTACAGTGATGTTTAGGATTAATGATACATTTTTTTTCACAACCTACACAATAATCTAGTTTTGGCAAACTAGTTTTCATCAAGAGTGATCAAATTACTATTGAAAAAAAAATTCAATTTTTGAGAAATTAGTATAAATTCATATTTTTGAAAAAGTAGTGTGAATTCATATTTTTTAGTTTATTGACGAAACTTTTTTTACAAGTTTATTGTAATAATGTCCTCATCATATAATTTTAAGGACAACCTAACTATAGATAACAACAAATATTTAAAATGGTTAGATAGTACAGGAACATCTCGTGCAAACGTTATAGCATTTAATGAAAAAAATGATTTAGTTGTAAATTCTGAAGTTATGAATAGTAATACATTTTTTAATCAAGGCATTTCATCAGGTAATGTTTTCGTAGGTACAAAATTAGGGATAGGATTCAATTCTACATCAAATATGTCATCAAATCTAACAATGAATAACAATAGTTTTATTGGTGTCAATACTACAATTGGAACTAGCGATGGATTTTTGGGATTTTCTGGCTCTTTTGGAAATGATGGAAATGGTAGTAAAATTATATTATATGGGAATGATAATGTTGTTCATCCAGGAAATTTGAATTTATATGCTGGTAATGTGTCAAATGCAAATATAAATATGTATGTTGGTGACAATTCATTAACAATGCAAATTTTACAAGACGGAACTTTAAATTATATCCCTAATGGAATAACACCTAGATTAACAATCGATGATTCTAAAGCAACATTTACAAACGATGTTATTATAACTAGTACAACACAAAGTTTTAACGCATCATCTGGTGCTTTACAAATACGAGGTGGAATTGGTATTACAGGAAATTTATATGTAGATGGAACTATAAGTTTAAATGAACCATCTGGGAATATAAACTTTGATAGTACACAACCCAGTTCAAGTTACACAACAGGTGCAATTTTTATAACTGGAGGTCTTGGTATATCAACTACAGTGAATTCTTCTAGTATTACAGCAGGTGGTGGTTTAAGTATAGCAGGTGGTGGTGCTTTTGCAAAGGATGTTTATATAGGTGGTCAGACATTTATAGTAAATACTTCTCCAACAACAAGTTCTCAAACAGCAAGTTTAGTTGTTTACGGAGGTATGGGTATAAATGACAAAATTTTATCAAGGAGTGATTCGTCACAGATTCAAATTGCTCCAAAGACAAATGGGTTATCGACTGAAATTGTATTTTACTCGTTAAATAACTTTGCATCTAATACTAATTCGGGTACATCATGGAAAATTGGTCAAAGTATAGATGCTATAGGATCTGGTAATTTTGGAATATCTAATTCAAATATTGGTTTGGTATTATCAATTTCATACAACGGAACTACTAATTTCAAAAATCCATTAAATATATTAGATTCAACGAATTCATTGGATATTGATAATGGAGGATCTTTTACTATTAGTGGAGGTGCATCTATTAAAAAAGATGTTTATATAGGTGGGATGTGCCAAATAGATAATTTATCAATTGCTTCTACAAAAGATTCAGTTAACACAACAACTGGAGCTATTGTTTCATCTGGAGGTATTACAATTAATAATACTACAGAATCATTATCTTCTACACAAGGTGGTAGTATTCTAACAAGAGGTGGTGTAAGCATTGGTAAAAGTTTATTTGTAGGGGGTCCAATAATGAAAATTCCAGATGGAGATATATCATCGAGACCAAACCCTGCGAATCTAGGTTATATTCGTTACAATACAGAAACGCAACAATTTGAAGGTTATGGTCCTGGTGATGCTTGGGGATCTTTAGGTGGTGTTATTGACATTGCACAAACAACTAAAGTACTAGCATCAGAAACACCTAATGTAACTGATGGTAATCTTTACTTTTATACAATTGGATCCGAACGTATGAGAATCAATAGTTCTGGTAATATAGGAATTGGGACTTCTGCACCAAATTATAAATTAGATGTGAATGGTACATTTGGAGTTTCTGATGGTATATATGTTACAGGAGATTCACAATTAACCGGTTTTGTTACGATTGGCGAACTGATAAGTAATTTTTCTACATTAGGATCCATTTTTGTCACAGGAGAATCTATTTTAAACACATTAAATGTGACTGGAAGTTCCTTATTTCATAATACTGTAACGATTGGATCGTTATATGTAATTAATCAATCCGTTTTATTAAATGTATCGTGTGGTTCTATAAATGCGAGTGGTACAAACACCATTGGTAATATTTATACAACTGGAGGAAATGTTGGTATAAACACAACTGATCCTAATTATCAAGTTGATGTCAATGGTTCTATGCGTGTCGTGACAGATCTTTATGTAAATGGAAGCATATCAGGAACGAATAGTACATTTGCAACCTTGACTCTTACTTCAACCAATCCATCAATCAGTACTAGCGATGGTTCATTATTAACATATGGTGGTATTACAATTGGATGTACAGTTGATGCAATTTCTGTTACAAATGGTGGTAGTTTGTTAACAAATGGTGGAGCTGCAGTAGGAAAAATGTTATTCGTAGGAGATTCTGTAAATGTTATAAACAATATTCAATCAAATACATTAGCAATATTATCTACAGAAAATGGTTTAGGTATAGGAACTGGAGGATCATTGACTGTATTCGGTGGAAGTAGTATTTCAAAAGATCTATATGTTGGAGGTACCGTTACGAGTTCATCTGATATACGTCTAAAAACCAATATATCAAATTTCAAAAACACAAATGAATCGATTTTAAATAAAATTGATAATCTAAGAACTATTAAATATACATATAAAGATGACGAATCAAATACACCACACGTTGGTTTTATTGCACAAGATTTTGTTTCTGATTTTCCAGAATTTACAAGATGTCCAAAGGATGGGTTTTATTCTTTAGATTATCAAAAAATTTCTGTTATTCTATTGGAATGTGTTAAAGAATTAAAAACACAAGTTCATTTACTTAAACAAGAAATACAATCTAAAAATAAATGATATCGAAGTTAAATTCAAGTAAAAATATATAAAAATTTAATTTATTTATATATTGTATAAAATGGATAATACAGATAGATCCTTTACAGTAGAGGCATTTTATATGTCTGGAAAACATCTAAGAACTTCTGGAGGAAGATATATTAGTAAAAAACCAGCAGATGCTGCTAAAAAAGCATTTTCTCAATACTACAGAAATCATAAAAAATCTGGACGATTTTCTTTACAAGTACATTTGAGGGAAACAACAAGTGGATCATCTCATAAAATCTACAAATATAAAGTTTCCAAAGTAAATGACTCTAAAGAAGTTATGAGAGATGGAGAACTTGTAGTTTACAAATATTCTACAAAAATTAAATCATTGTAATCGTTTGAGACCAAATTGTTTGAGACCGAACTGTTTGAGGCCGAATCGTACTTATCGTTGATTAATGCATTTAGCTAACAGTAATAAGCCTCCAACTAATGTCATATTAGCCCAAAAACCTAATGATTTTTTATATGGGAATTTTGGAGGATGATATAATATTGTTGCTAATATAGTAAAAATACATAAGCTTATAACACTGTAATATGCATATTTTTTATAATTACCTGATATGAAATAATATATAATAAGTAGTGGTGCTATTATTTCAAGTAATATAACAAAAACTATAAATTACTAGAGATTTTAAATGGTATTTTGTTTGTTAAGCTATCTACTGTTTCTTGAAAGCTAAAAATTTTATCAATACCTGATACAAAAAACATCGATAACAAAAACACAGAAATGAATATAGGATTTTCAATTAGTTTAACCAACATTTATTATATAAGTATATAATAAATTTTTAAAATAAAATTCAAAAAAGTTACATCGTTACATCGTTACATTTTAACGTAACTTTTGTTTCTATAATTCCTCATATACTCTTTTCTTTTTTCTATATCTTCAGATGTCATTTCTTTTTTCTTACGTTCACGATAAGCTTTCATATACATTCGTCTTTCTTCTATTTCTTCGTCACTTAATCGTTTATTTTTATTTTTTCCCAACAACTTAGACTTGTTCATTTCATAATATTGTTTGTTATACTCTTTTAATCTTTTTTTATTATCTTCGTTATTTAATTTTGATAAAATGATGTCCTTATTTTCTTTATAATAATCTTTAGATCGTTGATTATTACGTTCTTTTAAAACTTCCTTGTTTTTTTCATAATATTCTCTTGCACGTTTATTTCTATTTTCACGTTGCTCAGGAGTCATAATTGTAGTTTTGTTTCATTAAATAAAATCTTCAATTTTTTATTGAAGATTTTAACAATTATTATTTAACTAACTTTATTTACAAATCACCACCAGATAACACTTGTGTTATACTTCTGTATTGTTTTTGACCTTTTATACTTACATTTTTGGGTTTGTCCATATAATAAGGTTGTTCACTTGCATCTTTAAGATAATCTATATATTGTTGTAATTGCGATACAATGTTTGGTACAACTTGGTTTATAACAATTGCGTTTAATCTACTTACTTCCATTTTATATTTCATTAATAAAACGTCCTTTTCATTTTTTGGCATATCTGGTGTAATCAATTTTGGATGTCTACTGTATTCTAAAAATACTGCTCGCATAATAATCATCAATTCGTTCATTGATTGTTTATCTATTATATAATTTGTTTCCTTATGAACATTAAATTTGATTACGTTTTGAATATTTAGAATATTCAATTTAGAAAAAAATAAAGATGTTAACAATGTTTCACCATATAAATTCTTAAAAAGATATTTTGTATTACTATCACTTAAACCATCATCATCTATTGTCAAAATATGAGATCCAGGAGATACCATTTTATCAACTTTTTCAGAAGTTAATCTTTGACCTCTTTGTTTTCGAATCATTTGCAAGGTTCTAGTTTCTAATGGTATATCAGGATTAGTTGTTTCAAATATTTCATTGTAAAACACAGGTAAATCTTCTTGATTCATTATTAAAATACACATATAAAAAAAAATTAAGAATTAAATAAACAATACAAAACAATACAAACAATACAAAACAATACAAACAATAATACAAACAATACAGCAAATTAATGTAATAAACTATAATAATTTTTTATCATACTGCTGTTTTCCCTTTTTTCTGGATCTACATTTAATAAAATTAACAGTAATCGTTTTATAATCGTTTCATTATTTTCATCGTAATTTGTATTAATTGGGAATATATATTCTTTTAATATTCCCTTTTTTATATTATTTGAATGATTTTTATAATGTATATCATTTAATTTTGCAAAACTCCAAGGCATTCTATTGTAATACAAATTATATAATATAATTCCACAACACCACAAATCAGCTTGTTTAGGATTGAATTCGTATAAGGATAATATTTCAGGAGCCATATATTGTTCAGTTCCTTTTAAACCATAAACAAGTTGGTTTTCTTCAACTAACATTGCTTCACCTAAATCAATCAATTTTATTATATTATTTTTCGGATTTATTATTATATTTTCTAATTTGATATCTAAATGAACAATATTGTTCGTATGTAAATAATCAACTGCATCTATTAATTGACTAAATAACTTTACTGTACCGCAATGACCTGAATGATCATAATCATTTAAATAATCTAACAAATCAATACCGTCACAATGTTCTAAAATAATAGTTTCAAAATTAACATCTATATCTAAAGTTCTTCTTATATTTGGATGATGTAACATCATTCCTATTTCATATTCTTTATAAAAACGATCAATTTCTTTCTTTTTAGGTTTTATTTTCAAACCTAAATAATCTGTATTACATTTTATTCTTTTGACTACAAATAATCTGTCACAAACCCCTGTATTCGAAATTTGTTTACATTGATATAATTCAATCGTTCCATGAGTTCCTTCACCCAATGAATTAACTAAAATTGATTCCTTTAAATGATTTATACTTTTAGGTTTTATTGTCGTAACATACATTTATATTATTTGTTAAATTAATATTTAATCAATATTTTATATATTGGAAATTTCATTTTGTATATTGGACATTTCATTTTGTATATTGGACATTTCATTTTGTATATTGGACATTTCATTTCGTACATTAGTCGTTTAAATCAAATCTACAAATAGGGCAAGTTGTTGCATTTGATAACCAAGTTTCTATACAAGTTATATGAAATGTATGATTACAAATCAACTTTCTTGTAATCGTTTTCTTTTCGTAATTTTCTAAACAAATTACACAAGACATATCAGTATTTCCTAAACAAACTGTTGAATTTTTTAATAGTTTACATAAACTTAATTGTACTTTATTATAATCTTGACTTTGATCAAGAACATTTAGTTCGTATGCTTCAGGTACTAGAGCATTTCTACGCGCGTAAATATTGGTAATATTGTTACCAACAGCAATTAAGTTTCTTCGTCTATTTCTATAATAGACACAACGACCATATGCTAATCTTCTTAATAATCCTGGTTCAGACGGTAATGTCATTTAATATATACATTCATAATTTTGATTTTTATTTTGATTTTTTATTTTGGGTTTTATTTTGGGTTTTATTTTGGTTTTTATTTTGGGTTTTTATTTTGGGTTTTTTATATATTTTTATTATATATAATAATACAATGATCGAAATTAAAGATTTGCCAGAAGATATAATTTTGATGTTCTTTTCGTATATGGAAAGTCGGCAAATTGTAAATACTTGTTTGAGTGATCCGAGAATTTTAGGTATATGCGAGATGAATCAAAATTTTATAAACAGAAACGTATTAAAAAAAGATTATGGTTTTACTCGATTTCAAACAAACTATAATTATACTAGTATAATGGTATATATGATGAATAGATTTCGTATTGTACTTCCTCATTTAAATAATCCCGAAATGTTAATGTATACTGTAAAAGATAATGTTTCTGGTAAATTTAATAATTATAAGGAAATGCTGATGTATGCTGTAGAACCTATTGTCAGTTTTGATAATATTGTCGTGTTTGACGAATTTAATAATTATAACGAAATGTTAATGTTTGCTGTACAAGATAACCGCATTGACGTTTCACTTTTTTTGATTGAAAATGGTGCAAATATTACAGATGGTGTTGTATCCGCTATTAAATATAACCGTTTTGACATTTTACGTTTTTTTATTGAAAAACTACAATTTGATATAAAAAAAGCTATTAAATTAGCTATTATACATAAAAACATTGATGTTTTAAGATATTTTATTGAAGAACTACAATTTGATATAATAAACGCAGACGATCTTTTTCGTTTGGATATGTGGTTTTATGCATTTGTCGATCCGTATCTTATTCGGGATACGAGAATTGTTGATTATTTAGTCACAAAATATCCACAATTATTAACCCGTGATTTACTTGAATCAATATCTACAATGCTTCTATCTATAAATCCAGATAATGTAGTCGTTATAGATTATATAAACTCATTATTAAGATCAGAAAATCTAAGTACAGTTGAAAGTCTAAGTTATTTTTTGCAACGTCCCATTCGTAGTCTTGACCAACAATATAGAGAAATACAGAGTGGCTTTTCTGAAATATCTGAAGAAGAAGATACTTTTTAAAAAGAAGAATATGAAAATTAATTTTTATATAAAAATTAATTTCTATATGAATAATAAGTAGAATGAATACAATATCGTACGATAAGTTCATAAGACAATTACCTTTTTTATTGATGGCAATTGTAATAATTTATATACTAAAACCAAATATATTATTTAAACCAAATGGTAAACCTAGGGTTTATGGTATTGGCAAAGATGATGAAGGTTATAAAAAAACGTTATATACATTTCAATTCTCAATTATTATATTAGCCTTGATTATAAATTACGTATTTTGAAACTTATGTTAATGAAACATATAATACATAAAATCACTCAAAACGTTTTGTTTGGATTTCATCCAATCTGACATTATAGTTAGAGCTTTATGAACTATATCGACGTCACAATTAACTAATAATATTTCTCCTACGTAAGTATTCTTTATTTTTACATTTTCTTGTACTTGAGAGATATGTTGAATATTAACAAAATGTTTATAATCTATTATGTGACATCCATTTATATTAATATAGTATATACCATTTAACTTGAAAAATGAAAATTCTAATCTTTTACCATTGTATTTTTTTATTATAAAATTATCAGTGTTTATACCAGCAAACTGTTTTACTAACATTTTTCCATCACACTCTTTAAATTCAGCAATATCTCCGTTTTTACCAGTATGATTATCTATTATTAAATATTCTCTATCCATTAAAATACACAATGAAAAAAAAAACAATAAATATTTACAGTTGAATAAATATTTACAGTTGAATAAATATTTACAGTTGAATATATATTTACAGTTGAATAAATATTTACAGTTGAATATATATTTACAGTTGAATAAATATTTACAGTTGAATATATATTTACAGTTGAATATATATTTATATTATTACAATCCATCCAACCCATTTTTACAAGGGTTTATTTTATTAAATTGTTCACAATAATAATAACAATCAAGATGAAATCTACATAATTTGTATAATTTATATCCAGCAATATCAACAAAATTCTCTAGACTAATCATATCACAGAGATTATTAATGTAACAGTATTCTGAAATATATTCTAATATATAAGAAAGATAACTTAATGATAAATATTCTAAAACTATACTATAAACAATAGCATTTTTACACTTTGTCTCATATTGTATATCATAATAATACAAACAAACAAAATTATTAATAACATTATTATGATCTCTAATAATAAATTTATAAAAATTAGGATTTGTTAACATTTCTTCTATATCTTGTTTAGTATCATTTTTGTAAATAGTATAAGTACTGGATTTATAATCGTTTAACAAATTAAAAATTGTATCTACAAATGATATCTTTTCACTGTATGTGAGGTCCTTTAAATCTAAAAAAAATTCTAAATGGAAATCATTTACAAAATGTGTAGGATAACTAAATGTATTGTATAGTTTTTTTATCAACTGTAAATTACTATTACTCATATTAAAATAAAAACTACGATCCTTATTCGCGATTGTGTGATCTATATTAATAGGTCTACAATAATAACTTTTTTTACAAAAATAAGGCAATGGTATAGGACGTCTTGATTTATAAATTATATATTTCGCATTTGACATTTCATTTGACATTTCATTTGTTATTTCATTTGACATTTCATTTGACATTTCATTTGACATTTCATTTGACATTTCATCTGACATTTCATCTGACATTTCATTTGTTATTTCATCAATGCATTTTATTATAAATTTTATATTATAAACATTGTGAAAATTACTACGTAAACATAATAATTTTACATTTACATATGGTGTTTGGTTTGGTGTTTGGTTTGGTGTTTGGTTTGGTGTTTCTAAATTTTCTTTTGAATATAAATAGTCTTTATGAAAAAATGCTAAACCTATTATTGTATCATTTAATTGATTATGTTCGTCATTTTTATGGGAAAATATTATACATATGCTGTGTTTTAACAAACAATCAAGTAGTTCATTTGAATATATATTTATATAATGTTTGTTTATAAATTCATAAATCACGTTTTTCATATCTGTATCTAGATTTCCTATAATCTTATAAATTAACTCGGGGTAAAGATATGAATTTGGATCAAGATCTGAATCAGGATCAAGATCTTTTTTATAAATACATTCTTCTACATCTAAATCTTTTTTAAGCAAAGTGTAAACTTTTTTTTTACAAGTGTCAATTTTGTATTTTTTATATAAATTTTTAACAATACTTGAGTGTTTACTCCATAACTTACTCATAAGGTGTTTATTGTAAACTATAAAAATTTTTTATTTTTTTTTATTTTTTTTTACACGACGTTTTGCAACTTGGTCTTCGTATATAAATTCTATTTCTGGAAAACGTTCTAATAATTTACGAGTTTGAGATTGTAATTTGTCTTTGTGCTTTGATGATATATTTGATTTAATATTCATTTGTTTTGTTTTACAAGTACTTCCCCAGTCAATGTACAAATAAAATGGATCAACAAAATCGACTAGATATCCGTTTTCATTTAATTTATTCATAATGAATAATAGACACGATTTCATATCATATTGAGGATATCCTATTAAAATTTGAGGAATTTCAAATATAATATATGTTTGTTCAGTATGTCTATTTGTATAAATAATCTTTTGAATTATCTTATTTAAAACTATTTTAAAAATGTCATTTTTGGAAGATTCTTTTAATGTCTTTTCTTCGTGCAAAGACGTAATAGAAGGCAATGTATCATTGTCAAAAGATTTATTTGACATTTTTCTAATGTAATGTTTATATTATAAATTTTTTTAATTTATTTTATATAAACTAGATTAATTAATACTTTTTATTATGTCTAATACATTACCCCATTGTAAAATAATTTATGGTTATACCCCAAATTGTCTAGATAACTCTGACGACTCGCCAATTCTATTAATAGAACCTAGAAATGAATATATAGACATTATTAAAAATTTACGTAAACAGAATGTTATATTGATATCTAAAGCTTTAGTAAAATCAAAAATATCAAGTGAAACATTGATGTTTTATGATAAATCAAATCATAATTATTGGATACCCAACGATGATTTAAATATTAAAGGAAATAATTGTTTTAATATCAAAAAAAATGTAATTTTTACAACTACTGTTGAACAACTTATATCACAATACAAGATTCAAAATATACAAGACTTTATAATAAATATAAACATCCTAAATATAACCAATGTTTTAGATAGTATTTTACAATACAATCATATCTTATCACAAATATCAATAAACACTGGAATAAGTATAGACAAAAGTTCAAAAATATTATTATATTATGATTCAAAAACAGATGAAGAAGCGAAGCTTACTATATATCAACATAAAAACTTAAATTTAACATTACCTAATATAGGAATTTATTTCTTAAATGAAAATAACATAAAAACTACAAATGATGATTTGTCTTTATTTATAAAACAATATAAAATGAATATAATAATAAACAATGATGTGGCGAAACCTGATGGTAATGTAAATAAAACTTTAATAACATATCCAGATTCTGTACAATTTATAGAATCTGATGAAAAATTAAATAATAATCAATCAAAAATATTTCACGAAAATGTTATATCTATTTTAGATAAAATTTTTTCAAGGAGTGATTCAAATAATGACAAGATATCAGAAAAATTAGATATTATTATACAATTTAATCAGAAATACTTTACCTCACGACGCACTTTACAAATTATGTATCCGTTAAAAGACGATACAATTTACATTCATCGCCCCTATGATATAATCTATGCTAACAAAAATTGTATGTTTATGATTTATCAAATATTAAAATCAAAATACTTTACAGATTACATGGAATCAAAACAAAAAGAAAAACCAGTTATGTTTAAATTTTTATGTAAAAAATATTTTTATGACTATTTATCCACTATATTTGTTTTTAAAGAATTTTAAAAGTCTAAAATTATACGTTAAAGTTGTTTTAAAGTTGTTTTTATAAAATGTTATCAAGGTCTCTTTTGGGGATAGTACATCTAGTGTATTTTTGTAACAATATATCATTACTTATAGTGTCTGTAATATGTATTTTAAGAATTGTTTTATCCAATGTATCACTTTTTCTATTATAATTAACAACTTTTATAAAAATATCAAAATTAAATAACTTTACATAATCTTTTTTGTCTCTGTATTTATCATTTGAAATCAAAATACAATTATTGGTTTTGTGTAAAATATAGAAAAAATACTGACATAAAAAATCATCTTTATTTTTATCCAAAATATCGTTATTGTACTTATCTTCTATAATAATAAACTTTATATTGAAAATTTTATGCATTTTAATAATATTATCCAATGTAGTATCGTAATTGTTCAACTTTTTCATTACAAAATAAAATTGACTTGATTTATCAATCTTAACGTATTCTATATATTTTGTAAAAAATAAGTTAAAAAAATCATACGTGTCCTGTTCCTTATTGCAATGTTTTACAGAATGAAAATCAATATCGTACTTTTTATACTTTATCTCACGGAAATCAGAAAAAATATTCAAAAAATCAACAATATATACTTTTTGATCTAATACCTTTTCTTTAATGTACTTTTCTTTAATGTAATTTTCTTTAATGTAATTTTCTTTAATGTAATTTTCTTTAATGTAATTTTCTTTAATGTAATTTTCTTTAATGTAATTTTCTTTAATGTACTTTACTTTGTTGATAGAATTAGCGAACAATCTATTCATTGTAATCATCGTAATACAGTTTTTAAATTCACTTTTTTCTTGAAATTTTAATTAGTGTTATCTATATTATTAACATATTCCAAACACTTGTGTATAACAATTCGAATATTAGGCAAGTTTTGATATTCTTGACCCATATAAATTCCAAACATTACTATAAATAATTCATAAAACATTATTTTATTATTTTTATTAAAAAAGATCTTATTTTTAAATAAAAAATAACTTTTAATTTACTTTTAATTTATTTTTAATTTATTTTTAATTTACTTTTAGTTTACTTTTAGTTTACTTTTAATTGTTGTTTACTTTAAATTTATGTTTATTTTTGAATTGTTTTCAAGATGTTTTGGAGGTCATCTCGCCAAAGGTCTCTTTCAGTTTTCTTTTGTAAAGTGTTTAATTCATTTTGTTTTGTATCACGATGTTTTTCTAATTCTTGTATTTTTTCAAGTGAAAGAGAAATCAAAGGCATTCTTACTAAATAATCAAATGACTTTGTACCTCCGGTACCGTCTTCTTGGTCAATATCTTCTTTTAGATCAGAACTTAGTTTTGGATAATCTCGTTCTTCCAATAAACTTATGATATAATCTCGGGATTTACGATTAATATCCAAAGTTCCATTAATGTATTCATTAATAAAACGTATTTTTGAGTTTAATAATGTTAATTCATTTTGTAATTGTTTGATAAGATATAATCGTCTCTTTTCATAAAATTCAATACGAAGATCATAAAAATCAAGTAGGATATCTGTTGCTGACTTGTATTTTGTAAGAATGAGGTCGTCACTAAACAAATACATATTGTTCGTAGTAAAACTTCGTGATAAACGTAATGTTTTTTCCAAAGTGTTAGTTTTGATCAACGCGTCCAAATCTTCTGCCTTGCAAAACTCGACAATGAAACAAATGTCACTGTTTTCATCACGTGTCTTATTCTGTACGTCTTTCAATTGAACTGATGGTTTTTTAGATTTTGTTGTGCCTCCGGTACCAGCTGATTTTGTAGTTTTTGGTTTATTTTCAACTAAAGCTTCTAAAAATTCTTTATAAGTAGTAACCCAAGATCCAACTGGAAGTTCTGTAATTTTGATTTGTGTATCGGATACACGTTGCCATTTACCAGTTGTTATGTAACTACCAGGTTCTGTTTCTCGTAAATCACCGTTGAAATGTTTGAAATATGGTGTCATCTGTAAAGGTTCTTTGTCATCTAATACCCTTAATAAATTTGCAACGATATCTTGTGGATTATAAGGTGGGATATATGTAGAATAACCTGTACCAATACCTTCACAACCATTAACTAAAACCATTGGTAGAACTGGCATAAACCATTCTGGTTCAATTTGCATACCATCATCATTTAAGTACTTGAGTAATGGTGAATCACGTTTGTCAAAAATCGAATTAGTGACATCTGATAATCTTGTAAAGATATATCTCGGACTAGCTGCATCTTTTCCTCCAAGTAAACGAGATCCAAAATTACCATCAGGATACAACAAATTCAAGTTATTAGACCCAACAAAATTTTGAGCCATACTTACAATCGCTCCTTGTAAACTTGCTTCTCCATGATGATAACCAGTTTCTGCTGATACATAACCTGACAATTGTGCAACTTTAATAACCTTGTTAATATTATTTTTCAACATATAATACATGATCTTCCTTTGACTTGGTTTTAATCCATCGCATAAACTTGGAATACTTCGCAAATTGTCATAAATGGAGAAATGAATAAGTTCTTTATGAATAAGATCTTGATAACTAACACGGTTTGTTTTTGCATCAATATAACTGTTTCTATCATATTGTGCCAACCAACGTTTACGTTTATCTGAACATTTCATATCAGATGAAATATAATCTACCATTTTAGAACTTGTAATTGTTTCTTGGTCATTTGTGTCATGTTCATTTGATTCAGTTTCGTCACTTATTTTTGTTTTAATGTTTTTATCCTTTTCAAAAGCAAGAACTATAGAGTCATCACATAGATTATCTTTGTGATAATAATCGATACGTAAACGATCTATTTTACGAAAAGTTTCTTGAGCATCTTCTTTTTTAGATGTACCTAACCCTTTGAAATATCTAATCTGATACCCTCGGGTGTTTGTACTCGATCGCCAATTATGGTAATCTTGTTCTGTATAGAATTCCAACACTTTTTGACCACGAATAGCTTTAACAATTGGTGTTCTAAGTGTTTGAATAAAATCCATTTTAAGAAGTGATGGCCACCAACAATGGAAAAGATTTACTAAGAGACCTTTGATATGAGATCCATCACAATTATGTACAATCATTTGACCAATTCCTCCTTGAAAATGATGATTTTCAGTTTCTAAGTCATATACATAATCCGTAGTGTATCCTAAATCTATAATTTTCTTAATTCTATTAGGGTTTGATTGTTGGTGTCCTTTTGTAAAAATCAATGTGTATATATTTGGTTTATCATTTCTATTATTTACAGAAACTTCATAACCCATACTTTTATATAGGTAGAATAATCCTTGTGTACCAATTTTACCATTAATATCAATTCTACGAGTACCATTTTTATCAAAACCTTTTCTATCACCATCTCCATCATATATACCTTGTAAAAATTGTTCTCTTATATCTCTTGGTGCATTTAAAATACAACTAGGTACTTTCTTTAACTTGTTATTATCATAAAATAAGTTTCTATATTTTTCTACGATATGTTTTGTTTTAATACCACCATTTATAATTAATTTATAGTGTTTATCATATCCTTTGTTTTCAGATGTTTTATCTTCTATAATTTTGAATTCTAAATCATATAAATTGCTTAAAATATTTTTTGATTTTATCAATTTTTCAATATCGTGATTACTTATATGCCAACTATAAGATGTTCTATTAATATCATATGCTTTTGGTCTATTTTTCTGTTTATAGTTATATTTCCATTTGTATATTCCGCAACTTCCATCAGTTTGAAAAAATCCCATTACATATGCTTCATTAGGTGATATATCTACAGGTGTATTTAATTTATAATATGATTTGTTTTTAATTGATATTAATTCTGTAATCAAGTTATTTTTTGATTTATAATCATAATATTGAATTTTAGCATTACTTGCTATTTTATTCATTTCTTTTTTTTTCAAATTATATAAATCGTCTGTAATGTCTAATTTGTTTTCCATAAATAATGGGAAATCGTGTAATAATAAATCATCTAATTTAACATCTTTTGCCATAATTTCTTCTTTGTTTATAGATAACAATGGGTGATCTTCAGTAACATCTATAGATCCAGTATGTGTAACTATTCTATAAATTTTTTTACTAGTTTTCTTTTTAATAATTCTTTTAATACGAGTCCATCCTTTATCTGACCATATTTCATAATCAGAAAGAACTCCTGTAAATTTATCATCTTCTATTTTTAACCATTCTTGAGTTAAATCATCTATGGTCTTTATGTCAATTGCATTTTCGTTATTTTTTAATAACAAAGGTGTATCTCCAACTAAACAATCCGCATCTGTAAGAATCATTATTTTACCATAACGTAAATCCTTGGTATTTTTATAATCAACTCCTTGTTTTAAGCCAATAATTTGTTTCAAATTATTGATTTCTTCATTGTTCATTAACTGACTAATTGAAGCATCTCTAATATTAAGCACTTTTCCCTTAAGTGGAAATACCCCCCATCGTTCTGGTCCAACAATAGATCGTCCCCAAAGTGCAAATGTCATTGCTGATAAACCTTCTGTAAGAATTAAACTGCACTGTTCTGATTTAGCAGTTCCAGCCCAAAGTGCATCTTCTAATTTGGGAACATAAATTTTGTTCTTTTTTTTACCATCGGTTGTTTTTGCCAGATCAATTGATTCTTTCATTTTACAAAATTCTATAATGTCTTCAACAATAGGACTCTTCCATAATTTATCAATAAATTTATCAGATACTTCAACACGACATCCAAAATCTTTTACTTGAGTTGTTAACATTTCCTTTGTTTGACTACTAAATTGAGGATTAATAATTGTCGAACGTAAAAATAAAAAGAATCTTTCCTTAATAATCGCAGGCTTAACATCTTTTAATCGCTTTTTTGTTTCAAGTAATGTTTTGATTTTTGAAGTTATTTGATACACAATGTGATCAACGTGTTTACCACCTTGATAAGTTGAATTACCATTTACAAAAGATACTTGTTCAAAATGATCACTTGGTACTACAATCCATTCCCAAACCAATTCATTTTTGCCAACTCGTTGTGTAAAAGTATCATAATAAGATTTTACTTGGTCTTTTTCAAAAAAGTAATTACTATAATCAACCAATCCTTTTCCACGAAGCCGTTCACCATTTAGAAAAACATTAACTGTTTTATTTGTACACGCAATACAATCATATACGCGCTTATTAATTAATAACGTAGTGTCATTTTCTAATCCAGACATATGAAATCTTGTATAATCTGGTAAAAATGTAATTTTTGTATAACTTTTACCTGAATTTTTCGTAACTTTAGGTTTACTCCGTTTTTCCATATTTTCTGAAAATTCTTGAATAAATTTCAAACCTGTTTCTGAATCTATTGTTTCTACAACAAAACGTTTACTATAAATATTTCCAAGTTTAACACCTAACCCATTAACACCAGCTCCAATACGTTGTTGTGAATCATCATAATTACTACCAGATAATAAATGACCAAAAATAAGTTCTGGTACATATAAATTATGTTCTTTATGAACTACAACAGGTACACCACTACCATTATTTAATACGGAAATTTCACCAGTTGTAATATCATAATCTACTCGAATTTTATCAACAGTAGTGTCTCTGTTACTATGATCTAATGCATTTGTTAAAACTTCATCAAATATTTTTAAAAAAGCTGGACTGTATTCAACCATTCTTTTTGTCATTTTATTATTTTCAAAAACCCACATTTCTTCTAATGTTTTTTTAATCTCTCCAATGTACATATTAGGACGATGTAAAACGTGCTCACGTTGACTTAATTTTTTATACGTTTCTTCAATCGTTTTTTTCGTCATAAATGTATTAATTACTTTTCTATTAATATCAAAATTATTTCAATTTTTAAACACTATGGGGGTAAAATTCACGTGTTCTGGGTATCAAAATCGCGTGTCTGAATAAATTATGATGAGTATCAAAATCAATATGATTTTTACGTCAATAATTAATATTTTATTTTTTTATTAAATATAAGTAATAGATAATGCCAAAAACCGTTGTTAACAATAAAATTATTTATCAAAATGTTTACGGTTTAGCGGCTAAACACGACTCGTTTTTAAGTCAAGGTGTTAGAGAAGGTGATTCTCCTATATTTAATGGGTTAACTTTGAATGGTGACGCGACAGTTAGAGGTAATTTATTCGTCGAAGGTAATACAACATTACTTAACACAAATGTAATTGAATTCGAAGATAATATTATATTATTAAATCGTTTAGAATCTGGATCAGGAGTTACTCTTAATCAATCTGGTATAGAAATATCAAGAGGAATTTCTGAAAATTATAGAATGGTATTTAACGAATCAGATGATACGTTTCGAATTGGATTTATAAGTAATTTAAATCCAGTTGTAACTCGTGAAGAATCCCCTTTGGCAAATGGAATAATGACGTGGAATAATACAACTAAAAGAATAGATTCAAGAAAGGATATATCAATTGATGTTTCATACACGTCTACAATAAATGCTTCTAGTGCGACATCTGGTTGTTTAACTTTATCTGGTGGTATAGGTATTGAAAAAGACATATGGTCTAATGGAAAACTGTATCTTAGAGGGACAAATCATTCTAACAAAAGTATTATATGGACAGATACTTCAGAATCTTTGAATTTATCAAGTGATGGTGATATTTACATTTCACCAATAGACAATGTTATCTTTCCTTATAATAAAGCTGTTGTATTTGGTGAAACTACACAACGAATATACTCGGACTCATCTACTAAAAATATAATAGTTGATAGTTCTGGACACTTTGATTTAAATTTAATAGCTGGAAAAAAAATAAGAATAGGTAATCAAACACCTATAACATTTTCAACACCGTCAGAACAAATATACGCTGACAGTTCAAATAATATGATGATTGAAAGTAGCGAAGATATTAATCTTGTTCCAGGTGTAAACAGAAAAGTAAACATACCATTAAACACAGGTTTAACTTTTTCTAATGACAATCAACAAATATCTGCAAACTTGAACAATGATTTAACTTTAATTGCTAGTAACAATATAATTCTAAATCCAGGTCCGACATTAAATATCAAATTACCTACTGATAACGGTATTAAATTTGGTAATAGTGGTAACCAAAGAATTGTTGCAGATAGTAGTGATGATTTATATATATCATCTGATAGTAATATTTATCTAAATGCTAGTGATAGTCTGAATGTACCAAATAATGTTAAAATTGCATTTGGTAATGCGTCGAAATATATAAGGAGTACAGTTGATGGTTTAGAAATGAATAGTAACAATGGGAATTTAAATATAATGAATTCAACTGTATCAGTTAATAATAGCTCCAATTCTACAAATGCAAGTACTGGATGTTTAACTTTATCTGGTGGTATAGGCGTTGCTAAAACAATTTACACAGAACAAAGCGTAAAAGTGTACTCTGATGATACATCTAGTTTTAAAATAACAAGAAATACTGATGATCAGGATATATTTGTAGTAGATTCGAGTGCTAATAGCAATATTAAAATTTTTGGTGGTAATGGGTCAAGTGTAAGTACAGTAGAAATTACTCCTGATTCTCCTATTGATGCTAAAAGTTCAATCCAATTAAAATCACAGTTTGATAACACTAATGGATATAAAATTGGTAGAGGATATAATGGGTTAAATAATGGTAGGTCTTTTACAATAAATATACCATCGTATACTGATTATGGTAGTTCTGGTAATAAACCTAAATTTTCCATAATGACAAATGATTGTACAGAAGAATTATTTAGTATAGAAACAGATACTGGTAATATTTTTTCAAAAGGTGGTTTCGGATTAACTGGTACACAAGATGCTGAAAATGCATCTACTGCATCATTTGTTGTATCAGGAGGTCTAGGTGTAGTAAAATCATTATTTATAGGTGGTGATTACAGGAGCAAAACAGATTCTGCGACTGCGGTTGATATAAAAAATTCTGCTGATGTTTCTGTATTTCGAGTTGATACACAAAATAAAATAACTGGATTGTCTGGTAATTTTAATATAAATGATACAGCATTTGTTGTAGATCAAGCTAGTAAAAATGTGTCCAATACAATGACAAATAATTTTACAAATACGACAGATACGACTGATATATCAAATGGTGCTGTTGTTATTGCAGGTGGTATAGCTGTAGGAAAAAGTTTACGAGTAGCTGAAATAGCATATTTCAATACAATTGATATGTCAAACACGCGAATAACAAATGTACAAACACCAGTTGATTTAAAAGATTGTGCAACAAAAGAATATGTTGATTTAATAAAACAAGGTTTACTTGTAAAAGATTCAGTCCAAGTTGCCTCAGTTGCTAATGGAAATTTAAACATTGCATATAATACAGGTATTGTTATAGATGGATATACTTTACAAACAGGTGATCGTATTTTAATTAAAAACCAAGACGATTCCAGGGAAAATGGTATTTATCAAGTTGAAGATGTTGGTTTACCCACTAGAAGTTTAGATTTTAGCAATGGTGGTAATGCATCAGGTGCTTTTGTATTTGTTATAAATGGTGATACAAATGGAGGTCTAGGTTGGATTTGTAATAGTCCAAATAATATGGATACAATCGGAACTGATAATATAACATTTACTCAATTTACTGCGTTGGGAAAAGTAGAAGCTGGTGATGGTTTAACTAAAACATTTAATCGTTTAGATGTAAATGTAGATGATATAAGTTTGGAAATATCAAGCGATCAATTGCGTATTAAAAATACAGGTTTAGGCATTAGTATGACTGGTGGTAGTGGATCACCTATAGAAACCTCACCTGACCAATCACACGTTACTAAATTGGGAACTATTAATACAGGTATCTGGCAAGCTTCTTTGATTCAAGTACCTTATGGTGGTACAGGCGTGAATAGATTTACACAGGGGAATATTTTGTTTGGAAATGGTTTAAATCCAATAGGTACAAATTCAAAGTTTTATTACGATAACACAAACACTCGATTAGGTCTTGGTACAAATTCACCAACTGCAAATTTACATATAGCTCATTCATCAAATGTTTCAATCTTATTAAATGCAGACTCTGAGGGAATTACGTCATCAGCGAAACCAGAAATAATCTTCTCATATATAAACGATGTAAAATCCTATATTGGGTTATCAAGAGGTCAAAATGAATATGCAAGTAATATTTATCAGGAATCACTTGTAATTAGTCACGATAAATTGAATACAACATCTGTCATACAATTTGCTACACAAAGACAAAACAGAATGACTATTTTATCAAATGGAAATGTAGGTATTAATACATCAAACCCTTCAGCTAGATTACACGTTGTGGGTACGTGTATTACAACTGGTGTTAATGAATTTAGATCAAATACTGATTCTACGAATGTTTCAAATGGTTCAGTTGTCATTTCTGGTGGTGTAGGTATATCTAAATCTGCAAACATAGGAGGTCGTTTACGTATTTATAATACAACTCCCACAACGAGTCTTAATGAAGGTGCTGTTATTATAGATGGTGGATTGTCTGTTAAATCAAATCAAAATGCTACAAATGTAGGGAACGGAGGGGCTTTAAATGTGGCTGGTGGTGCTTCTATTAATGGTGACTTGTATGTAGGTGGATCAATCAATGGTAGTGGAAGTAGTTCTAGTACATATGCGTATTTGACATTAACTGCAACTGATGAATCTGTAAACTTTTCAACTGGGTCATTAATGACATTTGGTGGTATTACTATTCAAAGTGCAACAAATGCAACTAGTTTAACATCTGGAGGAACTATTTTGTCAGAAGGAGGTGCAAGTTTTGGTGCAGACGTTTATATAGGAGGTGACAATTACTTTTATGGTACTACAAATTATTATGGTGAAGATGATATCTTAATCTTTTATGACACAAATGTAAAAAGACGTTATGACATTAATAGAAGCAGTACAAACAATTTTAGTCTAAATAGATACGATGTAGATGGGACGTTTATTGAAAGAACATTTGAAATCGATAACGAGATTGGTTGTATAAAGTTTTATAATAATAATTCTAGTCTATCATCCACTTATGCATCTATGATTTTAACAGGAGGATTATCAATAAATGCAACATCAAATGCTACGAATATATCAAATGGCGGTGCGTTGAGTATACGAGGTGGATTAAGTGTAGTTAAAAATATATTTATAGGTGGAGATGCTCATATTACTTCAACAACAAGCAGTGCATTAATAGTAGAAGGTGGTGTGAATATTTACAAGGACGCTAATGTAAATGGATCTCTTACGACAGACTCGGCATTTAATTATAGTGGCAATGGTTCTTTATTACATTTAGAAAACACGTCAGGAAGTACTCTATGGCATTATTTTGGACAAATAAATGATTCAACTACTCTTTCATATTGTGAAATTGATTTTTGTAATGGGTCTAATGTTTATGGTTTAAAAGTAATTGTTTCGGTAAACAATGCTACTTGTAATGTGTCACATAATTATTATGGGACGAGTACATTTGATAATATAAATAATATACAAGTTTTTATATACAAGGACAATGCAACAGGATTTCATTTGTTCACAAAAACACCATCATCTAGTTCTACGAATATTAATATCGTTGGTAAAATAGGTAATCGTTTTTATGTAGTGTCAGAAGGTTCTGGAACTGAACCTGATGGAAGTACGAGTTCATATGCAGGTAGTTGGACTTTTATTTACAAAACATCACAAGAAAGTAATTTGAATTATACATTTGGAGATGTTACTATTGAAGGGTTACATTTCAATGTGGCAGATAACTTTCCAGTAATAGGTTATAATAATAAAAATGCCACCAATACAAGAGATTTAGGTATAGCTTTCCAAAGATATCAATCATCAAATGATGCTGGTACAGGAGAATTGGTTACAGATGATTATATTTTGTTTGATTCTATTCCTAACCAATCAACTGTTACATCAAGTCAAATTAAATTTAGTAATTCGTTAAGTGCAATAGATGAATATTATACAGGTTGGTGGATAAAAGTAGGTTCTGGTGCAAATATAAATCAAGTAAGAAAAGTTGTATCTTATAATGGTTCACAACGTGTTGCAACAGTAGATTCAACCTGGACATCACAAAATCCATCTAATGGTGATACTGTTTACTTTTATAATTCACAATATGTATCATTTTATTACAATGATGCATCAAAAAGTTTCGAAACAGTTTACAACACGCGTGATCCTATTACTAAAGCGATTACAAGTTATGATCACGTTGACTTGACTACAAATAGGATCATTTTGTCTAGTACAGAATCGAGTATAAATGTATCAAATGGTAGTTTGATAACACGTGGAGGTTTAAGTATAAGAAATACAGCGAATTCATCTAGTTCTACATCAGGTGGTTCAATTACTACATTAGGAGGAGTTGGTATCGGTAAATGTTTAATTGTAGGAGATAATATAGCTATAGGTACGGATGGGTTTACACCTACGGAATCATTGCATATAAAACAAACTAAATCGAGTATCGTTTTGGAAAATTCTGGTTCTGTTTCTTATATAGATTTTGCAAAATCAGGAGATCAAACACGTTATGGAATTTTATCTGAAGATAACTTATTTTCCTTGACATTATCGACATCTGGATCAACACCTGATTCTTCAAATAAAATAGTTAGTTTAAACAATACAGGGTATGTGGGTATAAACACAACAAGTAATATCAATAGTCCCTTAACCTTGCAATCAGGAAATTTCATTTCTGTTGATGGAAATGATTCTTACGTAGGATTATTAGGTGGATCTGGCAATGTAAATGATACATCAAGTTCAGGGAGACTTGTTTTATATGGTAATAGTGCGACTGGTAGTGTAGGAAATGTGGTTATATCATCTGGAACATCTGGTTCAGTGTCCATTTGTACAAATGATGATACGGAACGTGTTAATATTGACAAAACAGGTACAGTTCATATTCTTACAACTACTACATCAAAAAGTAGAACAGCTGGTTCATTAGTTTTATCTGGTGGTGTAGCCGTAGGATCTACAGAAAATGCAAATAGTTTTACATCAGGAGGTGCTTTGACAGTTGCAGGAGGTGCTTCTTTTATGAAAGATATTTTTGTTGGTGGTAATATTTACGTTACTGGTAACTTGGTGGCAACTGGGTCTACTGTTGCTCCAGATATCACATTCGTAAATGAATTAAATTGTAATTTAACTGGATATGATACTAATAAATTAATAACAATTGGACAAGAAGCTATTTTTTCATTTGCTGTATGGGTCACTCCAAACAATGCAAGTGAAAATTGTCAAATAGAGTTTGAATTACCTGGAAAAGATAATGGTTTTGCAAATAGACGCGAATTAATAGGTACTTGTACAGGTTATACTGATGATGATGAAATGATACCATTATTTAATGTGCTTTGTGTAGGTGTTAAAAATGAATCAAGAGGACTAATAAAATTCCAAAGTGTATCAACTGGTATACATTATTTCACCGTTATTTCTAGATACACATTAGATTAACTAGATGTTTGACGACCCAGATGTTTGACAAACTATATTATTTTTAATTTAATTAAATATTGATATGTTTAATTAAATTGTTTTTACAAGTAGATTTTATTAGTTCCTTTAATTCATTTTTAATTTGTGTATAACAGTTGATCGTTTTCTTGAACCTAATACTATTTCTACAAATCGTTTCCATTTTTTAGATTTTTGTAACTTGAGAGCAAATGAAATGATAGCATCCAATTTAGGTTTTCCTAAATTTTTAAAGTCATGTTTTTTAGCAACGTTTTTTATGTCAGAATGTATTCTTAATTTAAATTTTTCTAAACCACAAGATGTAGTTACTTTTCTTATAAAATCTTGTCCTAAAGCAGCAGCCAAATTTTTAGCGAAATTTGCTTTCCACGGCATAATTTGATAATATATATTGAAATCCTTACAACAACTAATAATATCTGTAACACTTTGATCTCCTGTTATTAGAACATCTGGTAAAGAATACTTAAATAATCCAGTGTATTGATCATATGGTAAAGGTGTAATATCAGCTCTCAATGTTAACGTGCTTGATAATGTTTTAATAGGTTCCTTTGTTGTTTTTACGACTACATTTTTATAATAACCTCGAGTTTTAATATAAGCGAACAACTTTTCTAATTCTTCTTTGTCTTCTAATAAATGAGGAGGGATCACAACATCTAATTTATTATGCTTTTTATGATATTTTTTACACATTAATTTGATGAAATTACTAAAACATTTACCCACGTTTACTCTGTAATCTCTTGTTAAATGTACCATTAAATATGGATTTTTTAAACGAACTGTTTTTGCAAATTTAAAATCAGTTATCAATAACCCAGTTAAACCCTTACCAATACCAGTTGGAAAATCATACTTTTCTGGTTCTGGTGCATTGTATTCAGAAAACAAAACTGTATTAAAAGGATTTGCATATGGTAAAAAGTTTCGAACTATACTTTTATTTGGTTCATAATCAGTACCTATCCAAGGAGTAACCATTATCAAATCGAATTTATATGGTATTTTTGCACGTTTTTTAGGTTTACCAGATTCATCTATGTCATAGATCTTCATAGTTTTTAAATTTTCACATTCTACATAACTACGACTTCCAGGGGTTTTCAAACAATATATATTTTTTAAACCATTTTTAATAAATGGTGCTGGTTTTGTTGTTATCATTGTACAATCGATACCGTACCATTGTTTTATAAATTTATGCATTTTTAATGCAAATATAATATCACCATAACCATAACAAGGATGACATATTAATGCTATACGCAATTTATCATTTATTCTCGAGGAAGCTTTTACTTTTTTATCCATCATTACTCTCCACGGAACTTCATACAATTGTTTGTATTGTCTTACTTTGCTAACAGTAGTTAAAATGTCTTCCATTATATATATATACAATATTTTTTTATTAGTATAATTGTTAAATGTAATTTTTATTAGTGTAATTGTTAAATGTAATTTTTATTAGTGTAATTGTTAAATGTAATTTTTATTCAATTTGATTAATGAAATGTAATAATTTTTCATTTACGGTTATTTTTACTGGATCAAATGACTTTAAATACAAACCAGATAAAGAACGAACACGACTTAAAGCAACATAAACCATATGATTACAAAAACAATCAGATAAATCTAAAACGGCACTATCTAATGATAAACTCTGGGATTTATGAATTGTTATACTGTAAGATAACATTAAAGGTATTTGTTTACAAATTACTTTTGCGTTATCCATTTCTAATTCCCATTCTACACGATTTATAATTTCTGTAACACCATTATCGAAACTTACACGAACTGTATCTGTAAATAAGTCAACAACTGTACCAATTGATCCATTTACTAGACCAGATTCTACATCTAAATTTTTAATTAACAAAACACGACATCCCTTTCTTAAGACTAATGATTCTATTCCTTTTTGAATAAATTGACTCTTTAATTCCTTACATAACATTTCACAAGTGTCTTTGTCACCAATTTTACTATAAATTGTATCGTAATGATGATCTTGTTCGTTTATCATATCTAGATAACGATTGTTAATTTGTTGAGCCTTCCAATTACTACTAACAAGATGCACGTGCTTTGTAACATCGTCACATGTATTCCGTTTTAATAAACGTGTTTTAAGTACATCAATGTCTTTTTCGTTGTAATTTCCCTTTCTTATTCTCATTAAGATATCTATATACTCTTTATCACTACTTTGACGAAAATTTTCTTTTAAAATGATTATAGATTTTTCAAATATTTTTTTAAATACATCACTTTCAATAATTAACCTATTGTCACCATTCGCGTTTGAAAAAACAGTTTCTAATTGTAAAAAATCACCTGTTAAAATTATTTGAACTCCACCAAAAGGTCGTTTTGATCTCTTTAAAATCTGAAAAATGCTATTAATCTTTTCAAATATAGCAGCAGACAACATACTTATCTCGTCAATAATAAGAATATCAGTTCTACGAATACGATCTTTAATCGCTATCTTGTATCGTAAACGTTTAAGTAACACTTCCAATGAATCCTCACCTGTACCAATACCCATAAAACTATTAATTGTTATACCACCAATATTATAAGCTGAAATTCCAGTTGTTGAAGTAATATACATCATTTTGTCTGGATTATTATTTTTTATGTGTTTGTAAAATTCTTTTACTAATCTAGATTTTCCAGTACCTCCGCTACCTAATATTAACATTGATTCTCCACGTTTAAATTTATCAAATGCATTTTTTTGTGTACTTGATAAATCTAAATCATATTCAGTAGGAATATTACTACCTGTTTTACTATTATGATCAATGAGTAAATCTTTTATCTTACTCAACATATCATCAGCAAAATTAGCATCTGTTTGTTCTTTTGTTTGTTTGTAAAACGACATATGAGCATATTTTCATTGTAATCATATATTATTCAGTTTTTTACAACTAGTTATTAAAAAACTGGACTAAAATAAAAATCAAAGATAAAGTCAATCAAGTAACATATACACCATTAGACAATAAAATCCACGACCCTTGGTTACTATCACCTTGAGCATCAAATAACAATTGTGCACTTTGACCTTGTCTTTTAAATGTCAATCTTGTTGCTTGTGAAGCTTGATTTAAAGGATTAGGTGTAATCAATTTATTATTTCCAAAAACAATAGTATGTGAAGATCCAACTCCCATAGAGCTACATACTAATATTTTCAATGTACCATCTGGTATATTTGCACTATTAGATGGCATTGTACCACAAGAACTGGTGTAATTTGGTCCAGTTACTGAAAATAAAGAAACTATAAAAGATGTACTTGGATTTCTTGTTTGTAAACCAGCAGATGATAAAGTGTATCTTTCGAATGTATATGCCAAGGATGATGATAATGTGACATTTGCAAAATTTGAAGACACAGTATTACTTAAATTTGTAAATCTACCAGTTTGAGCAGTCGTAACACCTATAGGTGTTCCGTTAATTGTCCCACCTGATATTTGGAAATTACTTCCAACTACAGCGTTTGAACCGGTCGTTACACTTCCATCCAATGTAAACCCGCTTAATCTACTTGCAAATACCTTGTTTACCTCTATATCACTCAAATCGCCTGTTACAATATTATTACTTATAGTAGCATTCTTATAATAAGTCCACCTCTCTGTACTATTCTTAAAACCAAAAAACCCAGTTTTATAACCTAATGTACCAGATGTTAAACTTGCATTACCAACTGTATTCCAATAATTTACTTGAATACCAACATCTTTGCCTTGATATGTTGTTAGTTTACTTTTTACAGTTCCACCTACTCCACCGCTTTCTGTTATACCCCCACTGTAAATAATTACAAAAGATGTATTGTCTAATATCCGAGAAACGGTATATGTCCCATCAACGCTAGGTGTACTTAATGTATTTTTTAACGTAACAAAATCACCTACTACTAAATTATGATTTTGATCTACTGTAATTTTAATATTTCCGATTGTACTAATATTCTCTACAGATTGAATATTCAGATATTGTGATGTACCTAATGGCAGAATGTAATTATTTATATCAAAGTCCGAACCTACTGCTGCATTTAAAGATCCCAATATATTAATATTACCAGTAACTGTAAAATTAGTAGTGTTAATACTAATACCAGAATACCCATTTAACAATAACTGTTCACCATCACTCATTATACTATTTCTTGTTGATCCAAAGCCTAAAAATGTATAATTAGGAATCATTACATTACCAGATGAATATTTAGGGTACATTTCTATATTACCAGCAGAATTCACCATTTGTAAATTGTTACTTGTGTTCTTTACAAGATAAGTATCATTACCCAAATACAAAGGAGTATTTGTAGGAAAATTAACTGAACTACTTCCATCTGTTGGTGTTATAAATGTTATATCTTTACTTGAAGTCATTTGAAAATTACCTCCAGTTGTTGCGCTTATAGAATTTGATGTAGAACCAAAATTAAGATTGCTATTGTAAGGCAAAGATACATTACCACTACTTAAATTCATATTACCTCCAGTTACAATAACGTTTAAGCGCCCTCCAGAAATAGTATTTACATTTGATATAGTACCGTTTGTTAAATCAAGATTTGTCAAATATCCATTCCCAAATTGAACATCGCCATAACTACCAGAATATACTTCATCAAGATTGGTACCGTTTCTTATAAATACGAACCTACCCAAATTATTTTTGTATCCAAAAAATCCAGTCTTTGATCCATCTACGGTAGCGCCACTATTCCATTTAAATTCAATACCTCTATCTTTAAAGTCGTCAATAAGTGGTCCTGTTACTCCACCTAATGAAAAAATAGGATCTTGAATATTTGTTATAGTACTGTAAATAGTAGATGTAGTACCATTAATCTGAACATTCGAGTTTAGTATAATAGTACCAGAACCTCCCAAAGCAGTCAATGACATATTACCATTAGAATCCGCTGATATAGAATTTGACGTAGAACCAAATGACAATGGTACATTATATGGTATTTGAACTTTTCCATTACTCTCTAACATTATATTACTACTACTAATATGCACTCCACTAGTCCCTACAATATTAACAAAACCAGAACATCCAATAATCGTCCTAACATTTGCTATTGTACCACAATTCATATCTAATTGACCAGAGCCAGCAAATGAAATCGTATTCTTTAAATATAAACTATCAAACTCTGCATTGCCAATTGTTCCAGTAACTATTTCACCAGTATTAATTGCATCAGAATAATATGTAAATCGTTCAGAATTGTTTTTCCAACCAAACCACCCCTTTTTCAATGAGCCAATTGTTGATAGTAAATAATTATATTCAACACCTCTATCTTTATTATCGTAAGAGTTGTAATCTGCTAATGATATAATAGGATCAGTTAATCTCACATTTTCTGTTTTTATACTTAATAAACTACCAGATGTACCATTTATTATCATTGTTCCTGTTGATATATTAGCATTCGCATTTATCATATTTAAGGAGCCAGATTGGATAAATGTAGATGATGAACTTATTGTAATAGATCCTGATGTGATTTTATTTACTATATGTAAATTTGAAGATGTATCAGAAACAATGTATCTAGTTAAATCACTTGATAAATTAAGAAAGGTTCCAGTTGTGATGTTTATATTATTTGTTGCACCTAAATTTATCGTATTGGCATTCTTTAGATCTATATTATTGACAACTCCTCCATTAATAACTAAATTATTAGAATCATACCTAATACTATTAGATGTCCCTGACATTCCAAATACTAACCATCTTGTAGGCAAAACTCTAATATTTCCATTTGTAGAATATAAATTAATGTCACCATTGTATGATTGTAATAATATGTTTCCATTTGAACTAGATATGTTTACATTACTTGTAGCAATTTCATTTAAAGAACCAGAATTTGTCAATACGGTTATACCACTTGTACTTCCGTATAATATTTCTGTATTATTTCCAAACTGAATATTTGATGAAGTGTTATTGTCATTCGTATTTGGATTTAATATAATATTACCAGATGTTGTCGTCAAGTATAAATTTTTATTTGATGTCACAATTAAATCTCCTGTTGTATTTGAAGATATCCTTTGTGATCCAACTGATGTACCGTCAAATGAAATATAACTTTGGACAGGTATACTTATAGAACCACTTGATTGTGTTAATAATCTAATATTTTTTGAACTGGTTAAAATTAGATTTCCAGATGTACCTTCGTTTATTTTACTTCCAGATGACCCGAAAGATAATGGGATATTATTGGGAATATATATATCATTATTAGAAATTAAAGAAATCCTTGATCCACCTGTGATATTTAAAAAATTTGTTGCATCAACGTTTATTGTTCCAGAACACCCTGATATAGTTTTGACATTTCGAATAGAACCACAATTTAAATTTAAACTACCACCAGAATTGATAATTACATTTGTTGTAGAAATATCACCAATATCAAATGTACCTACATTTCCTGTAATTGTTTCATTTGTATTTGTAGCATCAGTGATCAGAGTGAATTTGTTACTATCAACTTTATAACCAAACCACCCCAATTTCATTGAACCACTAGATACATCATAATAACGAAATTCTATACCTCTATCTTTTGAATCGGGGCTGGTTAACGTGTAATCTGCAATTGTCAAGATTGGATCTGTAAATTTTGTATTCGTTGATTCTATTCTAGTTAACGATCCAGATATATTTACATTTGAAACTACATTTATCGATGAATTATCATAATTTATGTAACTACCATTTGTTATATAACTACCATTTGTACTCTGTGCAAATTGAATACGAGTTTGTTCTGGTATCATAAAGGATTTTGATGTAGGAATTGAGAAAATGGTATCACCCTGACTTGTTATTAATAAACTACTAGTATTACCAGAAATCGAATTTGTTGTACTACCAAATATTAATTCTGTATTTGTTGGTATTTTAACAAATGACTCTGTGTTTAAAATAATATTTGTATTTGGAGTTTTACTATAACTACCAGTTGTTATTGTACTACCAGTTGTTATATTAGGAATGATTCCAAACTTTTGATTTGTATATAATGTACCAATCGTATATGAACCATTTAAACTACCAGCACTTGCAATTGTAACAACATCACCCGTTTTTAAATCGTGGGTGTTATATGTAGAAATTATGGTATTACCTGTAGTTGTAAGTATACTAGAAATGTTTACATTAATTGGTGTTTTTGTTATTAATTCAATGTTTCCATTTGTTGTAGTAAATGTTTGTTTGTCGTAACTTGACACGCTATACGAACCTCTACTTGAAAAAAGTACAATGTTATCATTTGTTATTAAAGTAGAACCACCACTTGTAAATTCGCTATAATAACTACCAGTTGAAGTACTAATATACATTGGGCCATATACATAAACTGTACCGTAACCATTTGGATATAAATTTATACTACCATCTAAATTAGTTGCACGAATAAAATTTTGACAAATTTCTAAATTACCCAAATACGAACATTGGTTTACGCGCAAATCTGAATTTGCTAAATTAAGAGTAGCCTCTACAGGATCCCACTCTACATATGATCCAAACATATTACTAATAAATTTCACCTTTTGATTTGCATATAAATCACTAAAATATCCAACATTAGGACCTTCTGCGCCAATAACAGTATTAAAAATCTGAGAATCTTTTATAACAACATTTTGAAAAATACCATCTTCAAATAAACCTGCTATATTGATAGATTCTAATTGTAAATTTGTAGCTGTCAATGTTTCAAATGAACCAAAATTTGAAGATACCGTCATACCTTTTAAAGGTTTTGTTGATCCCTTCATCGAAAATTGATTACTCATTTTATTTACTCTATTATTTGTAAATAAAAATAAATTGTAATTTCACCGTTAATTATACTCGTTATGTAAAGATTAATTATGTAAACAAAATAATGTAAACAAAATAATGTAAATCCTAAAGTTGTAAATACAATTATTGTTTGGCCTATTGTTTTTGATTAAATATACATAAATCTATATATATTGTATTAAATTAATTGATCTTGTAAGACGATATATGTAGCAATCGATTCAACATAAATAGATTTATGTTTTTATTCGACAATATTTCTGATATATGTCTCATAAGATTCCGATTTAGTTGTTGGAAATCTTGGAATACCGGAATCAGTAAGTTCAAAGTATTTGACTTGGATTAGTTGTCCAATGAATTCTTGACCGCGTTGGTAAAGTTTATTACGTTCTTCTCTTGTACCCTTTGGTCTAACATTGAATTTGTCACCATTTTCATTTATACAAATCCATATAACCAATTCTTTGTTAGATGCAGTGTCTTGTTCCTGAGTAAATCCAACGATTTTGTATTCGGAATCTATAAAATCTTTGAACTTCAAAAGATCTTGTGATCTAGCTTTACAACGATATTTACCAGATACAGTTCTTACAATACTTCCTTCGTAAGAGTCCTTAATAAAAGCCAAGTGTTGTTCTTTGACTTCATTTTCTGATGATACGGTATGAGTGTCTACTAAACGAATGTGTTTAAATGAATTCTTGCTAAAAAAGTTTTTGAGAAAATCCAAACGTTCTTTATAAGACTTTGTTTCGTTTATATAATCATAAACGTGGTATTCAATCTGTTCAAGTTTTTTGTAGTCTGAATCATCGAGTTTCTTTTTTCGAAGCATCCCAAGATGTTCAAATACTCCTCCGTGTTGATATAATTCTCCATCAAGAATAACGGTTTCCTTGATACTGCATAATTCTTTATATAAACCATTACGTTTAATAGCATCAAATGATTTACCTTGTCTTGAGTTGCAAGATTTGTTTTGGCTATTAAAAATCATTCTATAACCATCAAGTTTTGGTTGAATATATACAGGATACGTTATCTTGTGTTTGAATTTTTGAAAATCAGAAGCCAACATTGGGAAAAATACTTTACATTCTTTACCAGATTCACCGTCTTTACCAGAATCGTCTTTGTCAGAATTATTTTTAGAAAATTCTTGTTCAGTCTTTTTCTTCCATTTAGATTGAGCTTCAAGAACAGCTTGTTCAAAATGAGTTGTTTGATTTCGTTTGCCAATATTTTTACCATGTGTAATTTTTTTTGTGCCCTTAGTCATTTTTCCTGACACGTATCCATATTCGATTTCAATAACAGAATGATCGCCATTATTAATTACTACAATATTCCATTCTTTTGTTTTCCCTTTAACATCACTACCAAAAAGTTTTGGAAAAGTGCGAATTTGATTAGTATTCATATTACTATTAATGATTTCGAAAAATAAAATCATTTTTTTGTACGTGTGTGTTGTGTATTTCAATTTTCAAATTTTGCAAGGACATTTACTTGTTCTTCTTCAGATAATTTAGTATGCCCAGTATATGCATATGCTAATTTCTTATCAAGAAGGTGTTTTGATAAAGATATACCATTGAAATAAATATCAGCAAGTAATCTACCATATTTGTCAAAATCGTAACATTGTAAATCTACTATAATCAAACTTGTATCTAATATTTTTCGTATATCATTTTTTGGTATGCTACTAATATAACTCCCATCATTTGTTACCAAACGTAATAATTCACAACGCGCTTCCAATGCCAAACGTTTATTAGCTTCATTCTTACTTTTTATTTCACACGTATCTATTCCCATAATTCTAACATTGTATTTGTAATAACTTCCAAATAAGGGTAGTATAATAATTAAACTATCTCCATCTATGATATCAACTAATCTTCCTGTTAATGAAGTACCATTTAATGTAAATTCGTTTGTATTATCGAAATTGTATTTTGAAAATTCGTTCAGGTTATTGTCTTCTTCCATTTATATTATTTGTATATATTTTATTTTTTTTGTAAAATTATTATTTTTGTACAATATTCGCTTGTCGTTTTTTTTACATAACGTTACTATATTATTTTTTATATACTTTATCATTTTTGTAATTTAAAGTTATTTTACTATAATCTATTATTATATTATGGATAAAACTGGGTCTGGGTCTGGTTTGGATACAAAGGATTATATTAAAAAAAACTATAAACAAATGTTACAAAAAGTGAATGATTATATATCATTATCAATTGATACAAATGATGTTCGTAAGATGCAGGAACATAGGATGAATGCTATAAATACTCTTGAGAAAGTTGTTTCTATTTTTGTTGTGACGGATTATTTATTAATTGATAGTAAGCCAGAAATTCCTGAAACGATTTACTATGATTCTTATTTTACATTAGGTACTTTATATAAATCTTATGTGGAAGTAGAAATTCAAAATGAATTAGCATTATTAAGAAAAAATGAGATTAATCGTGTAAATAGTGATCAAAAGGATTTATCACATTTGGAACAAATGTTTCAAAAGGCTTTGAGTTTTTTTATAATGATTCTTAGAGTTCGTTTTGAAGATTCGAATGCATTAAAACAGATTATTAGTATATATACTCAATTATGTGCAATGAATAAAGATCTTAGTAAATCTTTAAATTATCTTCAAGAGGCTTTATTATTTGTGCCAAATAACCCAACTATTCATTATAATTTAGGTTATATTTATCAAAGGTTTAATCGTGTGGAATTGAGTATTATTCATTATAAGATTAGTTTAGGATTATTAGAGAATGCGCGTCCAGAAAATGAACAAGTGGAAATGGAAAATAAATCTTTGATTGTAAATAACTATAATGGGATTTCTTGTATATATCGTTCTTTAAAACAATGGCCAGAAGCATTACATTATTTATTACAAGCTGAACGAGTGGATCGGTTAGATCCAGATATTCAAAATCAATTGGGTGTTGTATATACAGAAATGAGGCGTACTGATTTAGCAGAAATAGCATATAATCGTGCAATTAAAAATCATCAAAGGGCGATAATATCTACTGATAAAACATTTTTGTTATCTGAATTGCATTTAAATTTGGGTCATATGCATTCGTATAATGGTGACAATCATAAATCAGTTGACAATTATAATAAATCTTTAAAAATATGTCCCAAGTTTAATTTACCTTTTCAAAACAAAATTATGAACTTGACTTATTTGTTTGATCAATTGGATGATAAAATGTATATAACAAATCAACATAAATTGGTAAATAAATTATACAAAAAAAATGATATTGGTTATGATTTTACCAATAAACATCTTGTAAAGATTGATGGGAAAATTAATGTAGGTATTATTTCTGGTGATTTTGTAGATCATCCGGTTAGCTTTTTTATTAGTACATTTTTAAGAAATTTTGATAGTGATCGGTTTAATTTGACGTGTTATTCTGAATGTATTATTAATACAAGTGTGTATAATAAAAAACTACATTTTAAGACCATTAAAAATTTATCTTCACAACAGGCTGCTGATATGATATACGATGACAAAATTCATATTTTGTTTGATTTGGCTGGTCATACTGCGTTTAATCGTTTAGATGTATTTTCTTTAAAACCAAGTCCTATTCAAATTACGTACATTGGTTATCCATTTACAACTGGGTTAAATGAGATGGGTTATAGGATTACAGACAATGTATGTGATGGTGATTTTAGTGTTTCACAAGAGTTTTATACTGAAAAATTGGTAGCTTTAAAAAATTGCTTTTTGTGTTATGATCCAACTGTTATCAAGAATACTGGAGAATGTATTTTACCGAAAAATAATGTACCTGCAAGAAAAAGAGACTCTTTTATTAACATTGGTTGTTTTAATCGTTTAAACAAAATTACAGATGATCTTGTCAAATTACTTAATACTGTACTTTTACAAAACGATAAAACACGTGTATTTTTTAAAACAAAAGCGTTAATAAACAAACGAGTATCTTCTGATTTTATTGGGAAATTTGACAAACGAGTTAGAAATAGAATAGTTGTGATAGATTGTACTATATCTCACGAAGATCACGTTTTAACGTATACTAATATTGATATAGCTATAGATACATTTCCTTATTCTGGTACAACGACGACATGTGAAGCTTTATATATGGGAGTACCAGTTTTTTCATTTTATGATTCAAAATATTATTTCCATCCTCAAAATGTTTCTTGTAGTATTCTTAAAAATAGTAATTTGGACGAATACATTGTATATGATCAAGCAGAAATTTATGATAAAATAAAACAATTAGTTGAAAAATCAGATGATGTTGATTATTGGCGAGATTTAAGAAACCGTGTAAAATCAAAATTTACAAATGGTCTAGTTTGTAATAAAACAGAGTATATGAATAATTTACAAAATGTATTAGAAAATTTATATAATGAACATAAAAAGTAAAAAAGGGGGGGTTAAACTCCAAATGAGTTTTAATTTTATATAAGTTGTTTTTCGTATATAAAAAATATTATATAATATTATATAATATTATATAATATAATGTCAAAACAAGAACACGCAAAAGATATACGTAAGATTTTTGGAAGTGTAAAAATATATAAGAGTGCTGCAGATGATTGGGTTACTATACATTCACCTGAAATAGGTGATATTAAACATTCAGTGCGTTCAGATGATCACGTAGGGTGGTTAAAATGTGATGGTAGAGCGGTTTCTCGTGCTACTTATGGAGATTTATTTCTTACAATTGGTATTACTTTTGGAGCTGGAAACGGTACAACAACATTTAACTTGCCTGATGCACAAGGACGTGTACTAGGTGGTGTAGGTACAGGTACAGGTCTTTCAGCTAGAAGTCAAGGTCAAAAGGTTGGAGCTGAAACACATACTTTAACTTCTGCAGAAATGCCATCACATACACATGATTCTAATGCTGTTGGTGGAACTCTTGGTTTAATTAAGGCAGATGGGACTAATACAGCTGTTACTGTAGACGCATCTCCTATAGAGCCCAATTTATATGCAGCTCCTGTAGCATTAACAATCGACCCTACTGGTGGTGGTGGTGCTCACAACAATATGCAACCAACTTTATTCATTGGTAATGTTTTCATTTTTGGTTCTCATCAAGTGTAAATAAATTTTACGAATTACCAATAAAAACTGTCAAAAATATTAATCTCCAGACGTAAACTCCTTTTGGGAGTTTAATTTAATATTAATACCTATAAAAAATGAATATCCATTCCTTTTATTGCTATTTGGTCGTTTTATTGCTTGTAATCCCATGAACTGTTCTATTGTTTTTAAAAGTTCTTCTCTAAATGAAGTTTTAAAATATTTATTCTGTTTTATTAGTTTGTCATCAATATTGTTATCATTAAGATATTTATTAAAAACTATTAGGATTTGTGATAAAGAAACTGTATCTTCACTTTCTGTTACGACTAAATACTGATCTATAAAGTTTTTATAAATGCCCATCTATTCTTTTTAAAATTTCCTCTGTAATACCAATCTTCGATACGCCTTGTACATTATCCGATAACCAATCTAATGAAATCTTTTTCGCCATTTGTTTTAATTCTTTATCCTTTTTTTTTACTAATAATTTTTGAGATTGCAAATCATTTTCCTTTAATTGTAATTGTTCTTCTTTTTCTTTAAGTTGTTTTTTTAATTCTGCTGATTCATTAAATATAATATCATCAAGAATATTTCCAGCCCATTTACGAAATTTCTTTTCTACTTCTTTTTTGGAGTTGTAAAGTAAACGATAAACACCTTGACTTGTTAGAAAAGCAGTATTTTGTTCACATCCTCGTAGGTCATAAGCTTTCCTTAGTACCTTCTCATCTTCATCGTAATTTTGAATAGATACTGCTATGTTTGATAAATTAAGAGCTTTTCCTATATCAGCTGCTTTAAAATAATAAACTTTTTTATTATTGATATCCTCGTGTAATATTGCTATAGGGTTATTTTCAATGCTTTAACAATACAATTATTATCCGTTTTAATTTCTTCTATCATTTTTCAGGGTCGTATATTGTATACACCTGTATAATTTTTAAACTATAAACGTGTTTAGTTTAAAAACAACATTTAATTATTTAATTTACTTTTCCCATTCTAATTTATCATTTTTGTAATTCCTAGATTTATATAATTTTAAAAACATCTTTTTCAAAGCAGAATAGTGAGGTTTTTCATCAAAATCAAGGTTTCTAACGTACTTTAAAAATACGACGAATTCTTTTGACATTCCTTCGCATAATTCTTCAACGGTTACCTCTTGTTTTTTTTCACCTATTAATCTATATCTTTCCTTTTTTTCCTTATGTTTTATTCCTTGCCAGGGTAACTTTCCTTTATACATGTAAATTAATATATAAGCAATTGATTCTAAATCGTCTTTACGAGATTGTTCTTTATTTGTATGTGCGGCTATACTAGCATATCTAGCAGTTCCGCAAAAACGTTTTTTATCAGAAAAGTCTATATGGTTACCATTTTTCTTTAAAAATTTTTTAGATAATCCAAAATCAATACAATATAATTTAGAAGAGGATTCGTATCCTATTGCAAAATTATCAGGTTTAATATCTCTATGTATATACCCATAACTATGAATATGTTTCATAATATCTATCATTGACATTGCTAGTAAAATAATCGTTTTCATACCAAATTTCTTATGCGTATGTAATAAAGATTCTAAACTAGATCCTAATAAATCCATAACTATAATCTTTTGCTCTTTATGTTTTATTATTTTCATATTTGCAATACCACGTTCAGGGTTAGCTATTTGTTTATATATTCTTGCTTCTGATAATATCGATGGTAAACCATCTCTTTCACTTGTCTTTATTGGTATTTTTAAAGCGACTTTATCCCCTGATATTTTATGAACAGCTTCAAATACATTTCCAAAAGATCCTGAATTAATATATCTTGTTATAGTATATTTATTTATTGTTGTCCCTATTAAATTTTTAATATCATCCATTAAAATCTATTAATATTAATATTGTCAAAAACAAACACAATATAAGAATTAAGAAGAATTATAAGAATATATAATATATTTTTAAATACAATGTATAATATATAAAAACTTACTGTTGTAATTTAGAATAGATTACGTCTTTGTATTTGTCTAAATTTTGACCTATTTCATTTTGTATAACTATATCGAATGAATCGTCTGGTACATTATCTAAATCGCATTCTGAAGGGTGTTCTTGTAAGATACTCATAATATTTTTATCACCGTTAGATTCGGATTCGAGTCTTTGTAAATTTCTTGTTTTAGATATTATTCTTATTATTATTCCACCTTTTTGTTTTATATATTCCATTTCATTTAAAAATCTTACATCTGTGCATATAAAATTGTCTATGCCACGATATTTGTATAAAGAGATCCAATTGTCTAAATATTTTATCCAAATATCCTTTCCATAAACATTTCTACCAAGTTCTGTACCTTCTCTTTGTAATAATTTTCTAGAATGTGTTGTTTTATTCGTATATATATCATCAAATGATATATTTGATTTTGTCATGGCATTTATCTTAATTTGATCTGCAAATGCTAGTTGTAAATAGCATTTATCAAGTTTTTTTAATAATGGAATTATTAAATTATTACAAACATAATCTTTACCACAACCCATTTTACCAGATATACCAATAATCATCTTATAATTAACTCGATAACAATTATAATTCATTTTTTGTTTTGAAGAATATGAGTTCAAATAATAAAAGTGATTTTTTTTTTATTCGTATATAATATATATGAGAAGCTGGTTCATATTCGCACACGTTGTAGACGATGATGAAAAAAAAGAATTCGATAGGATTTTTAAAAAATGTAGAAAAAATTTAGATAACAATACTAGTGTGTATATTTTAAGAATTTACAGTAAAAAGTTAGCAAATGTGTATCATATAACATCAGAAAAACAAACTATCGTATTAAAAAGTCAACAAAAAGATTTAACTAGAAGGAGATGGATATCTAGTTTAGTTAATTTTGTAAAACGACAGTCTGAAAAAAATAAAGATGAAATTAAAGCTTTATCGTATTATGGTCACGGTGGTTCAGTTGTCATAGGAAAGTGGCAAGATCCTTTTTTAGGAGTTTCACAGTTTACAAATTACGTTATAAAACCATTCGGTGATATTAAATTAATTACAATGGATTCTTGTTATATGGGAGGATTGACATCAATGTATGAAGTATCTGCTTATTGTAAATTTGCAGCAGCTAGTCCAAGTTGGCATCCGGATTTAAGTGTTTCGTCTTTAAAAGCATTTGGGAAATTGCCAAAAAGCGACGATGATGAAACGTGGAAAAATTATACTAAATCATTGTCTTGTGAATTTAAGATAACAGGTAGAAAACCTAAATACAGCTGTTTTATGCCTATTGATTTACGAAATTTGAGAAAAATTGTAAATAAAATAAAAGTGTTAAATTTAACAAAAGACAGTGTACTAAAACTAAATGATCCCCAACAATTTGATTTATATTTAAGTGTTCCTGATGAAAAAATTCGAAGCCAATTAAAAGATATTATTATTAGTAAAACTTGTATGAGCGAATGTCCTAAAAGAATCAATGGAATTAGTGTAAGAGAACCAGATCCAAGTGATGCTTGGCACGAATATTTCGTTAAAACCGAATGGTATAGGGTATTAAAAAATATTAAAATTGTAAATGACGAAACGATAGAAAAGGAACAAGAGAAAAAGAAAACGAAGAAGCGTCCGAGCAAAATGAAACAAGGAGATTGTTAATCTAAATGTATTTTACAAGTTCTATATTATTTTGATGTAAAATTTGTTTACTTTGTATATCTAAATCTGGATTATAGTCATCAATATAAACAACTCTAGATATTTTGCATTGTACAATTTTTTTTACACAACTTATACATGGTATTAATGTAACATATATAGTTGAGTTTTCTAAATCTTCTCTTTTATTGAATAAAATTGCATTTTCTTCTGCGTGTAAACACATACACAAATCTAATGATTTCCCAGCAGAATCTACATTTTTATTAAACCATTGATCATAACATCTTTTGCATCCTCCTTGGTAACAATTTACAGTTCCACTAGGTGTTCCATTGTAACCTAATGATAAAATTCTTTTATTTTTAACTAAAATGCATCCAACACGACGTTTGACACAATTACTTCTTTCACTTGTCAATTTTGCAATATTTATAAAGTAAGTATCCCACGATGGTCTATCCATTTATATTAATTTTGATGATTGTATTCTTTTAAACAAAATATTTTTTATTAAATTAATATATAATGAGATACACTGAATATGTAGTTAAGAGTATGTACGTATTTTTCTTTTGTTTTATACTAGGTATCTATATTGATAAAAAATTTTACGAGTATCAAAATTCAATTCGAAATATAAATAAAATTCAAAAGGTATTCCTTGGATTATCACAACTTTTTATTATTATATCAATTACATATGTATTACATACTATTAAATTCTTTCACGAATTCTTTGAAGAATATACACCGAATGTTTTATTCTCTACATTTTTGTTTTCACTTCAAACGAATATGATTCGCAATTTTAAAGATTTATTAAAATTACAATAAAAAATTAAACTGAATTTTGTAATTCTACATTTTATTAGTTTATGTAAAAGTTAAACTAAAAAATATATTTCTTTTTCTATATTAAATGTCAGAAAAAGAAGTTGATTTAGATAAATTGCAGATGGAGTATAATCAATTAAAATCTGAATATGAAATGTTAAAATTGGAATACAGTGAAAATCATATTATACAAAGTATGAATGATATGAAAGATAGATACGAGAGACTTATTTCTACATCGGTACCAAATCACAAATATCAATTGATATTAGAAAAATATTCCAAATTATGTAAACACATGACATCTTCGGTGGTTTTATTAGATCACATTGGTAAAAATGTAAGATCTATAGAAAAAATGTCTTTTGTTCACGAAATAAAAAACTTGTTAATAAAGGTTGACTTGCAATTGACAACTACAAAAGATATATTACAAGAAGGGGTTGATTTTTAATTGTGTTTCATTAAAAATTGAAAAACAACTAGATTGCGAAAGATGTAAATGTCACAAGCTAAAATGTCAAATACAGTTAGAGAATCAAGTTATATAAAACAACATTTATTACAACAAATTGATAATTTAAAAACAGACATACAAAATTTAATAGACAATAGGAAAAATTTAGATAAAAAAGAAGATATCGAATCGTACAATGCTTTGAAACAAAAACATATGGTACAATTAAAATCTTTAAATGATAAACTAAAGGAAATTGTTAGAAATGAAAGATACGAGTCACAAAAACAAAATGAAATATCGATGTTATCAAAAGCGATAGATAATATGGAATTTGGTGGTGCGAAAAAGAAAAATAATAGTTTAGCAATGGATAAGGCAAAACAAGATAAACAACAACGTGACAGTATTAAAATGAAATACTTGGAATATCAAGAAGCTGAAAAAAAGTATTTGCAATACGATTCGAAAAAATACCCAGGATCTTTATTTTTGTCAAAAAATATTTTAAAATCATATGGTCTATGTCCGTATTTAGACTTGGATCTAAATAATTTAGAATCAATTGATAAAGACTTGTTGGATAAAAATAGATTATCGTGGTTACAAGAACAATCTGATAATGGTAGTCTTTTTTTTGATTTATATGATGATTTAATTGATAAAAAAAATTTAATAGAATTACGAAAAACAAAATTGCAATATGAAACGGATATAAATGATTTATTAAAACAATCATTGACGGATTCACAGAATGAATATTTACAAAAATCAATAGTTTTTTTAGAAAAATATGTTAATTGTATGATTAAAACAAAACGTATAAAAGAACAATTTAAGATTATGATAAATAATATTTCTATACTTTTTTCCGAGACAAATTTAGAAATACATTCTTATTTATCAATAAGATTTAACATAACATTAGTTGTAAATATAATTGATTCAGAAAAAAAGATTTCAAATTTTGATAGATTACAATCGTCTATTATTGTAGAAAATTTTAATAACCATCTTGAAAAATATAAAACTATTAACGAATCAGAGAGTAAAAAAGAAAAATATGTGACGAATACATTAAATAATTTAAAATTGGATTTGTATAATTATTTAACTGATAAACAAAATTTTATCAAAAATGAAAATATCTTATCTAAAAAATCATCGGTTACACAAGTTGGGAAATATTTTGACAAATGGTCAAGTTTATCTAAAGAACAAAAATTAGAACGTTTTGAATCCTTTTCTATCTATTATATAGATAAACATTTAATTGAAACAAGATTATTGGATACTTCGTTTCGAGATACTTTTGCAAATACATTATATAATTTGTTAAAAGATGCATTTGAGTCAAAACAATTATTTTATAAAAATATTTCTTGGAATATTAAAAAAGGAGTAATTGATTATGTAAAAATATTACAATATGAAGATAAGGTTTTTAAGTTAAATGTACCTGATCGAACAGCAGATAAAGTTACAAAAGATCAAACAACAGACAAAGTTAACGATCAAACAGACAAAGTTAAAAATAAAATTAACGATCAAACAGACAAAGTTAACGATCAAACAACAGACAAAGCAGTTAAAATTAATACTAAAAAAGTATCAACGAAACAAATTATTACAAAAGACACTGAAAAGATTATTAACGAAGATTTGTTACATTTTATTTTAAAACGGATTCAAAGTGGTGTTAATGAAATATCAGAACAAGACATTGAAACTGTTTTAGAGCGTATTAAAATTCGATTAAGAGTTAAAAAATTATCAACGAAAGATACTAGCTATATTTCTGACAAGTACAGAGAAATATTTGAAGTTGTTAACAACAATGTGTAATTTAATGTTCCAAGTTTATTTTTAAAAATAAAATCCATTATAAATAGTAACTTATAATGGGTGCTATTTCATTAGTTTTTTATAATATGAAAAATCCTCCTGTAAATATAGATTTATCAAAGGCATTTTTACGTATGAAAACTAGAGGAGAAGATGATACACAAATAGGAGTTGAATCAACTCCTGCAATTACGTCTTTTAATAAAACTCAGATTTCAAATTATTTAAGTAGAAGAGAAATTACAGAGTATAGACCAATAACATTCCATTATGGATATCATAGGTTAAGTATTAACGATATATCATTAGATGGTTCTCAACCATTTGACGATCCAATTGCACATAAATTAATGAAATATCCTGAATTGAGATCTAGATTAAAAAGAAGATTATTATGTAATGGTGAAATATATAATTATTCCCATTTAGTAAACACTTATAAATTTACAGACAGAGATTTACAATCGCAAAATGATGTTGAAGTTATATTGCCTTTATATATAAGAAATTTTGAACAAGCAAAAGGTGATTCTACAACTGCATTTGTAAATACATTAAATGAATTAGATGGTGATTATAGTTTTGTATTAATGGAAAATACAAATAGTTTTTCTTTGAAAGATATCAATTTATTTGTTGCAAGAGATCCTTTTGGTGTAAAGCCATTATATATGGTTAAATATATACCTAGTAAAAATGAAAGTAATATAAATGATATGTTTTATATGTTTGTAAGTGAATTAAAAGGTATACCTTTGAATATTTTAAACGATCCCGAATATATTATATCAGAAGTTCCTCCTGGAACTTTTTGGTCATATAATAATTCAATCGTTAATAAAAATACAGATGATTTTATTAGATATTATGATTTTAGTCCTTATAAATCATTAGAATACTGTACCATAAATACAGCTAAACCAGAAACGATTAATGAATTATACGATAATACTAAGAGATTATTGACAGAGAGTATTATAAAAAGATTTGAATTATCACATCAATCGATTGGTATCCTATTATCTGGTGGTTTTGATAGTTGTATTATTCTAAGTATATTAGTGAAATATATATGTAGTTACCAGTATCCATTGCACGTTTTTACTATTGGAGATCCAGGTAATGTCGATGTTAATAATGCTATTTTACACGTGCAAAATTTAGAAAATTCTTATGGAATAGATATTCATCACCATATCATTAGAATAGATGATGTTAATTTGATGTTAAATGAAATTCCGTCTTTAATTGTCCAATTAGAAACATATGATTCTATTACGATAAAAAAATCTTTACCAATGTCATTTTTGTTAAAATATATAAAAACATATACTGATATAAAAGTGTTATTAACAGGGGATGGTTTAGATGAACTTTGTGGTTATGACGAATTATTTTCATTAGAAGATGAATTATTTCAAAAGAAAAGCGTTGAACTGTTAGAAAACATATCAAAATACGATTTATTAAGATGTGATAAAATAGCTGGGTTATACGGTTTAGAATTACGCTATCCGTTTTTAGATAAGGAGTTTGTGGAATACTTTTTAAAAATACATCCAATGTTAAAAAGACCACAAATGTCAGGATATTCCTCTAGTATTATTGAAAAATATATAATTAGAAAAGCTTTTGATACAGATACATCTATAATTATTTCTAAAGAAATTTTATGGAATCAACGTCAAGATATAATTGATAGTTTCGATACTTTTAAAAATACTTTAAACGATTATTTTAATAACTTATATACAGATTTAGACTTTAGTAGTTATATAGATTCATTACATTTAAGTGCAAACTTGACACATTTGATTCCACAGAACAAAGAAGAAATGTATTATAAAAAAATTTTCGACAAATATTATCCGTACACTTCAAATATATTACAAAAATATTGGAATCTTATATGGAAAGAAAGTGTCGTTTAAATCACTGCGTTTTTATATTTTCTAATTTATATAATATGGATAAATTAGCAGACATACTTAGTACGTTTTTTGTCACATCGCAAAATTATAAACCAAATAAAAAGGATTCTGGTTCATTAAAAAAACATAAGAAGAGCAAATCTGAGAAAATTACCCACACTGATGAAAATCACGTTGATGAAAAACACGTTGATGAAAAACACGTTGATGAAAATCACGTTGATGAAAATCACGTTGATGAAAATCACGTTGATGAAAATCACGTTGATGAAAATCACGTTGATGAAAATCACGTTGATGAAAATCACGTTGATGAAAATCACTCTATTCTTGCAGAACATCACACTGATGAACACCTAGAACATCACACTGATGAACATCTAGAACATCACACTGATGAACATCTAGAACATCACACTGATGAACATCTAGAACATCACACTGATGAACACCTAGAACATCACACTGATGAACATCTAGAACATCACACTGATGAACACCTAGAACATCACACTGATGAACACCTAGAACATCACACTGATGAACACCGAGAACATCACACTGATGAACACAAAACTTCTAAAAATAAATTTCTTGACACTTCTTCTTCTTTAAGTAAATCTTCAAGTGGGTCTTCTGATAAATCTTCGAGTAAGTCTTCAAGTGGGTCTTCAAGTGGGTCTTCTGATAAATCTTCGAGTGGGTCTTCGAGTAAGTCTTCGAGTAAGTCTTCAAGTGAGTCTTCGAGTAAGTCTTCAAGTGAGTCTTCGAGCGAGTCTTCGAGTGGATCTTCGAGTGGGTCTTCGAGTAAGTCTTCAAGGAATAATACAAAGTCAAGAAATAGTATTGAAAAAATACGTGAAAAAATTCGTCAAGACATTAAAGAAAACGTTAGTGAACAATCGTTGGTTAAAAATTTAGATGATGTTATGAAAAAATATATATTAAAACCCAGTGAATTTTATAAAAAAAATATGTTTATAATATCTGATAATGTTAAGACGAGTATAGATATACTAAGTGATTTTCTTCACAAGATAAGTATGATGAAAAATGCAGATTCGATTTATAGCAATTCAGTTAATATTATTTCAAACGTTCAGAATAAAAAATTATATAAACAAATGTTGTTAGAAAATCCTTATTTGTACTTTACAAATTTTGATGTTAAAAATTCATTAACAAAGCGTAAAATTGATAGTTTAGATAATGATTCGAGAACAATTTTCATATTTGACAATGAAATGGCTCATCAATACATTGAATATATAGATATATTGTTTTCCAAAAATGTTCACGTGTTTGTTTTGTTAGATGAAGAAGATAAAAATATATATGACTTGTATAATCTTTTTGAATCTAAACTTTTAATTTATAAACCGAGTAAAAATAAAATGTTACAAAAAAGATTTTATAAGAATTTTATTAAAAAACATTTTAAAGATTTATTGTTTGATCAATATTATAATAAAGTAAATAATGAGAATATTGATATAAAATATGTTATTTTGAAAAATGATGAACTTAGATATAATTAATTACAAATCTGCCCAAGATTTTCCTTTAATGTCAATTTCATTGAAATGCATAATATCACTGTATTCTGTTAGCTTTTTTTTGATATTTAATATTAAAACTCCTTGGTTCAAATCAAGTGTATAGTTTTCTTTTTCTACTAAACCTGGTAATTTAATTCTTCTATTAAAATCATTATATTTAGTTTCTCTGTAAATGATTTTATCCGTATTTAAAATATAGTCTTTTAATTTTGATCCAGAAACAAATAAGATTTGGTCATCTTTGAATGTGATTTTCAAAGAGTTGCTATCTACACCAGGTAGTTCTATTGTAACAAAATAACTAGAATCTCTTTCAAATAAATCAACTTTGGGACTATGTAATCTTTTTTGAAGATTTTTAAATTCTTCCTCGTAATTATTATTTTTCTTATTTTTTCTGTATTCAACTACTGTATATTTATCTTGATTAGACATCTTTATAAATAAATATAATTATACGTTTTTAAATCACTTTTTTATTAATTAAAATTTCAATCGATTACTCAAGTAAATATGTAACTTCTCTATTAGATGTAAAATTTTTTATTACAAATATTACAATTCATTAATTATAATATTTTTAATTTTTTTTCGATTTTAACATTTCCATCTTGCTCCACAGTTTACACAAGTAATAAACGTTGTCATTGGTTCATCCTTAAACACCCTTCCTTTCGGAATATTTACCAGGGAATAGACTATATCTTAAGAAAAACGAAGA